>Ga0075426_10000231_pt1 | contig 36945 bp, 35 predicted proteins | sample SoiMethybrSBSTD5_FD_75304 | JGI IMG/M metagenome (GOLD analysis project Ga0075426, IMG submission 75304) | Bulk soil microbial communities from a Populus tree surrounding site in Tennessee, USA - Soil MetaG P. TD hybrid SBSTD5 | ecosystem: Environmental > Terrestrial > Soil > Tree plantation... | reverse complement strand
CGGCACGCTTTCCGGCGCTTCCTTTTCGCCGATCCGGGTGAAGACGCAGAAGCCCTCCGACCCCGACCGGCTCGGCCACTTCTTTCTCGCGATCGACCCGAAGGTATTCCGCCCAGAAGGCGCATTCGAGGACGACCTCGACGCCGTGATCGACGAGCTGCACGGGACGCCGGCGGTCGATGAGGCGGCGCCGGTGCTGGTGCCGGGCGATCCGGAGGCCGCGTCGCGCGAGCGCCGGCTGCGCGACGGGATCCCGCTGCCGGGCTCGCTGCTCGAGAAGCTGCACGCGATCTGCGAGCGCAGCGGCGTCGCGTTTATCCTCTGAGCTGCGCCGCCATCCAGTCGGCGGTCTGGTCGCGGTAGCGGTACCAGAGGTTGTTCACGACGTGGTTCCCGCCCTCGATCACCGATAGGACGCAGGGACCCGAAACCTCGGCAGCGAGCTTCTCGGCCTCGGTGTGCGGCGTGAGACGGTCGCGGGTGCCGGCGACGATGTAGATCGGGCAGGTGATGTTCTTGGCCACGCCCTTCAGCGACATGCGGAGCGCCACCTTGCCCGCTTCCTCCAACGTGGCGCTCTTCGAGCGCACGCGGAAGGTCTCCACGTTGATCGACGGCCGGCCCTCGAAGCTCTCCGAGCGGGCGTAGGGCCCGGAGAGCGCCACGCAGGCCTTGGCGCGGCGCTCGAATGCCGCGGCGCGCGGCGCGTAATAGCCCCCGAGCGATACGCCCCAGATGCCGGCGCGCCTTGGGTCGATGTCGCGCCGCGTCTCCAGCCAATCGAACACCGCCTTCACCGGTTTCTCGTACTCGGGGCAGATCGCGAAGTCGTATTCGGCTTCGCCCTGTCCGGGGCCGTCGAAGGCGAGCGTGGCGAGGCCACGGGCCAGGAAGCGCTCCTCGTAGTCGTTCATTTCCTCCTTCGCCGAGTCGAGCCCCATGCACATCACGACGATCGGAGCGCGCGCGCCGCCCGCGGGCCTGCGCAGGTTACCGTAGAGATGCTTCCCTTCGTAGGGAATGGCCACGCGCTCGCCCGGCGGCACGAGATGCGGCAGTGCCCGGTTGCGGCATTCGACTGCCTTCATGTGTGCCTGCTTCATCTGCGCAAGGTCGATCACGAAGAGGAACTTGCCGAAGTGGTAGCAGACGGCAGCACGCGTGTAATGACCCGCTGCTGTCAAAGTATTCTTTTCAGAAAGAGCGGTTGCACCCAGCGCTTCGTGGATCGCGGCGCGCTCCGACCACAGCCGGCACCAGTCCTCCCAGCGCTCACAGCTTGCGGTCACCTCCTCGAAGTCGGAGAGCGGCACGCCGTTCGCAACGAAGCGCGGTGCCCAGTGGGAGATCGCGGCTTCTACCCGTGGGTCTTTCTTGGTTTGCAGGACTGCAGACATGCTCAGGCTCCGAGGGTGGTGAAGTATCCGGGGGTATAGCGATCGCCAGCGCGCGCGCCGGGCTTGAAGGTATCGGCAAGAACGGCCAATTCCCGTTCACTCAGGGAAAGCGAAGCGGCGGCGATGTTCTGTTCCAGCCATTTCTGCTGCTTGGTTCCGGGAATCGGGACGATGTCCTCGCCCTGCGCGAGGAGCCAGGCGAGCGCGATCTGCGCCTTGGTGACGCCATGCGCGGCGGCGATCGCGTCCAGCGGCTTGAGCAGCTCCAGGTTGCGCTCGAGGTTGCCCGGCTGGAAGCGGGGCTGCAGGCGGCGCAGGTCGTGGGGCGCGATATCGTCGAGCGAGCGCACGTTTCCGGTGAGCAGCCCGCGGCCGAGCGGCGCGTACGGGACGAAGCCGATGCCCAGGCGCCGGCAGGCGGGCAGGATTTCGTCCTCCACCTCGCGTGCCCAGAGCGAGTACTCGGTCTGGAGCGCGGCGATCGGATGCACCTTGCAAGCCCGTTCGAGCGAGCTTGGGCCCGCCTCCGAGAGCCCGAGCCAGCGCACCTTGCCTTCCTGCACCAGCTGCGCCATCGCGCCGACGGTGTCCTCGATCGGGACCTCCGGATCGATGCGGTGCAGATAGTAGAGATCGATGTAGTCGACACCGAGGTTTTTCAGGCTCGCTTCGCACGCCTGCGGCACGTACTCGGGCTTGCCGTTGTAACCCTTGCGCCCGCCAGGCAGGTCGAAGTTGCCGAATTTGGACGCGAGGATTGCCTGGTCGCGGCGTCCCGCGAGCGCCCGGCCGAGCAGGTGCTCGTGGCGCCCCTTCATGTAGCGGTCCGCGGTGTCGAAGAACGTGACGCCGAGATCCAGCGCGCGCTGCATGGTCTCGATCTGCACCTCGCTGTCGCGCTCGCCGAAGTGCGTGGTGGCGCTTCCCGCGCCAAGGCCGATCGCAGAGACCATCGGGCCGCGCGCGCCGAGCCTGCGTTCCCTCATCAGTCGGCCTTGATGCCGGCGGCCTGGATGATTGGAGTCCAGCGCGCGAGCTCTGCGCGCACCCAGTCGCCGAGCTCTTCGGGCGTCGACGGAGTCGAAGCGACGCCCTGCTTGAGAAACGTTTCCTGGGTTTCCGGCGCGCTCAGGATGGCGCCGACCTCGCGGTTCAGCTTGGCGACTACCGGCCCGGGCGTGTTCGCCGGCGCGAAGAGTCCGAACCACAGCTTCGCATCCATCCCCGGGATGCCGGCCTCGGCCGCACTCGGGATGTCCGGGGCGCCGGGAAAGCGCGTGGTGCTCGACACGGCAAGCGCACGCACCTTGCCGGATTTCAGCTGCGCGTGCGCGGTGAGCGGCGAAAGAAACGACACCGGCACCTCGCCTGAGATCAGCGCGGTGAGCGCGTTGCCCGCGCTCTTGTACGGAATGTGCTGCAGCTGGATCCCCGCGACCTTCTTCAGGAGCTCTCCGGTGAGGTGGCTGATCGAGCCGTTGCCGGCGGAAGCGTAGGGGATCTCGCCTTTCTGCCTCACATAGGCGATGAATTCCTTCGCGCTCGAGACCGGCACCGAAGGATGCACCACCAGCACGGTGACTCCGGTCGCGACCATCGAGACCGGCGCGAAGTCCTTGAGCGGATCGTAGGGGAGGGTCTTGGCGTAGAGCGACACAGCGCTCACGAACGGGCCTGCATGGCCCATCACCAGGTTGTAGCCGTCGGGCGGCGACTTCGCCACCGCGTCCGCCGGAATCGTACCGCCCGCGCCGGAGCGGCTGTCGACGATCACCGGCTGGCCCCAGCGCTCCTGCAGGCGCTGCGCGAGGTAGCGCGATACGTAATCGGCCGTGCTTCCTATCCCCTGGCCGAAGATGCGGACCGGCTTGGAAGGAAAACTCGCAGCCGCGTCCTGCGCTCGGACGGGATTGAAGACACACAAGGCGACTGCAAGGGCGGCAATGGCTTTCATGCCGTCCATTATCCCGCAGCGAAGTGAAATCAGGTCTTCGCCGTCAGCGCCGCTTTCACCTTTTCCGGTGTGAACGGCACCGAGCGCAGCCGCACGCCTGTGGCGTCGAACACGGCGTTGCCGATCGCCGCGGGGATGGCGCACGCCATCGGCTCGCCGGCGCCCCACGCCGTCGTGCCCGGCCGGTCGATCAGCGCGACCTCCACCTTGGGCGCCTCGGTCATGGTCATGATGGGGTAGGTGGCCCAGTCGACGCTCGTCACCCGGTCGCCGGTCCATCGCACGCTCTCCTTGAGCGTGCGGCTCACCGTCTGCAGCACGCCGCCCTGGACCTGGTTCGCCACGCCGTCGGGATTCACCATCTCGCCGCAGTCGTGGCCTGCGCACACCCGCGTGACCCGGATCGCGCCCGAGCGCTTGTCGACCTCGACCTCGGCCACTGCCGCCACGTAGGTTATGGCGTTGTTGTAGCGCAGGTAAGAAATTCCGCGCCCGCTAACGACGTCGCCGCTCCCGGCGTTGGGATTCGGCCCGGGCCGCGCCTGCCAGCCCGCCAGCTTCATCGCCGCCTGGATCACGTCGATGGCGCGATCGTCCTTGAGGTAGCGCAGGCGGAACTCCGCCGGATCGGCCTTGGCGGCCGCGGCGAGCTCGTCCATGAAGGACTCGTTGGCGAAGCTGTTCTCGATCCTGCCGGGGCTGCGCAGGTGCGAGGAGCGGAAGAAGGTCTCGCTGATGTGCTTGGTGTTGACGCGGACGTTCGGGAACGGGTAGGGCTGGCCCGAATTCTGGAACAGGAAGCCCACCCAGTTGCCCGGCCTCGGCAGGCCCGACTCCATCGCCGCGAGCAGCGGAAAGTCGAGCGGCTTGAAGGCGACGATCTGGTTGAGCGCGATGTAGAAGTCGCCGTTCCAGGCGACGACGTTCCCCTGTGCGTCCAGGCCCGCCTCGAGGTCCATGCTGCGCGGCGGGCTCTTGGGCGAGCGCGCGGTCTCGTCGGCGCGCGACCATTGCACGCGCACCGGCTTGCCGATCGTCTGAGAGATGAGCGACGCATCGGCGGCGGCGTCCTCGGTGCCGTTGCGGCCGTAGCAGCCCGCACCCTCGACGAACACCAGGCGGATCGCGTCGCGCGGCAGGCCGGTGATCGCGGAGAGCTCGTGCTGCATCGAATGCGTCGCCTGCGACGAGGTCCACACCGTGAGCTTGCCGTCCTTGAAATCGGCCACCGCGCACGACGGGCCGATGGTGGCGTGCGTCTGCACCGCGAAGTCGTAGCGCGCCTTGACGCGCCGCGCGCTCGTTTCGAGCGCGGCCTTGGCGTCGCCCGCCGTCTGGGTGATCTCCTCCTTCGCCACCGGCAGCCTGCGCCAGTAGTCGAACATGCCCCCCTGGTCGGGAAGTGGGGTGCCCGGCCTCCAGTACACCTTCACGGCGCGCGCCGCCTTGATCGCGGCCCATTCGCTGCGCGCGACCACGGCGAGGAAGTTCTTCTTGCGCACGGTCTGGACGTAGCCGTGCACCTTGCGCGCCTCGGAGAGGTCGACCTCGTCGATGTGCGCTTCGTTCAGATCCGAGCGGATCACGCGGGCGTGCAGCATTCCCGGCACGCGCACGTCGTGGATGTAGGTGAACTCGCCGGTGACCTTGCCGGGAATGTCGACCCGCCGGATCGACTTCCCGATCAGACGGTATTCGGAGCTCTTCCTGAGGGCGACCTTCGGATCCACCTCGACCTTGAGGCCGTCTCCGATCAGCTCGCCGTAGCGCAGCGCCTGCGCGGGATTGGACTTCGTCCGCACCACGCCGTCGTCTACGATGAGCTCATCCACCGGGACGGACAGCCGCTGGGCCGCACGTTCCACGAGAGCGCGGCGCGCGCTCGCGGCGGCGCGCCGCAGCTCGGAGCCGCCCTGGAAAATCGTGAGGTTCGCCGCGGTCAGCCACTGGTCGGGCGTGGTGGCGGTGTCGCCCATCACCATCTCGATGCGCTCGAAGGCGACGTCGAGCTCCTCGGCCGCGAGCTGGGCCAGCGCGGTGCGGCTGCCGGTGCCGAGGTCGACCTTGCCGCAGTACACGGTGACTCGGTTGTCGGGGCTGATCGTCAGCCAGGAATCCACTGCCTCCTTGGCCACGGACTTGGGCGTGCGCAGAGCTTGGGCGTTTTGGGCGCTCGCTGCGCCGAACATGGAGAAGCCGACCACCAGTGCGCCGCTCGTTTTGAGGAATTCCCTGCGGTCCAAGGAAAGGTTCGTAGTCATAAGGAGACCTTCCTAGGCCACCGCCGCGCGCTTGATCGCGGCGATGATGCGCTGGTGGGTGCCGCAGCGGCACAGGTTGCCCGCGAGCGCTTCGCGGATCTCGGTCTCGCTCGGGAACTTGTTCGTCGCCAGGAGCGCGGCGGCGGCCATGATCATGCCGTTGATGCAGTAGCCGCACTGGGCCGCCTGCTCGTCGATGAACGCGCGCTGCAGCTTCGAGGGTTTGGCGCTCGTGCCCAGGCCCTCGAGCGTCGTGATCGCGCCCTTCACGTCGCCGAGCGGCAGCAGGCACGAGCGCGCCGCCTGGCCGTCGAGGTGCACCGTGCAGGCGCCGCACTGGCCCAGGCCGCAGCCGAAGCGCGGGCCCTTCAGTGCGAGGTTCTCGCGCAGCACATAGAGCAGGGGTGTATCGGGCTCGGCGTCGACCGTCCGATTACGGCCGTTGACCTTCAGGGTGTACTTCGCCATCGGGGCCTCCTCGCTTGTTCTTTAGGCCATCCTACTCCGATGGCGTAGCGCCGCCGCCCTTTTTGTGGCGGCAGCGCCACGCTACGCTGGTGACGTCCCGGTTACTGTCCCTTCGGCGAGACGCAAGCTCCACTTAACGCCGGACCGCCGCCGTTACGTAGGCGGTTGCTCGGCGAGACCTGGTACTCCGTGCCGTCGCACCGAACAAGCGCTACCGCCGAGTTGCCGTCGATGACGTTCTGCACCATTTGCAGACCTTGCTGGGAGACCGTCACGAGATACACCGCCGAGGCGTCGAGCGAAGCCTGGTTCTGTCCCATGACGTTGGATCGAACCACGAGGCGATCGGCGTTGTCGACCGGAAGGAGCGCCATGGCGCCGCCAGACTGCGCCGAGTTGTTGACGAGTACGTTGCCGCTGATCACCGCGCTTCCGATGCTGAAAAGGATGCCACCTCCCGGACCGTCGTTCGCTGCGTTGTCCTTAATCAGGTTCTCGCGAATGGTTAGTTGATTCATCGCCTGCGCAGCGATTCCGGCACCGCCACCGCCGACGCTATGGCCCGAGACGACGTTGTTCGCCACCAGCGAGGCTCCGGGGCCGTCCCCATTCAGGAACATGCCTCCGCCGCCGGCGCCGGAGCACACTGGATCCTGCGCGTTGTCGGCGATGCGATTGCGCACGATCGTCACCGCGGCAGTGGTGGTGGATATGCCGCTTCCGAGGCAGCCGGAGTTGTTACGGATGACGTTGTCGGAGATTTCCGCGATCACCGTGTCGAGGTAAATTCCGCCGGATTGGAAGGTATTGGCCTGGAGTCCGTTAGTGATGGTGAAGCCGGAAATCACGACCGTCTCCGTTCCGGTGCCCCGTACTTCGACCACTACGCGGGTGCGCTGCCCGTCGATGGTCGTATCGGTCGCACCTGCGGTGGAGCGCGGGGTGAGCGACTTGCTTATGGAGAGGTTTTCAAAGTAAGTGCCGGGAGCGACCAGCACCGTGTCGCCTGACCGGGCGGCATCGATTGCGGCCTGAATCGTTCCATACTGCTGCGGCACGCTTAGCTCTGCGGCAAGCGTCGATGCGGTGCTGAAAAGAAAAGCGGCGAGCAGGACTGCTCAGCTCGAGTGACGAGACATCGATATCCTCCTGAGAGTCGTTGTTGGGCTTGCTTGCACGGCGGCGATCTTCCAGGTGGTCCGCGTTGCGCGAAAACTTTTCAGCATGGATGCGGTGCCTAGCCTTATCGGATCGTCCGAATCGACAGCGTGAACGAAAATCCGGGCGGCGCCCGGCATTTCCTGTGGCGAAAAGTGACCGACTAGCTGCGAAAAGCGACCGACTAGCTGATGTTGGGCAGCGGGAAGAGAATTCCGCCGAAGAGGAGGTAGGCGAGGAGCAGTGTCCACACCACGTTGACGAGCTGCGCTGCGATGAAGGCGAGCGCAGGCCGGCCGCCTTCCATGGTGGCGAGGTCGACGAAGCGTGTCTCGAGCCCGACCGAAACGAAGGCGAGGGCGAACCACCAGGTGCGAAACTCGCTCAGCGCGCCGCGCGTGCCGTTCACCGCATCGCCCGGCAGGAAGAACGAGAACAGCACCGACGCGGCGAGAAAGCCCAGGACGAATTTCGGAAAGCGCTCCCAGATGATGGCGACGTCGGTCTTGGTAGCGTCGCCTTCATTACGGGCTTGTGCGCGTGCCTTGTAGGCCCACCACACGACGAGGATGAACGCGGCGACGCCGATCAGCGCGTTCTGCGAGAACTTGACGATGACGCCGGTCTTCATCGCGGCGTCGCTGATCAGGGCGCCGGCCGCCACCACCGAGGCGCTGGTGTCGAGCGTGCCGCCGAGCCAGGCGCCGGCCACGAGGTCGGGCATCTGGAACTTCTTCGCGATCCACGGCATGACGATCATCATCGGCACCGCCACGATCAGCACGAGGGACGTGACGTAGGAGAGCTTCTTCTTGTCGCCCTGGATCGCGCCGCAGGTGGCGATCGCCGCCGACACGCCGCAGATCGCGACCGACGAGGAGAGCATGGCGGCGAAGTCGTCATCGACGCGCAGCTTGCGCGCGAGCCAGAAGCAGACGTACCAGATCACCGTCACCACGAGCACCGCCTGCACGATGCCGAGCGCGCCCGCCTGCAGCACCTCCATGAAAAGCAGCCCTGCGCCGAGGATCACCAGGCCGGTCTTGATGTAGAACTCGGTCTGCACCGCGGGCTTGAGCCAGGCGGGAACGCCGAGGGTGTTGCTCACGAGCAGGCCCGTGAGCAGCGCGAAGATCACGTACTCGACGCCGTAGTCGATGAACAGCCCGTTGCCGGCGAGCACGCGCGCGAGCCATGCCAGCGCGAACACGGCCGGGAAACCCGCGAGAAACGCGCCGGCCTTTCCGCCGATGAGCAGCACGCCCGTCGCCGCGACCGCGGCCCAGGCGAGCGCGATCCACAGCGCTTTCGAGAGGTTCGGCCAGGCGAACACCTTCGCCGGCGTGGCGGCGGCGTGGCCGCGGATCTCGGCGGCGAGGGTGCCGGCGACCGTATTGCGGCCCGCAACCTTGGCGAGCTGCCCCGCGGCGGCTTCGATGGCCTTGCGGTCATTGCTCAGGAGCGCCTGCCGCAGGGGTGCCGCGGCGGGCGCCGTCTCGAGGGCCGCGCTCCAATCCGGCGCCCGCGACGCGATCTGGCCGTCGGTGGTCCAGCGGAACGATGGGACGAGCTGCCCGAGATCGATCGACTTGCTGTTGAAAAGGACAAGCGTCGCCAGGATGACGAAAAACCCGAGGTAGACCGCGATCCAGTCCTCGGTGCGCCAGGTGGCTGGCGGCGCGACGCTGATCGTCGCAGGTGCGGTCTCCGCTATTCCGTTCGCCATGGCGGGAAGCATTCTTCTCCCGCAAGGCGCCGCCGCCCAATACCAAATCGCTATAAGGAAATAAAAAGCCCGGCTTACGCCGGGCTAAAAGGACCCGCAACAGGAGATTCGGGTGACTAGCGCTTGCAGCCGAACCGGGCGCGCACGTCGGCCATGCCGTCGCTGTCGTCATTGATGCTCGACGCGGCAGGCTCGTTGTCGCCGGTTTCCTTGGCAAGCGCCTTGCGATAGGACTCGAGGGACTCGGACAGCGCCGCGCAGGCGTCGGCGGTCTCGCCGACCTGGCTGCGGGCCGAGGCGACGCGCAGCGCGGTGGCGCTGGCCTCGCGGTAGTCGCGCGATGCCGTCGGGGTGGCCGATTTCTCCAGCTTGTCCTTGCCGGTATCCGAGCCGGCGGCGGTGCTGAAGCCCAGCACGAGGACGGCGCCGAGGACTGCGAAGCTTTTTCCGGACTTGCTCATGATTCCTCCCGAGGTTCGTTTGCCGGCTGATCCGGTCGATCAGCCATCGACATCACGGCGCCAGAGTACAGGCTGGACGCGTTCCCGGGGGTAAGCCTTGGTGAGTGTCTTCTTGTGTCTTCTTATCGGAATTTGTGCGCAGCAGGGGCTCGGCACGGCTTTCCCTGCTAGAGGGGTTTACAGTTTCTTGCAGCGACTAATCGAGAACGTAAAATCTAGAGCGCGGACCTGCCGGCGTAGCGCCGCTTCACGCAAAGGTACTCCTTCCAGTATCGCCACGCGCGCTGTCCCATGATCATTTCCTCGTGGGGGTGCCCGATGGGGAACTGGTTCTTCGGCATGTCGGCGTCGGTCCAGAGGCCCCGGCGCTTCCTTTCCTCGCGCTGGTCGACCAGCCAGTCGTTGTAGCTCTCGTACACGACATGGCCTTCCGGTGCGTCCATGGTGGCCGCCCGCGTACGGCCGTCGAGCTCGCGCCAAAGCGCGGCCTGCTCCTCGGTGAGGGTGGCCGGCCGCACGTCGAGCTTGTAGCCCGCCTCCTCGAGCTCCTTGCCGGCCACCGCCGCGAAGATCTCCTGGTCGCGCAGGCTCAGCTGACGCTTGTAGATGCCGATGTAGCGGTCGCTCGCCTCGTGGCCGAGCGGCTTGTGGTCCTTGGTGGCGCCGCGGTTTTTCGCGAGCTCGGTCTTATGGAACTCCAGCATCTCGGGGGCGAATTTTTCGCCCAGGAAGGCGCACACGTCCTTCAGGACGCCGACGGGATCCTTTACCAGGTCCTCGTAGCACAGGTCCATCCACTGGTCGGTCGCGAGCTGCTTGCGCCAGGGGCGCACCGCGTTCTGGCATAGCGCCCAGCTCTCGGCGGCGCAGAAGATGTTGGTCGGCCCGAACGCGGAGTCGAGGTAGTCTGCGCTCGCGTCGCGGCCGTCGCGCGTGATGAAGATGAACTGCGCGTTGGGGAAGTCCTCGAGGATCTCCTTCACGAAGAAGAGGTTGTGCGGCGTCTTCTCGCCCCAGCGCGCCTTGTTTCCGGCCGCGCGCGCGTATCGCTCGTGCATGGCGCAGTAGATGCCGGCGAAGCTCCGCTCCTTCAGCTCGGCGAGGATCTCGTCGAGGATGGTCCGTGGATTGACCTTCATTCCCCAGAAGGGTGTCTTCAGGCCGAACACCATTTCTTCCGCCAGGGTGCGGAAGTTGGCTTCCCTGGAGAGGTCCCCATAGGTATAGAGGTACGGCCTGAAGCGCGGGTAGTACCACACCACCTCCGGCACCGCGATGCGCGGGTGGCAGCCGAGCATCGCCATGACCAGAGTGGTGCCGGAGCGCTCGGCCCCGATCATGATGACGGGCCGCTCTTTCAGCGTGATGGGCATTTCACTTCAAATCAGGGTTGCTTGATGTCGAGATCGCCCAGCCAGGCGAGGAAGTCGACGAAGGCCTGGCGCGGCGTTTCCTTGAACCCGGGGGGCATGCCGATCTTCTTCAGAATCGCCTGGCCGCTCTCGGTGGTGTCGAGGGCGATGATCGCGGCGCGCAGCCGTTCGATCTGCGCGGCGGAAATCTTGGGCGAGGCGATCATCGGCATGTTGATCTGGTCGGGGCTTCTCGCGATCACGCGGCCGCCGTTCTTTTCCCAGCTCCGCCCGACCCCGGAGACCGAGTTGACCACGCCGACGTCGAAGAAGCCGTTCTCGAGCGACCAGCCGATCGCCGCCTGGTCGCGCATGGATTTCACCGTCTCGCGGCTCATGTCGATCTTATTGTCGCGCAGCATCGCGTTGGCCGCGCGCCACATATTGGAATACTGGTCGGGCGTCAGGATGGTCCGGCCGCGCACGTCGCTGATCGTGCGGATGGGCGAGGTCTTTACCACGATGAAGAGCGTCTGGTAGGGCTCCTTCGCCGAGACCACCGGCTGGTAGCCGAAGTCGCGCACCGCCTCCGCGGGAACGTCGTTCGGCCGCGCGAGCAGCAGGCCGTAGGAATGGTTCTTCAGGTTTTCCTTCAGCCGGTCGCGGCCGCGCGCGTTGACGATGCTGACCTTCACCCGCAGCGCCTTTTCCACCACTTCGCCGAACTCCTGGTAGCGGAACAGGATGTCGGCGGCGTCGGCGTTCCCCGAGCCGCCCTCGTTGATCGCGAACACGATGCTCGTGGGCGCGGGTTGCCCGTGGGCAAACGCGGCGGCGAAGGCAGTAAGGGCGGGTACGAGGACCCGCTCAAGCAGCCGGCGGCTCAGCTTGCGTCGGAGGGTACAGCTCATTCTTTCTCCCCTTTCATGGGCTGCTCAGCCGGGCGCCGGCGCGAACCGGCACAGCCCACTGCAGTGGGTTTCCCCCCGTGCAGCCCGGCTGCCTTGGCGTGGTCGCTTTAGGCCCGTGGCTTTGCGTCCCGGACTTTCGTCCGGTTTGCCCTGGTACGTTTGCAACGGCACAAAAAGTGTTGTCATCAATGGTGGCGGCTCGGGCGCAAATCCCATAAGCAGTTCTTCACGCCCGATCCACGAACTGGATCGCGGGATAAGTTCTAACCCGTGCTCGGCGGCAGGATGTAGAGGTCGAGCTTCAGCCACGCACCGTGATCCAGAAGTGCGCCGTAGTAGCCGGCGACGATGGCCTGCGCGCCCGTGGCGGAGGCGGTGGCGTAGCTCTGAAGCGGAAGAGTTAGAACGCGCAGAATTTATCTGCGCGTCCGTGTCCCCTTATCTGCGCGTCCGCTTCTTCGCCTTGCCAGCCTTCTTCGCCTTCTTCTTCGCCGGCGCTTTCTTCATTTGCTTCATTTCCTGCTTCGACGGCTGATACAGGCCCATCATGTTCTCTTCGGTGTCCTTGAACACCGCGATCGAGCCCATGCCCGGCGCGATCTCCTGCCGCGGCAGGATTACGCTGCCGCCGCTCGCAGTGACCTTGGCGAGGAACTCGTCAATGGACTTCACCGCCACGTAATTCGCGAAGGGCTGGCCGGGCATGTTGCGCTTCATCAGGCCGCCGTTGATGCCCGGCTGGCCTTCGTTGCGCGTCGTCACTCCGTAGTACTCGATACCGCCTGCCGGCATGGGCATTTGCTTGATCTTCCAGCCGAACACGCTCTGGTAGAACGTCTGGGCTCGCGCGACATCGTCGGCGGGAATCTCGAAATGCACGATCGGGTTGGGCATGGTCGGTTTCCTTGAGTTATGTCATTCCCAGAGGCCTGCGGGCAGCGGCAGGCCCGCATAGTCTCGGGTCGTCAGGGGCCCATCGGCCGGGATGCCGAAGCGCTCGAGCACCGAGATGATCTGGCGGGCGTGCTGCGCCGAGTGCCAGGTGCAGCGCTCGAGCAGGTGGTGCAGGGGCTGGAGCCCGTAGTAGGTCTTGATGTCCTCGCCGCAGGACTTGTCGGGCAAGGCGGCCCACCAGCGCTGCACCCTGGCCGCGACGCTGTGGCCGTAGGCGCGGATGTCGTCGGCCGTTTTCACCGCCGGCGGCGGCGGCGCGTTGTAGACCGAGGTCAGGTCCTCGACGCCGTCCTCGACGGCCTGCAGGAAGGCATCCGGCACCTGGTAGATGTGATAGGCGAGGTCGCGGATGCTGCGGTCGCGGCCGGGCGTGGCGCGCTCGCCGAGGCGCTCGGCCGGGATCTGCATCACGTGGCGCTGCGCCGCCTCCAGCACGGTCAGCCACTTTTCGACCAGCTCGGCGGGCGAAAGGCGCCGGAACGACACGTCGCGGCCGAGAAAGCGCGAGACGTCGGCGAGCTCCTGCGCGAAGACATATCGATCGCCCAGGCGCACGACCGGAACCGTGCGCACGCCGAGCTCGCGCAGCTCTTCCATGGCCTCGGGGCGCGCCGACACGTTCACCGACTCGTAGTCGACGCCCAGGCCGGTCAGGAACTCCTTGACCCGCACGCAGCTCGAGCACCCGGGCCGCCAATAGACTTTCAGCTGCTGCGAGAGCTCGGACGTCGCCGCCATGGTTTTCTCCTGGGAAGAAAAGATTCTACGCCGCCACGCGCAGGAGCGTCTGCGCGTAGGCCGGCGCAGTGGGCTCGTGCATGAAGTACACGAAGGTCTCGCTCCAGGCGCACTGCGCGAGCTTACGGCCCCATTGTTGCAGGTCTTGCTCCGAATACGACTCGAGCCGCAGCCGCACGTAGCCCCAGGGCGCCGTCTCGACCATCGGCGGCGGCGCGTTGTCTTCGCGCTCGGAGAGGCACAGCGCCGCCCCCGCGCCGCGCAGCGCGCCGTAGACCTCCTCGTCGAACCAGCTCGGGTTGCGAAACTCGAACGCGGCGCGGTGGCTGTCCGGAAGGAGCCGCAGGAACGCCTCGAGACGCGGCAGGTCCTTCTTCATCTGCGGCGGAAGCTGGAACAGGACCGGGCCGCGCTTCTCACCCAGGGCGGCGAGCGCGCGGTAGAGGTAATCCACGGAATCGGCCGCGGTTTCCGCCTTGAGGCGGGCGAAGTGCGTGATGCGCCGGGAGGCCTTGATGGCGAAGCGAAAGCCTTCGGGCGTGGCGCGTGCCCAGTTCTCGAGCATGGCGGCCCCCGGCATGCGGTAGAACGTGTTGTTGATCTCGACCGTCGGCAGGCGCTCGGCGTACCAGGCGAGCATCGCGTCGGCCTTGATGCTGGCGGGATAGAACACGCCCTTCCACTCCTTGAAGGCGTAGCCGCTGGCCCCTGCCAAGAGCCTCTTAGAATTCAGCATGAGAATGGCATGGCGAAGGAAAAGTTAACCGAATATTCGGCGAAGCGCAGCTTCCAGGCGACGCCCGAGCCGGCTCCCGCGCCCGGAGAGGGCCGCCGGGGGCCGCTCCTCTTCGTCATCCAGCAGCACTCGGCCCGGCGGATGCACTACGACTTTCGGCTCGAGTGCGACGGGGTGCTCAAGTCCTGGGCGGTGCCGAAAGGTCCGTCGCCCGACCCGGCCGAGAAGCGCCTCGCGGTGCAGACCGAGGACCATCCGCTCGCCTACGCGACCTTCGAGGGCGTCATCCCGCCCGGGCAGTACGGGGCGGGCGAGGTGATCGTCTGGGACTGCGGCGTGTATTCGCCGGACGAGGGGGGCCACTGGTTCCATGACCGTGCCGAGGCCGAGCGCCGGGTCCGCGAAGGGCTCGAGAAGGGCAAGCTCAGCATCCTGCTGCGCGGGGAGAAGGCGAAGGGCTCCTACGCGCTGGTGCGCACCAAGGAGCAGAAGAACTGGCTCCTCATCAAGCACAAGGACCGCTTCGCGGCGAAGGCCGATCTCACCTCGCAGGACCGCTCTCCTTTATCCGGGGTGACAGTGGAGGAGATGACCGCTATGCCGGCGCACCGCCTGCCGCTCGAGCGCCTGGTGCCGACCGGCGAGCCGCGCCCGGTTCCGGCGAGCCTCGCGCCGATGCAGGCGGAGCTCGGCGAGGCGCCTTTCAACCACCGCGACTGGATGTGGGAGCCGAAGCTCGACGGCTATCGCGCGCTCGCGTTCATCGACCCGAAGGGCGTGCAGCTTCGCTCGCGGCGCGGCCTCGACCTCGCCGAGGATTTTCCGCGCCTCGTCGCCGAGCTCGGAATGCAGGCCGTGAACGCCATGGTGCTCGACGGCGAGATCGTCGCTTTCGACGCGGCCGGCAAGCCTTCCTTCAATGCGATGCAGAACCGCTCTCAGGCGAGCGTTTTCTACTGCTTCGACCTGGTCAACTTCGAAGGCATCGACCTGCGCAAGCTCGCCTACGCCGAGCGGCGCCGCTACCTCGCACAGTGCCTGCTTCCCTCGCCGCTGGTGCAGCTCGTGCACGCCGCGGACGACGGCGTGGCGCTGCATCGAGCGGCGATGGCGAGCGGACTCGAAGGGGTCATCGGCAAGCGCAAGGACAGCCGCTACGAGTCGGGCAAGCGCTCGGGCGCCTGGCGCAAGGTCAAGGCGACGCAGAGCGCGGAGTTCGTGATCGGCGGCTACACCACGGGGAAGGGGGCGCGCGCCGCGCTCGGTGCGATTCTCGTCGGCTATTGGGACGACGGCCACCTGCGCTACGCTTCCCATGTCGGTTCCGGCTTCGACGACGAAACAATTTCATCGGTCGAAAAAAAGCTGGTGGCGCTGCGTGCGAGCGCGAGTCCATTCAGCGAGAAACCGCCGGTGAATGCGCCGACGCAGTGGGTGAAGCCCGAGCTGGTGGCGGAGGTCAAGTTCCAGAGCTGGACCGACGACGGTAGTCTGCGCGCGCCGGTCTTCCTGCGCCTGCGGGACGACATCGAGCCGAAGGAAGTCACGCGAAGAGAAACCGCCAAACCAGCCGCGGCCGCCGAGGCGTCCACTGAGGTAGGACAAGTGCTCGAGCAGCTCGAGAGCACGAAGAACGCCTATACGCTCGCGCTCGGCCCGCACCAGATCCGGCTTACGAACCTCGACCGCGTGTACTGGCCTGCCGACCCGGCGCTGAAGCAGCCGGCGCTCACGAAGCGCGACCTCATCCGCTACTTCGCCGAGATCTCGCCGCACATCCTGCCGCACCTCGCCGACCGGCCGCTCACCATGATCCGCATGCCGGAGGGCATCGACGGGCAGCGCTTCTTCCAGAAGCACTGGGAGCAGGAGCGGCCCGCCTTCGTCGAGACGATCACGGTGTTCTCCGGCCACAAGGACGAGAGCCACGACTACCTGCTGTGCAACAACCTGCCGACGCTGCTCTGGCTCGCGCAGTCCGGAACGCTCGAGTTCCATGTCTGGCATTCCCGCGCGCGACCGGGCCCGGACGCGTCGTCGCAGGGCACCGACTACGCCTCCTCGCTCGATTCGCTCGAGGCGTCGGTGCTGAACTACCCGGACTACGTGGTATTCGACATCGATCCGTACATCTATTCGGGCAAGGAGGCGCCCGGCGAGGAGCCCGAGCTCAACACCGTGGCGTTCCAGAAGGGCAAGGAGGTGGCGTTCTGGCTGCGTGAACTCCTGCACAGCATGGCGCTCGAGCCGATCGTGAAGACCTCGGGCAAGACCGGGCTGCATGTCTTCGTGCCGATTCGGCGCAGCATCGATTTCGAGGCCGCCCGGGAGGTGTCGGAGCTCGTCGGCCGGCACCTCATGCGGGCCCATCCCAAGGACATCACCCTGGAGTGGAGCGTCCCCAAGAGAACGGGAAAAATCTTTATGGACTACAATATGAACGTCCGCGGCAAGACGCTGAACGTCGCCTATTCGCCGAGAGGCGCGCCGGGCGCGCCGGTGTCGATGCCGCTGAGCTGGGAAGAGCTCGCGAGCGCGCACCCGCTGGATTTTCGCATCACCAACGCGGCCGAGCGCCTGGCCAGGACGGGGGACCGCTGGAGCGGCGCTCTCAGCGGCAAGCACAGCCTCGAAAAGGCGCTGGAGCGGGTGAAGGTCTGACGCTTTGAAGCGTTGGCTTAGAAAAGGATAACAACATGGCTGCACGATCGATCGCGTCGCTGACCATCTCCTTCGGGCTCGTCTCCATCCCGGTGAAGCTCTTCTCCGCCACCGAGGCGTCCAAGGCGATCTCCTTCAACCTGCTGCACAAGACCTGCGGCTCGCGCCTCAAGCAGCAGTACCTCTGCGTGAAGGAAGAGATCCCCGTGGCGCGCGAGGAGATGGTGAAGGGCTACGAGTTCACCAAGGACCAGTACGTGATGTTCACGCCGGAAGAGCTGAAGGCGATGGAGGAGGCGGGGACCCACACCGCCGACATCACGGAGTTCGTGCCGGTCGAGTCGGTCGACCCGATCTACTTCGACAAAGCCTATTACCTCGCGCCCGACAAGGGCGGCGCCAAGCCGTATGCGCTCCTCGCGCGCGCGCTGCGCGAGTCCGGCCGCTGCGCGCTCGGCCGATGGGCCGCGCGCGGCAAGCAATACATCGTGATGATCCGACCGATCGAAAAAAGCGGTTCCGACGGCCTGGTGATGCAGCAGCTTCTCTACGCCGCCGAGGTGCGCTCGATCACGGAGATCGACATCCCGAAGACCGAGGTGAAGGACGCCGAGCTCAAGCTCGCGCAGCAGCTGATCGAGCAGCAGGCCTCGGAGTCGTTCGACCCGGCCGCATACAAGGACGAGGTGCGCGGCCGCATCGAGGCTGCGATCCAGAAGAAGGTCGAAGGCCAGGAGATCACGCTGGCCGAGGCGCCCGAGCCCGGCGGCGGCCAGGTGATCGACCTCATGGAAGCGCTGCGCGCGAGTCTCGAGAAGAAGCCGGCGCGCAAGGCCGAGCCCGCGAAAAAGGCCGAGCCTGCGAAAGCAGCAGCCGGAAAGAGGGCAGCAAAGAAGTAAGGAGCACTGGCGAGTGCACCACTATGGGCAGTATGGGGTGCGGGAGGTGGAGAAGCTCCTGCGGCTGCCGCGCAGCACCATCCGCGCCCTGGTCGAAGCCGGCTTCGTCTCTCCCGCACGCGGCCCGCGCAAGGCGTGGCGGTTCTCGTTCCAGGATCTCATCGTCCTGCGCACCGCGCAGGCCCTCGTCGCGGCCAAGGTGCCGGCCAAGCGCATCACGCGCTCGGTGCGGGAGCTTCGGCGCCATCTGCCCGACGCCATGCCGCTCTCGGGTCTCTCCATCTGCGCGGTCGCCGACAAGGTCGTGGTCAAGGAGGGCGCCAGCCGCTGGCAGGCCGAGTCGGGCCAGTACCTTCTCGCGTTCGAGGGCGACCCGGCCAACGGCTCGCTCAGCGTGATGGAGCGCAAGCGCGCGGCGCCGAAGGCTTCGGCGAACGACTGCTTCGACCGCGGCATCGACCTGGAGGAAACCGATCCCGCCGCCGCGCTCGAGGCCTACGCCGAGGCGCTCAAGCTAGACGCGAAGCTCGTCGACGCGCACGTCAACCGCGGCTGGCTGCTGCACGAAGCGGGACGCTTCGACGACGCCGAGCGGGCCTACCGCGCGGCCATCGCCGCTTGCGGCAACGAGCCGCTCGTCCTTTACAACCTCGGCGTCCTCCTCGCCGACATGGAGCGCAAGAAAGAGGCGATCGAGGTCTATGAAGCCGCGCTTCGCGTCAACCCCGGCTTCGCCGACTGCCACTACAACCTCGCGCTCCTCTGCGAAGAGCTCGACATGCCTCGCGAGGCCATCCGGCACATGGCCCAGTACCGCAAGCTGGCGGGTTCCCGCTCCGAGTGAGAGCCGGAGGAACAACAACCAAAAAGAGGAAAGCAGGGCAATGGCTTTTGGCCCTGCTGTTCCTATTGGCAAACCGCGCTTGGGCGGAACGCTGCATCGCGATCGACGGCGACACGCTGGTCTGCAACCACCAGAAAGTGCGACTCACCAACGTCTACGCAGCCGAGATGAACCAGCCTGGCGGCAGCGCTGCCAAGAAGAAGCTCCAGGCCCTGGTGCAGAGCCGCGACGTGGGGCTCGTCACGCACGGTCACGATCGCTACGGCCGCATCCTTGCCGAGGTCTACGTCGACGGCCGTCGCATCGAGCAGGCCGATATCGGCCCGCGCGCGGGGCGGGGCAGCACGTGGGGCGCCGATCGCCACGTGTACGTGCGCACGGTCCAGGCAAAGAAAGCCAAGTAGTTCACCCCTTTCCGGCCCGGAGGCAAAGTACATAGCGCCTGTCGCCCCCTTGGGCGTAGCGTGTCGGGCGACCGATGCGCAACAAGGGGGATGCGGTGCAGATGCGATTCGGCATGGGCGCGGCGTGGGCCGCGCTGCTCCTCGTGTGCCTGGCCGGATGCGGCAGGGAGGAGCCGCTTTCGGAGGTCGACAAGAGCCTCTTCCTCCGCCCGGCGGACCTGGCCCGCTACGGCTTCCAGTACGACGACCCGGCGAGCTACGAGAAGTTCTCCAAGAGCCGGCAGATCGACGGCGCCTGGCAGCTGAAGTACGAGTTCCAGCCGGACAAGAGCGAACGGCGCCGGGTGTTCATCTACGCCAGCGTGTCGGTGGCGAAGAACGAATCCGACGCCGCGCTGAACGAAGGCGCGGAGGCGGTCGGCATGCTGATCGGGCTCAAGGCGAGCGGCGTCGAGGACCGCGAAGTGCGCATGAAGGCGGGCAACGAGCAGAGCAAGCTGCGCCTTCTCGTCAAGGGCGACAAGCCCCTCGGCAACGTCTTCACCACCCGCGACGGCCGCAAGACCTACTTCATCGTGATGACCGGCCTCTACTTCGACGACGCCGAGGACTGGAAGAAGCTCTTCGCGCCGAAGCTCGAGCAGCTCGCGAGCTACTCGCCGGTCTAGGCCGCCGATCGAGGTTCCGGATGCGGCTCAAGTCCTGGGTTGTCGTGGCGGCGGCGTCTCTGGTGCTCGGATTGATGGTCGGCTTGTTCGCCGCCGCCCGCCTCGCTACCAGGCAGAGCGAACGGTATGCCGAGGACGTCCTCGCTTATGCGCGTTTCGTCCACGCCAAGGAGCGCGCAACGCTGGTCCGGCTCCTCGAGGAGAAGGACGTGAGGAAGGCGCAGGAGCTGCTCTACTTCGTCCTGGACGACAACTTCAAGGACTACGAGAACGGTGCCGACAGCGAGGCGCGGGCAAGGGCTTGCGAGCTCTATAGACGCCTTGGACCCGGGTTCGCTGCGACCCAACCGACTCAATCGCAAACGCGCCAAGCGCTTGTCCAGTCCATTCGCTCGGCAACGGCAAAGTGCGATCTCAACGCGAAGTAGGGCGCTTGGTTCGAAAGCCCTTCTCGAAGTGTCCCCGGCCTTCCAGGTCGCCCTGCTCGAAGATCCAGGTGTAGCCCCCGCTCGGGTTGGAGAGGATCTCCCAGGCGTTGTCGTCGCGGTCCCAGAAGAGAAAGCTGTAGGTGCCGTGGCGCTCGGAGGGCTTCTGGATGTCGTGCAGACCCCATTTCTCCGCCTGGTCGGTGCACAGGCGCCAGGCCTCGTCGACTTCGGCGTCGGTGTGGACGTCGAGTCCGTTGTGGTAGCAGCGCGGCATCGGCTCCTTGTTCTTGGTGAGGACGACCGCGTACACGTGATTGCCGCCGAGGCGGATCATGAGCGAGACGTGGCTCGTGCGCACGACTTCGAGGCCGAGGAACTCTTCGTAGAAGCGGCGCGTGATCTCGAGGTCCTTGGAGCCGAGCGTGCCGTGCGAGAGAAACCGTGTCTTGAGCGTCGATGTCTTCATGGGTTTACTCCAGCTTGATTCCGGCATCGCGGATGACCTGGCCCCAAAGGCGATGGTCGGCGCGCAGCCGCTCGGCGGTGGCTTCGGGGGAGCCGCCGCCGGGCTCCGTGCCGAGGTCGAGGAGGCGCTGGCGGACCTTGGGATCGTCGATGGCCGACTGCAGGTGCCGATTGAGGAAGCGGCTGACGTCGGACGGCGTGCCCTTCGGAGCGAACACCGCGAACCATGCGCTCATCTCCCAGCCGGGCAGCCCCGCCTGCGCCGAAGTCGGCACGTCGGGCAAGCCACCGAGCCGCTCCTTCGTGGCTGCGGCGAGTGGCCGGATCTGGCCCGTTTTCAGATAGGGCAGCGCTGAGCCGAGGCTGATCGACATCGCCTGCACGCGGCCCGCAAGCATGTCGGGGAGGGCGGCGCCAACGCCTTTATAGGGGACGTGCGTCAGCTTGACGCCGGCAAGGCGGCTGAAGAGCTCGAGCGAGAGGTGCGGCGGGCTGCCGATGCCGGCCGAACCGTAGTAGACCTTCCCCGGGTTGGCTTTCGCATAAGCGATGAACTGCGCGAGGTCCTTCGCTTCCATGCTGCCCGGCACCACGAGGATGTGCGCGGCGTCGGCGACGTTGATTACCGGCACGATGTCGACCATTGGATCGAAGGGCACCGAGCGCTCGAGGAAAGGCTTCACCGCCAGATTTCCGGCGGCGGCAATCAGCAAGGTATAGCCGTCGGCCGGCGAACGGATGACGAGGTCGGCCGCGACGTTGCCCGAGGCGCCGGGCTTGTTCTCGACCACCACTGATTGCCCCAGCCGTACTGCGAGTGCTTCGGCCGTCAGACGGGCAAGCAGGTCGGTGAGGCCGCCCGGGGAGGTGTCGACGATGAGACGTATTCCACGCGCCGGATAAGGCTGCGCCGCGGCCGACGTGACAAACATCGTCAGGACGAGCGCGAGAGCGAGACGGGCGAGCCGCATGCGTTTCTCCATGATAGTGTAGAGACGCCATGCAGGTTCTACCCAATGCCACGGTCGGCGCGGAAGTCCGCGGGGTGGACCTCGCGCGAGCGGGCGCGAAGGAGATCGCCGACGTGAAGCAGGCCTGGTACCGGCACGACGTGCTCGTGTTCCGCGGCCAGAAGCTCAGCGACGACCACCTTCTCGCCTTCTCGAAGCACTTCGGCACGCTCGATCCGCCGCCGAACCAGGGCGCGGGACGCAAATCCCCGCCGGGCTACCCGGACATCTACGTGGTCTCGAACGTGCTCGACGACTACGGCGAGCCGATCGGCGCGCTCGGCGACGGCGAAGCCGCCTGGCACACCGACATGAGCTACATCGCGTGGCCGCCGGACGCGTCGATGCTCTATTCGCTCGAGATCCCGCCGAGCGGCGGCGACACCTCGTTCTGCAGCATGCGCGTGGCGCTGAAGAAGCTGCCGCGAGCGCTCGTCGAGCGCGTCCGCCACCTCGACATCAAGCACGACGGCACCTACGACTCCGGCGGCAACCTGCGCAAGGGCATCGCCGCGAGCAACGATCCGAGAAGCTCGCCCGGCACGCCGCACCCGATCGTGATAGAGCATCCCGAGTCGGGCGAGCAGGCGCTGTACCTCGGCCGGCGCCGCAATGCCTACATCGTGGGGCTGTCGCTCGAGGAATCCGAGCGGCTGCTCGACGAGATCTGGTCCTACGCCGAGTCGGCCGTGTATCGCCACAAGTGGGCGATCGGCGACCTCGTGCTTTGGGACAACCGCACCACCATGCACCGGCGCGATGCCTTCGATCCGAAGTCGCGGCGCGTCATGCACCGCACGCAGATCAAGGGCTCGCACGCCCCCAAGCGCGCCGCGTTGTAGGCGCACCTAAGCAAGCGAGGATGGCCTGTCGTTGCCGCCGCGTCGGCTACGGCGTGGTGCTCGGTCTCTGGCCTTCGCTCTCGAGCCGGCTTCGCTGGTAAAGATCGTCGTGCAATAATCGCCGCACAAAAAATCCTAGGAGGATGGAATGGCGTGCACGAGCATTGCGCGCCGCAGGCTGCTTTTGGGGGCCGCGGCGGCGAGTCTCTTTGGAAAGGCGAGCGCGCAGTGGTTCCCGTCGCGCAACATGCGCGTGGTGATCCCCACGGGGCAGGGCGGCGGCGCCGAGCGCCTCGCCCGAGCGTTCGACGATTTCTGGGGCAAGCTCCTCAAGACCCATTTCGAGTACAGCTTCTATGCCGGCGCCGCCGGGCAGGTGGGCTACGAGCTGTGGATCCACAAGCGAGAGCACGACGGCTACAACCTGCTCTTCGGCAACATGGGGCCGGAAATGATCATGTACGCGCTGAGGAAGCCCAAGTACCGCTTCCCCGAGGACTATCAATACTTCTGCCGCACCGACGTCGATGACAGCGTGATTTTCGTGCGCAAGCAGTCGAAGATCCAGAAGCTGGAGGACCTCGCCGCCGAAGCGAAGAAGCGCAGCGTCAACGTGGCGGTGAGCCGCCTGCCGCACCCGGCGTCGATCGGCATGCTCGCGCTCGGCGGCGCGATCAAGGGCAAGTTCAACCTGGTGCCCTACGGCGGCGGCAATCCGACGCAGGTCGCGGTGCTGAACGGCGAGGCCGACTGCGGCGCGCTGCCGCTCGCGGGCGTGGTCGCCCTCGGCGATCAGCTGCGGGTCCTCGGCGTGTTCAACGACGAGTTCAAGCTCGGAAGCTACACCAACAACTGCCCGCCGGTGAACAAGGTGTTCGGCACCGACCTCCCCGACCTGTCCTCGTCGCGCTCCTGGGCGATCCACAGCGAGGCGATCGAGAAGTATCCCGAGCGCTTCGCGCTCCTCGAGAAGACCTCGCGGCAGGTGTTTGACGATCCGGCCTACAAGGAGGCCTACAAGAAGACCGGCGCGCCGGTCGAGACCATCCAGTACGGCGACCGCGCGCTATGCACCAAGTACGCGAAATCGATGATCGAGCTCGCCAACGAATACCGCTCGCTGCTGACTGCCAAGGGTGACAAAGGAAAGTAATAAGTCGGTCGGCGCCGACCTGGTCATCCCGGCGTTGGCGCTCGGCTTCGCCGTCTACTTCTTCGTCGACATCGCCGGCCTCGCCTGGGAGGCGAAGGCGAACGGCGTGCTGATCGGCGCGGTCCTCGTCGTGCTGATCGGCATCCAGGTGGCGCGCCTGGGACTGCAGCTCGCGCGCGGCGAGGGCAGCTTCGGCTTCGAGTCGCTGCTCGGGCCGCGCGAGGCGCTGCCCGCGCGTCTCGCGCTCGTCGGCATCACGCTCGCCTTCATCGTGGCGGTGCCCTGGCTCGGGCTCACCCTCACGCTCTGCCTGGCGATGTCGGCTGCGCTGCGGGCGATGGGCCTCAAGAGCTGGAAGAAGAACCTGCTCATCAGCTTCCTCGTCGCGGCGCTCGCCTGGGGCTTGTTCATCGCGCTGCTCGAAACCGACATGCCGCACGGGCCGGTCGAAATCGTGCTCTCGAAGATCCTCCACACCAGCCGATGACCTGGGAGTTCCTGGCGGGGCAGTTCGCGCAGCAGTTCGGCCTGTGGTGGGTCATCTGGCCCGCGATCCTCCTCGGTATCGTGGTCGGCATCCTGCCCGGCTTCAGTCCCCAGAACACGCTCATCATGCTGCTGCCGCTCACGCTCGCGGTGCCGGTGGAACAGGCGCTCGCCTTCATGATCGCGCTCTACTGCGCGAACCATCTCGCCGGCGGCATCCCCGCGATCCTGGTGAGAATCCCCGGCTCCGGCGGCGCCGCGGCCACGACCCTCGACGGCTACCCGATGACGAAGAAGGGCCAGGCGCAGCAGGCGCTGGTGCTGTGCTTCACCGCCTCGGTGTTCGGCGGCCTCATCACCACGCTCGCGACGCTCGCGCTGCTGCCCTGGCTTTCCAAGATGGGCCTCTACCTGCGCTCGGTCGAGATGGTGGTGGTCATGCTCTTCGGGCTGACGCTGATCGCGGTGATCGCTGCGAAGGACTTCCTGAAGGGCATGATCGCCGGCTTCTTCGGGCTGCTCCTCGGCGTGATCGGCACCGACCACATCTACAACACGCCGCGCGCGACCTTCGGCTTCCTGGAGCTCTACGACGGCGTGCCGATCGTGCCGGCGCTGATCGGCCTGTTCGCGATCTCGGAAGCCCTGGTGATGATCGAGGAGAAGATGATCGTCACCGAGGAAGGCCGCGCCAAGGCGGTGAGCGCGCAGTGGGCAGGGATCATCGACGGCCTGCGCCTCACGGTGAAGCACTGGTGGCAGATCGTCTGGACGGCGTTCGTGGGCCTCTTCATCGGCATCGTGCCCGGCGCGGGCGCGAGCATCGCCTCGTTCGTCGCCTACCAGCAGTCGCGCCTGTGGTCCAAGCATCCCGAACTCTACGGCAGCGGCATTCCCGAAGGCGTCATCGCGCCAGAGTCGGCGAACAACGGCGTCACCTCGGGCACGCTGGTGCCCACGCTCGCGCTCGGCGTGCCGGGCGGGAGCACCGCGGCGGTGATGATGATCGTGCTTCAGTACCACGGCCTCGTCATGGGCCCGCGGCTCTTCGCCACCAACCCGGAGGTCGCCTACGGCGTGTTCGTCTCGATGGCGGTGGCCTATATCTTCATGATCTTCACCATCCTGCCGCTTGCGCGCTACATGTCGCGCATCGTGCTGATCGAAACGAGCTACCTCGCGCCAGTGATCGTGCTGGTAACGATCGTCGCCGCCTTCGTCGAACGCCAGTACGCCTTCGACATGGCGCTCGCGCTCGTCTTCGGCGTGATCGGCTACGTCGCGCAGAAGACCAACTACCACGTCACGGCGATCCTGATCGGCGTGATCCTTGGGCCGCTCTTCGAGGAGTACCTGGTGCGCGCGCTGCGCCTTTCGGAGGGCGATCCGTCGATCCTCTTTTCCTCGACGCTCGGCAACGTGCTCTGGGCGCTGCTCGCGCTCTCGCTGCTGCTGCCGGCGTGGCGCGGCTGGCGGCGGAGCAAGCAGACGGCGGCGGAGCAGTTCGGAGGAGAGGCGTGAGCCATCATGGTCGCGGTAGCGTTTCTGGTCTCCGTGCCGCTCGCCGCGCGCGAGGTCCGGCGGCTGCACGAAGCCGGCCGCATCGCCCCTGAGCCGCGTTCTCGCCGTGTGCGACGCCGTAGCTCCCGCCCTGATGCTCGGATACGCAGTCGGCAGGATAGGTTGCCAGATCTCAGGCGACGGGGACTGGGGCATTCCGGCAGACATGGCGCTCAAGCCCGGCTGGCTTCCCGCCTGGTTGTGGGCCCAGACCTACGCTAACAACATCTTCGGCGCGGCGATTGCGCCGCCGGGCGTCTATCCGACCCGATCTACGAGACGCTGTTGTCGCTCGCCGCGTTCGGCGTCCTGTGGGCGTGCGCAAGTAGCCGCGTCGAGCCGGCTGGCTGTTCTCGCTTTACCTCTTGCTCAGCGGCGCGGAGCGGTTCTTCATCGAGCTTATTCGCGTGAACCCCAGCGTCGACGTCTTCGGCGTGGCCTTCACGCAAGCACAGATCATTTCGGTCGCACTGGTGGCGTTGGGCATCCTCGGCTTGGCGCTGCTCAGCCGCGGATCCGGGAAACGGGCCGGCGGAACGGGCTAGTCGACCTTGGCGCCAACGGCTTTGACGATCTCGCCGTACTTGGCGTATTCGGAGCGCAGCTGGGCGGCGAACTCCGCTGGTGTCGTGATGTAGGGCTCGAGCCCGCCGACCCCGCGGATCCTGTCTCTTGTCTGCGGCTCCGCGAGCAGCTTCGCCGTTTCGCTTCGCAGCCGCTCGAGAACCGGCGCGCCGGTTCCGGCGGGCGCGAAGAGCGCGAGCCAGGGTGTGACCTCGAGGTCGGGATAGAACTCGGAGAGCCGCGGCAGGTCAGGATAAGCGGCCGAGCGTTTCTTGCCTGCGACGGCGAGCGCGCGCAGCCTGCCCGCCTTGATGTGACCGGAGACGGAGTTGCCGCCGAACATCGCCTGCACTTCGCCCCCGAGAAGCGCGACCGTCGCCGGGCCGCCGCCCTTGAATGGGACGTGCATCAGGTCGATCCCGGCGCGCGCCTTGAGCAGCTCCATCACCAGATGATGCTGGCTACCGTTGCCGATCGAGGCGTAGGCGAGCGGCGGGCTGGCGTGGCGGGCGTACTCCACGAACTCCTTGAGGTTGCTCACCGGCAGCGCCGGGCTCACCGTGAGCACCATCTGCGTGTTCACCAGCGTCGCCACCGGGTCGAGGTCCTTCAGCGTGTCGATCGGCATGTGCGCGTAGAGGTGCGGCCCGATCACGATCTGCGCATCGGCGCAGAGGAGCAGCGTGTATCCGTCCGGCGCGGCGCGTGCGGTCACCTCCATCGCGAGGTTGCCGTTGGACCCCGGCCGGTTCTCGACAATCACGGCCTGGCCGAGCGCTTCGGCAAGCCGGGGCGCGACCACCCGTGCCAATGTGTCGGTGGCGCCGCCGGGAGGATTGGGAACGTAGAGCCGGATGGCGCGCGAGGGGTATTGCCCCCACGCGGTTCCACAAAGGAATAGGAATGCTAGGAAAACCCGAGCCACGCGACCAGCCATCCCGTCGGAAAAGGCAGGTGGAGCAGCGAATCGAACAGGCCGTAGAACGCGCCCCAGACGGCAGCCGTGAACACGGCACTGAAGATCCAGCCTTCGCGCCCCTGCAGCTTCAGGTAGAGGAAGACGAAGAGGGGCACCGCGATGGGAAATCCGAGGAGCACCACCGATGCGAGCAAGCCGAGGATCCAGCCGACCCCGAGGAGGCTGCGGCGGCGCGCGACGAGTGGCGGCACTTCGCCTTCCGCCGCTTTTTCCTCGGGCGCTTTCGAAAGGAGGATCCATGCAACTTCTGCGGCCGCCAGGCAGAAGAGCGGGATGCCGATCACCATCGGGAAGAGCTTGGCCTTCAGCGGCCAGTCGAGCGCGGCGATGGTCCCGGCGCCCGAGACCACCATCACGGCGAGCGACAGCGCGAGCGACGAGCGGCTATGCACGGGCCCGGTTCCTTGCACGCCACAGCTGGAAGAACGGATAGAGCACGACGCCGAGCGCGACGGCGAGCAGCACGAGCACGAACGGGCGCAGCAGCCACGCAGCGTCGTAGCGCGCGACGGAGATGTACAGGTAGTTTTCGGCGATTTTGCCGAGCACGAGCCCGAGGACGAGCGGCGCACGCGGGTAGCCGGCGCGTACCATGAGGTAGCCCACCGCTCCGGAGATCAGCGTTACGACCAGGTCGGCGTAGCTCGAGTTCGTCGTGTAGCTGCCGATGAAGACCAGCACCAGGATCACCGGGATCAGGAGGTGGCCGGGCAGCGTAGTGAGGCGCGCGAGGCGGTTCAGCAGCAGGAAGCAGAGCGCCACGGTGATCACGTTCGCAAGCACGATCGTCCACACCATGGAGAAAGTCACCGAAAGGTGCGTAGTGAGCATTTCCGGCCCGGGCACCAGGCCGAGCAGGAAGAAGCCGCCGAGGAGGATCGCCATCGACGTGCTCCCGGGCACGCCGAAGGCGATTGTCGGGATCAGCGCGCCGCCTTCCTTCGAATTGCACGCAGCGCCGGGTCCCAGCACGCCGCGCACGTCGCCGTTTCCGAAGCCCTCGCGCTCCTCGGGTGTGCGAGCGCTCTGCGTGGCGTGGCCGTAGGCCATCCACTGCGCCACCGCGCCGCCCATGCCTGGCATGATGCCGACGAAGGTGCCGATCAGGCTGCAGCGGATGGTGAGCCACCCGTTGCGGAACACGTCCTTCACTCCCTCCAGCGCGCCCTCGATCCGCCCCGGCTTCGTCGTCCCCGCGATCGACGAGCCGCGCACCACGAGCTCGATGATCTCCGGAATCGCGAAGAGGCCGACCAGCACCGGCACGAGGTCGATACCCTGCGCCAGGTACAGGGTGTCGAATGTGAAGCGCGCGACCCCCGCCTGCGGGTCCTGGCCGACCATGGCGAGATAGAGGCCGGTGCCGCCGGCGATGAAGCCGCGGACCATGCCGCGCACGCCCTGCGCCGAGAGCGAGGCGATGAAGGCGAGGCCGACCACCGCAAGCATGAAGAGCTCCGGCGAGCCGAAGGTCAGAACGAGCGGCCGCACGATCGGCACGGCGAGCGCGAGCGCCGCCGCGCCGATCAGCGCGCCGATGAGGGAGCTCGTGAGAGCGGCGCCGAGCGCGCGCCCGGCCTGTCCCTTCTTCGTCATGGAGTAGCCGTCGAGGATGATGGCGGCGGTCGTCGCCTCGCCCGGCACGCCGAAGAGGACGGAAGTGATGTCGCCGGTGGTCGCCACCACGGAATGCATGCCGAGAAGGAAGGCAAACGCCTCGACCGGCTGCATGTTGTAGATGAAGGGCAGCATCAGCGCGAGCGTAGTCGCGCCGCCGAGGCCGGGCAGCAGCCCAACCCAGAAGCCCACCAGGATGCCGAGCAGCATGAAGGAGAAGGCCTTCACCTGCAGGACGGCGAGCAGTCCCTGAAGCAGCGCCTCAAGCATGCTCGTGGACGGCCGGCTTCGCCGCTACTCGCCGAACTTCACGTACTTGCTGAACTCTGCGACGATGTCCTTCGGCTGATTCAGGACCTCATCGAGCACTTTCATCGCTTCCTCGCCCGGCGTGTACTCGAGGTCGAGCTTCGCCTTGGTCGCCTCGGCGAGCGCTGCCGGATCCTTGATCGCGGCGACGAAGGCCTCGCGCATGACCTTCAGCAGCTCGGGCGGCGTGTTCGGCGGCATGACATAGGGGCGGGCGATGAGCTCGGGGGCAGAGCGCAGCGCCATGATTGCCTTGGCGCGCGGGTTCGGCGCAATGCTCTCGTCGACGGGCAGATCCTTGATCGCCGGGTCCACGTCGTGCGAACGCGCGCGGACGACCGGCCGCACCAGCTTGCGCTCGACGAAGGGGCGCAGCGAAGAGATCGAGCCCGCGCGTCCGTCGACTTCTTTGCGCTCGACGGCGAGCATGATATCGGCGCTGCTCGAATAGCCGCTGACGATCTTCAGGTTCACGCCGAGCAGATCCTTCAGCAGGAGCGGAAAGTCGTAGGTATTGGCCCCAGGGCCAGTGGAGCCGATCACGACCGGCTGCTTCGCCTTGCGCAGCTCGTCGAAGTTCTTGTAGGGCAGGTCGCTGCGAATGGTCAGGACGGTGGTCTCATTTGCCGCCGAGCCGATCCACGCGAACTTGCGCATGTCGAACTTCACGCCCTGCACGGCGGTGAGCTGCGCGATCGGCAGGTTGCGATTGAACGTGCCGAGCGTGAGGCCGTCGGGCTTCGCCGAGCTGTAGAGGTAGTTGGCGGCGATGATGCTGTTGCCGCCCGGCATGTTCTGCACGATGACGGTCGGCTTGCCGGGAATGTGCTTCGGCAGGTGGCGCGCCAGCAGCCGTGCCATGGCGTCGTAGCCGCCACCGGGCTTGTAGCCGACGATGATGGTCACCGTCTTGCCCGCATAAGGCTGCGGCTGTGCCCACGCCGAGAGGGGCAGCAGAGCCAATACCAGTAGTCCTGGTTTCCAGTTCATGAACGTATCCTCCTCGTCTTATGATGGTGCTCGTGTCCATGACCGTGGTCATGGTCGTGCTTCAGCTCGTCCGGCACGTCGGGGAAGAGCTCCTTCGACGAAGGCGCCGCGCCGCCGCTCCATTCCACGCCGCCGTGCTTGCGCGCCGCCGTGCGCAGATCGTCGAAGCTGAGCCGGCCCGGGTCCTTGGCCACCTCGAGGCGCTGCGCCAGCGCCGCGAGCACGAGCTTTCTCACCTGGCGGCCGTTCCAGCCCTGGCACAGCTTTGCCAAGTCCTCAATTTCGCTCTTCTGATCCTGTAAGGGCAAAAGGGAGGGCCACTGCACGGCGAGCTCGGCGAGCGAGTGTTGCAAGATCCGTGCGATGGTGTCGGCGTCGGGCAGCGCGAAGTGCATCACCAGGTCGGCGCGCGAGAGGAACGCTTCGTCGATCGCGTCGATGAAATTCGTGGTGGTGACGAAGAGCACCGCCGGGAGGCTCCGCGCGATCGCGTCGATGCCGAGCATCACGGCGTCGGTGGCGCGGTGCACGTCGACCGGGTTGGTCTCGAACGAGGCGCTGGTGCGCCGCACCGCGAAGCTTTCGACCTCGTCGATCAGCACCACGGTGTGCGGGCGGCGCGCGGCGAGCTCCGGGATCGTGTCCTGGAGCAGGTGCATGATGTTGCGCTGGCTCTCGCCCAGCATGTCGCTCGGGAACGCGTGCGGGTTGATCTCGACGAGCGTGGTCGCGCCTTCGCGGGCAAGCGCGAGCGCCGCCACCTGGGCGAGCCCGCGCGCGAGGGTGGTCTTGCCCGTGCCGGGCGGTCCCGCGAGCACGATCAGCCCGTGCGGCAGCCCCGCGAGCTGCGAGAGCTTGCGTCCGTGCTTCAGCGTGAGCAGCGCCTGCGAAAGCAGCCGCTCCTTGACCGCGTTGGGCACCACGATCGCGTCCCAGTCCTTGTCGTGGTGGTCGGCCGGAAGCACGTGCAGCGACAGCACCCCCGGAGGCAGCGTTGCAGGGCCCGCCATCAGTTCTCCGGCCGGCGATCGTCGGGCCAGTCGATCTGCGAGATTTCCTTCACGCTGAGGAGCGTGTCTTCCGCCTCCTCGAACAGCACCAGCGGGTCGGTGAGCGCGCGCATGGTCTCGAGGATCGAGTCGAACATGTGCACCCTCACCAGGCGCGCCTCGCCCTTCGGATCGTCGTTGAAGTGCTGGTGCCAAAGGAAGTGGTCGACGATGATGAGGTCGCCTTTCTTCCAGCGATAGTGCTCGCCGCGGTCGGGGGCGGTGCCCATGAAGCTGTGCCCTTTGCCTTCGACGACGTACAGCCAGGCTTCGCCCGGATGACGGTGCAGGGACTGCGTCTTGCCTGGGGCGAACTGGATCATCACCTGGGTGATGCCCGAGGCCTCGCTGCCGATCGCCCGGTCGACCAGGAACTTGGTGCGGGTGCCGCGCGGCGTGGCGAGCAAATCCTGCTCGTCGTAGGGCGTGTGGATTCTCCCGCTTCTCCTCTTCCGGGCCTCATTCGCCAGGCGCCGCAAGCGGCGGGCATAAGGGTCGTTGCCTTGCGGTCCCTCGGTGAACGCCGGCCGCGGCGGCAGGCTGGAGAAGGGCTCGCGCCCGCGGTCTTCGATGAGCGACATGCCGAGCGTCCAGAGCATCGGCTCGGAGGAGTAGCTCATGAAGCGCGCGCTCTTCGCGCCGTCGTTGCCGTGCCGGTGCCAGCTCCAGGCGGGGATGTGGATCGCGTCCCAAGGCTTCCAGCGGTAGCGCACGCCGTCGATTTCGCTCCAGCCCGAGCCCTCGACGATGAAGAGCTGCGCGTCCCAGGAATGGCGATGGATAGTGCTCTCGGCGCCGGCGTCGATCTCGTGCACCAGCGCGTCCAGGCAACGCGTCGGCGAGTCGCCGTCGTGGCCCATGTAGACGCCGGTGCGCAGGCCGCGCGCCGTCGGCTCGAGCGCCACGTCCTCCTTGCGGATCACCGTGCGGCGGTTCTTGCGCCAGTCCTCGATGAACTGGGCGCGGCGCTTTTTCTGGATGTGATAGTGCGTGACCGCGGTCGTGGTCTTGGTCGGCATGAAAAGCGCGTTTTCCGGTATATGGAACCGTGTTCCCGCGGAGGGACTTCATCATAGAATAATTTCACCGCAAAGCAATGAGAATGCCGCTCGCCGCGCTCGCCTTTTTCCTGTGCACCGCCTGCCTGTGCGGCGTCGCTTCGGCGCAGGACAAGTCGCTCACGCTCTACACCTCGCTCGCGCCCACCGAGTCGCGGCCGCTCGCGCAGGCGTTCGAGAAGAAGACCGGCATCAAGGTGGAGCTGTGGCGCGCGATCAGCGAGAAGGTGGTGCAGCGCGCCATCACCGAAGCGCGCGCGCGCCGCTTCACGGTCGACGTGGTCGAGACCAACGCCCCCGAGATGGAGATGATGGCGCGCGAGAAGCTCTTCGCCGAGCTCGACTCGCCGCATCTCGCCGACCTGCCGGCCGCCGCGGTGCCGAAGCACCGCCTGTGGATCCCCGACCGCATGAATTTCTTCGTCGTCGCCTACAACACGGCGAAGGTGCGGCGCGAGGAGATCCCCGCGAGCTACCTCGGCTTCCTCGACCCAAAGTGGAAGGGCCGCATCGGGATCGAGGCGACCGATGCCGAGTGGATGGCGACACTCATCAAGAAATGGGGCGCCGAGGCGGGCCTGGCGAATTTCAGGAAGCTCGCGGAGCTCAAGCCGGACGTGCGCAAGGGCCACGTGCTGCTCGCCGAGCTCATCGCCGCGGGCGAGGTGCAAGTCGGGCTCACCGTGTACAACGCGAACGCAGAGAGCCTGAAGCGCAAAGGCGCGCCGATCGACTGGCTGCCGGTGCAGCCGGTCGTCGCGCGGCCGCAGGGCATCGCCGTGGCGCGCAACGCCCCCAACCCGAAAGCGGCGCGCGCCTTCGTCGACTTCGTGCTCTCGCCGCAGGGGCAGGAGCTCCTGGTGTCGATGGGAAGGGTGCCGGCCAGCACGCGGGTGCGCACGCACCTCAACGACTTCGAATACACGGTCGTGGACCCGGTCACCGCGCTCGACGAGCAGGACAAGTGGGGCAAGCTGTGGGAGGAGCTCTTCATCCGCGGGGAGGGGAAGCGATGAGCGGCCTGCCCGCGGACGCGCTCGGCCTCGCCGCGCTGGTGTTTCTGCTCGGCCTGCGCCACGGCCTGGACCCGGATCACCTGGTGGCGATCGACGGCCTGACGCGCGCCGGCGCGCGCGACGGCGCCCGGCGCTGGTGCGGGCTCTATTTCTCGCTCGGCCACGGCGTGGTGATCACGCTCGTGGGTCTCGCGGTCGCGATCGCCGCCACCGAATGGCAGGCGCCGGCCTGGCTGCGGGCGCTCGGAACCTTCATCTCGGTCGGCGTGCTCCTCGTCCTGGGGCTCGCCAACCTCGCCATGGCGTGGCGCACGCCCGCCGAGCGGCCGGTCCCGCTCGTCGGCCTGCGCCCGCGCTGGCTCGCCGCGCAGGCCTCGCGCGGCAGTCACCCGGCATTCATCGCCGCGATCGGCGCGGCGTTCGCCTTGTCCTTCGACACGATCAGCCACGCGCTCGCTTTTTCGGTCACGGGCGCCGCGCTCGCCGGAGGGTTCTTCGCCACGCTGCTCGGCCTCGTCTTCACGCTCGGCATGGCCCTGGTCGACGGCCTGAACGGCTTGTGGGTCGCGAAAGTGCGCGGCTCGCGGGCGTTGAGCATTTCGATCGCATGCCTGTGCCTCGCCGTGGCCGCGGCCGCCGTCGCCGAGCTCGAGCTGGCGCAACCGATCCTCGCGATCGCGAGCGTGGTGGTCGTCGCGGGGGCCTATCTGCTAGCATCGCGCTCCACACGGCGTTCCACATACGGGGACGCTCATTCTCCATATGGAACAGCGGGAACAGCCAAGAAACGCTAGACCGGCCAAGGCGCGGCTTTCCTCGGTCGCGAACTCCATCCGCCTGCTCACCTCGTTCTCGGGCGAAGAGGATGAGCTCGGCATCACCAAGCTCGCGACGCGCCTGCGCCTCGCGAAAAGCACCGTGCACCGCCTCGCGGCCACGCTGACCGCCGCCGGCTTCCTCGAGCAGAACCGCGACAGCGGGAAATACCGTCTCGGCATGGCCCTCTTCGAGCTCGGCGCCCTCGTGCGCCGGCGCATGGACGTGGCGAACGAGGGGCGTCCGAAGCTGCGCGAGCTGCTGGAGAAGACCGGCGAGACGGTCCAGATGGGCGTGGTCGACCACCTCAGCGTGCTCTACGTCTACGAGATGGAGAGCCCGCACGCCATCCGCATGGCGGCGGCCGTCGGCGGCCGCGCGCCGTTCCACTGCACCGCGGTCGGCAAGGTGCTGCTCGCGTATCAGCCGGAGGATTTTGTCGAGCGCGTGCTTCAGGCCGGCCTGACCGCCTACACGCCGAGGACGCTCATCAAGCGTGAAGCGATCATGAGCATGCTGTCCGAGGTGCGTTCCCGCGAGCACGCCGTCGACGACGAGGAGAGCGAGCCCGGCCTGCGCGCCATCGCCGCGCCGATCCGCAACCACAACGGCGCGGTCATCGCCGCGGTCGGCGTGGCCGCGCCGGTGCAGCGCATGAACCGGCGCGCCATGCAGACCTGCGTGCCGACGGTGATCGCTACCGCCAACGCGGTTTCGGGGCGGTTGGGCTACTTGCCGCCGAGAGCCAGGACGCCGGGCGGTTGACGCAGCCCCGGCACACGCTGCAGGACCATCTGTACGGCGCCGATTCCGAGCACCGTCACGACGAGGATTCGGACCACGACCACGATCACGACCACGACGAGCTCGCGCCGGGCTCGCTCGAGGCGAACCCGCTCTGGGTCCACGACAATATCGCGCTGACGAGCGTCGGCATCGACATCGGCTCGGCCGGCACGCAGGTGATCTTCTCCCGGCTGCACATGCGGCGCCTCGGCGAGGACCTGCAGAGCCGCTATTTCGTCGTGAACCGGGAGACGCTCTACCAGTCGCCGGTTGCGCTCACGCCGTACCTCGACGAGAGCCGCATCGACGAGCGCGCGGTCGGCGAAATCATCGACGCGGCCTACGCCGGCGCAGGGCTGCATCCGGACAACGTCGATACCGGCTCGGTGATCCTCACCGGCGAAGCGCTGCGGCGCGAGAACGCGCAGGCGATCGGCGAGCTCCTCGCCGAGCTCGGCGGCGAGTTCGTCTGCGCCGCCGCCGGGCACCACATGGAGGCGATGCTCGCCGCCTACGGCTCGGGGGCGGCCCGCGCATCGCACCAGCTCGAAGCCCGCATTCTCAACATCGACATCGGCGGCGGCACCACCAAGCTAGCGCTGCTCGAGCGCGGAGCCGTCGCCGCGACCGCCGCCGTCCACATCGGCGGCCGGCTGATCGTGGTCGACGCAGCGGGCCGGATCACCCGGCTCGACCCCGCGGGCGCGACCCTGGCGCGGCTCGCCGGGTTCGAGTGGACGCTCGGCCAGCGGGTGAAGCCCGACGAGCTGGACCGCCTCGGCGAGTCGATGGCCGAAGCACTTTGCCAAGCGGTCCTGAATGCAGGCAGCCGCAATCTCTATCTGACTGAGCCGCTGCCCGACCTGGAAGGGATTCAGGGCGTGATGTTCTCCGGCGGAGTGGGAGAGTACGTCTATGGGAACGAGGAGCGCGACTTCGGCGACCTCGGCAAGCGCCTGGGGCTCGCGCTGCGCAAGCGCCTCGACGCTCGAACGCTGCCCTGGCCGCTGCTCCCCGCGGGCGAATGCATCCGCGCCACCGCGTTCGGCGCCTCCGAATACAGCGTGCAGCTCTCCGGCAACACGGTGTACGTGTCGCAGCCCGGAGAGCTCCTCCCGCGCAAGAACCTGCAGGTGCTGCAGCCGCCGGTCGCGCTTGATGAAAAAATAGAGCCAAAAAACGTGGCCGAGGCAATCCGCAAGCATCTCGAGGACTTCGATCTGAACGAAGGGGAGAGTGAATTCGCGCTCGCGTTCGGCTGGTCCGGCGCGCCGTCCTACGAGCGCCTGTCCGCGTTCGCGCGCGGGCTCACCCTCGCGCTCGAGCGCAGCATCGAGCGCGGCCGGCCGCTGTACCTCATCCTCGACGGCGACGTGGCGCAGACCGTGGGCGCGATTCTCAAGGAGGATTGGGGAATCGGCTCGGAGGTGCTGGTGCTCGACGGCATCACGCTGCGCGACTTCGACTACGTCGATCTCGGCCGCATCCGCATGCCCTCGTGCACGGTGCCGGTGACGATCAAGTCGCTCGTGTTCAGCGAGGATCCGCGCCTGCCGGGCTGACATGGATGACGCCGCTGGAGCGAGCAATGCAAGGTTTCAGAGGAGAAGCACGGGTTCATGGCCGTCGGGTTCGGCACGAGCCCGCCAGCCGAAAGCGCGCCCGATGGCGAATATCACTGGCGCCCGCTGAATCCTGGATGAAGCGAAGGTCGCAGTAGAATCGGCGCGGTTCCAAAAAGCAGACCGGCGTTCCCGATACAGGAACGCCGTACGAGGAGGAAGGTTGGAGGCAGCAGGCGAGTCGCGGCTCGCCCGGGTCGGTGCACTCCGGGCGCCGCGTTTAGAGCTGAAGTGGCTGATCATCGGCGCCTGCGTTGCGCTCACGCTGTATCTCGGCATAGTGCCGCTTGCGTTTCTCCTCTGGCAGAGCTTCTTCACCCCGCAGAGCGCCGCCAAGGCCGCGCAATTCACGCTCGGCAATTACCGCGACGCCTATGCGTCGGAGGAGACCTGGCTCCTCTTCTGGAGCTCGGTCAAGTTCGCCGCCGGGGCGTCGCTGCTCGCCTTCGCGCTGGGGACGCTGCTCGCCTGGATGAACGAGCGCACCAACACGCCGTTCAAGTCGCTGTTCTTCGCGCTCTCGATCATCCCGCTGATCATCCCGGGGATCCTGTTCACGGTGGCCTGGATCCTGCTCGGCAGCCCCAAGATCGGCCTCATCAA
>Ga0075426_10000230_pt1 | contig 37086 bp, 29 predicted proteins | sample SoiMethybrSBSTD5_FD_75304 | JGI IMG/M metagenome (GOLD analysis project Ga0075426, IMG submission 75304) | Bulk soil microbial communities from a Populus tree surrounding site in Tennessee, USA - Soil MetaG P. TD hybrid SBSTD5 | ecosystem: Environmental > Terrestrial > Soil > Tree plantation... | reverse complement strand
ACTTCTCTTACTTGGTCACTCATTGTCCCTTGCTCCTATTTGTCCGCAGCCGCTTCCCTCGGGGAGCACACCCGCGCTCCCCTTACTATACACTCGACTTTGCCTGGAGTTGCCCGGCACAATCCGCCCGTTGCGCCGCAAAACACACTGGCCTCTCGTTCAGGGAACGAGGGGCCGGGCCGGCTTTGGAGACTCAATACCGTTTCACCCTATATTGGACGCACGAGAGCCAAAATGTGTTGTCAGGCATTTTCCGTAGGACATTCGGCTCCCAGGGCACCCACAAATTCGTGGCCTATTGACAATTGCGGTCTCTTCCCCCAACATTTGAACAGTCGCGGTTGCGGCGCACGTGGCGATTTAGGGCAACTTGCTCCACGTAAAAAACTGCTAAAGAGCACGTCGAGTTTCCCAGAGCTTTCTGAGAACCCTCCTTGCACTCTTTGGCACGGAGGGATTTTTATTTGTCCCCTCCTTGCTGCCCTAATCGTTCATTTTGTTCGGGCATTTTGTTCGGACGTGCGTCACGGCAAGCAGCGGGCGGACTGCCCTTCGAACTAGCTCAGGGTAAAAAGTTCCGCCCCCGCGCAGCCGCGAAAACGACGATTCAGGCGATTGTTATCCTGAGGCGAACCACGAAGTTCGCCGAAGGACCTCAATCGCGCAGCAAAGGTGGCTTATGCCGGATCATTATCAGTTGCGTTGCCGCGAATGCGGAAAATATTGGGGCAATACCCCGAAATCCTTTTGTGAAGAATGTTTTTCGCCGCTCGAAGTCGCGTTCGACTACGATGCGCTAAAGAACGTCGCCAGCAAGGACGCGCTCTCGGGTCGCTCGTTCAACATGTGGCGCTATGCGGAATTTCTTCCGCTCCCCAAAGGCTTTATGGCGCCGAACGCGGTTGGCGGCACTCCGCTTGTTCCCGCTCGCCACCTGGCCAAGAAATTGGGCGTGCAAAATCTCTACGTCAAGAACGACGCCGTCTGCTTCCCTTCTCTTTCCTTCAAGGACCGCGTTGTCGCCACTGCCCTCGCCGCTGCGCGCCGCTTTGAATTCAAAACCGTGGGCTGCTCTTCCACCGGCAATCTGGCCAACGCCGTCGCCGCGCAATCCGCGCAGCAAGGTTTCGACGCTTGCGTCTTCATCCCCGCTGATCTTGAACCTGCAAAAATTCTTAACACTGCCGTTTACGGCGCGCGCATCGTGCGCATCAACGGCAACTACGATCACGTGAATCGCCTTTGCGCGCAGATCGCCGATCGATTCCAGTGGGGTCTCGTCAATGTCAACCTGCGTCCTTACTACGCCGAAGGCTCCAAGACGCATGGCTTCGAAATCGCTGAACAACTCGGGTGGGAACTTCCCGACAACGTCGTCGTTCCAATGGCCGGCGGTTCGCTGATCACGAAAATCGCGAAAGCCTTCCGAGAACTCGTTCTTCTCGGCTGGGTGAAAGAAAAGCCTGTGAAGTTTTTTGGCGCGCAAGCTACCGGGTGTTCGCCCATCTCCGACGGCGTAAAACGCAATCTCGCGCGCTTCGAGCCGCAAAAGCCGCAAACCATTGCGCGCTCGTTAGCGATCGGCAATCCCGCCGACGGGCCGTACGCGATGAAAGAGATGCGCAACTCCGGCGGCTGGGCCGACGACGTTTCCGATCCTGAAATTGTCGACGCAATTCAACTGCTGGCCGAAACCGAGGGCATTTTTGGCGAAACTGCTGCGGGCGTTACCGTCGGCGTTACGCAAAAACTAATTCAAGCCGGTCGCATCGGCGCGAGCGAAACGACGGTTGTCTGCGTTACGGGCAACGGACTAAAAACTACGGACGCCATCGTTTCGGAATATCCGCTGACGGAAACCATCGCCCCGCGCCTCGAAGCGTTCGAAGCGTATCTCGACGCGCAACTGGGTGCTGCGGCGGAAGCAGCGAAAGCGTAGCCGAAATTAATACAATCACTTTTATTGAAAAACGATTTCTTGAAAAACAATGGAGAGCGAAATGGCAATCACGATCGAAATCCCCACAGCGTTCCGCCGCTTCACCGACGGTTCGCCGAAATATGCCTGTAGCGCCGCGACAATCGCAGAAGCGCTGAATGTGCTGACAACACAATTTCCCGGCCTTGGAAAACACGTCCGCGACGATCAAGGCCAAATTCGCCAGTTCCTGAACGTTTATCTCAACGAAGAGGATATCCGCTTCCTCGGCGGCGAGGCGTGCGAACTGAAAGACGGCGATCGAGTGTTGCTCGTTCCTTCCATCGCTGGCGGCTGCTCACGGTAACTGCGTAATTTTGGCCGAATTGGCTGGGGCGCGAGATCGGCGTTCCCTTCGACGATTAACCAAAATTTGTCCGCGTCGACATTTTTGAACGATTGCTTTGCGCCGCTGGGCCAGGACACCTCCACTAATTCGGCGCGGATAGACGTACCTAGGCCAAAATTTGCGCGGAGCTCACTCTGCGAAAGATAACTTCCGCCGCCGGCAATTTCACGAATCTGCGAAATGCCTCCTGCCACAACTCTGACGCGCGCGCCCATCGCGTCGCGGTTGCTCTTCGTTCCAACCAATTTGAAATTCACAAAGTGATTTCCTGACCCACCTTCGTTGCGGAGCAGAGTCGGAGGATCGCCGTTGTTCGCCACGAGTACATCGACCGAACCATCGTTATCGAAATCCAGAAAGGTCACTCCGCGCCCAACGCGTGGCGCAATGGCGGTGATTCCTGTTGCTGCAGACACTTCCGCAAACTTCTCATTCTTCAGATTGTGAAACACCGTATTCAGCTGCTTGTAATGCGTATCGGGAAAACTTTGCTCGATCTCTGGGTAAACGTGGCCGTTCGCGATAAAAATGTCCAGCCACCCGTCATTGTCGTAGTCGAAAAATCCACCGCCGAAACTTAAAACTGTTCTCGTCGCCGCGGTGATTCCGGCCGTGTCGCTCGCCTCGCTGAAGAATCCGTTTCCGTCGTTGTGCCAGAGATGGTCCGAGCTGCCCTGAAAATCGGAAATATAAAGGTCCAGCAACCCGTCGTTGTTGTAGTCGCCGAGCGAAATACACATCGCCGCGAGCGGCTGCCCGGACTGCGCGTAAGCCATTCCCGCAATTTCAGCCGTCTCTTCAAACGTACCGTCGTGCTTGTTGCGGAATAAAAAAGCTCGGACGCCGTCGTTTGCCACAAAAATGTCAGGCCAGCCATCGTTGTCAAAATCAGCCGCGCCGACCGAGAGGCTCTTTCCCGCCGGTTCCAGAATTTTTGCTTTCTTCGTTACGTTCGTGAACGTTCCGTCGCCGTTGTTATGATAGAGCGCGTTCGGGCTTCCTTTGAACGCGCTGGGCGGACAGCTCGTCAGCATCGCCCCAATCTTGCAGTACCGCTGTGAATCGTTGTCCATCGCAACGTACGTGCCAACATAGAGGTCGAGCTTGCCGTCGCGGTCGTAGTCCACGAACGTCGCGCCGGCGTGAAACATTCCGGTCTCGAGTCCAGCGACGCCGGCCTTGTCGGTCACGTCGGTGAACGTTCCGTCGCCATTGTTGTGATAGAGAACATTTTTTCCGAACTGCGTCACAAACAAATCGGGAAAACCGTCGTTGTTGTAATCTCCCCAAACGCAGCCCAGCCCGAATCCAGTTCCAGGCACTCCCGCTTTGTCGGTCACATCGGTAAAAGTGCCGTCTCGATTGTTGTGATAGAGCGCGTTCTGAACCTTGATGCCGCGATCGTAGCGGTCACGCGCGTTCACAAAATAAATATCCGTCCAACCGTCGCCGTCAAAATCGGCCACGCAAACGCCTGGCCCGAACTCCTCCAGGTTGATGGACATCCCCTTGTTTCCCTTGAAATGTTTAAATTTGATTCCCGCTTTGTCCGTGATGTCTGTAAACCGCACCTGGCTTTGCGTTTGCGCCTGAGAAAAGGAGGGAGCCACGCACGACGTTAGTGAAACGACGAGCCACGCCAGAGCGATGCGGCGGATTGCCTTCAAGGCCGCTCCCACTTTCTGCTCACGGCCGAACGAAAAATCGCGTCAACGACTTTCATATTCCCGATGGCATCTTCCAGCGGAACCGGCACTTCCGTGTCCTCGCGAATTGCGAGTGAAAATGCGTCGCCCTGAATCGTGTATTGATCCGCGGGCGGAATCATTTCGACGACGCTTTTCCCGCCCGCAAATTCCATCCCATTTGAAATCGTCAGCGGCAAGGGCCGGTCCGTCGGCGCGTTGAAAGGTATTTCGACGTCGATCCGACCGGTGGTCCCGAGCAGCGTCATGCGTTGAAAATAATTCGTCTGCGTGCCGCAACTGAAAATGGATTGCCCTGAAGAAAACTCCAGGACGGCCGATGCCAGGCGGTCCGTTCCGAAGTTCGGATCGTTTTCAATCGTTCCCGTTACGCGCTTCGGTTCTTCGCCGTAAATCCAGCGCGAAAGGGTAATCGGGTAGCAGCCGATATCCAGCAAGCCGCCGCCGCCCCACTCCACCTTGTGGCGAACGTTCTTCGCATCGCGATTAAAATAACTGAACACGGTTATGATGGACTTCAACTCGCCGATGTGCCCTTCGCGCACCAACTCTCGCACGCGCAACCATTGCGGATACGTCTTCACCATGAACGCTTCGCCGATCTTCACTCCCGTGCGTTCGCGAACCGCTAGTAGCGTTTCCGCTTCCGCGGCATTCAGGGCAATCGGCTTTTCGCAAAGCACGTGTTTCCCCGCTTCGGCCGCCTTCGCTGTCCATGGCACGTGCAAGTGATTTGGCAACGGGTTATACACCGCTTCAATTTCTTTGTCGGTCAGCAGCTCTTCGTACGAGCCATAGGCCTTCGCAATTCCGAGTTCTCTTGCCGCCGCCTCCGCTTTCTTCAAATCGCGCGACGCGATCGCCGTAATCTTGCTCAACGCGCCCTTTTGCATCCCCGGAATTACTTTGCGCGTGGCAATCGACGCCACTCCCAGCACGCCCCACTTCACCTTTCTCTCGTCTGCCATCGCTCGCCCTCGATTTCCCCGTGCCCGCGCAACTTTTCCCAGAAACTATCTCACATTCGCTGTATCATTCGTGCGCTTGCTGCCATTTCTTACCGTGGAGAATTCCTTCATGCGCCGTTTCTCGATCATAATCGCTCGCATTTGGTTCGCGTTTTTCATCCTGGCCCTTCTTGCCGCACAAATCGCTACAGCGCAAGCGCAGAAGATCTCCATCTCCTTTCCAAAAGAAAAAAGTGCTACGCCCCTCGACGGCCGTCTGCTTCTTCTCTTTTCCACCGACTCTTCCGGCGAGCCGCGCAACCAGATTAGCCTTTCGTATAAAACGCAAATCGTCTTCGGCGTCGACGTCGAAAGCTGGCAACCGAGCCAACAAGTGGTCATGATCGATGGCAATGCCTTCGGTTATCCCGTCCGCTATCTTCACGACCTAAAGCCCGGCAAATATTTTGTGCAGGCACTTCTTCACCGGTACGAAACGTTTCATCGCGCCGACGGTCACACTGTGAAACTCCCCATGGATCGCGGCGAGGGCCAACACTGGAACATCGCTCCTGGAAACCTCTACAGCAAGCCACAAGAAATCACCGTCGATTCTTCCACGGAATTCTCCATCGTACTCGATCAGGAAATTCCTCCGATCCCCGACCCGAAAGACACCAAGTACGTCCGCCACCTGAAAATCCAGTCGCAACTTCTCACCAAATTCTGGGGCCGCCCGATGTTCCTCTCCGCCAACGTCCTCGTCCCCGAAGGTTTTGACGAACATCCGAACGCCCGCTTCCCGCTGATGATTTTCGAAGACCATTTCAATCATGACTTCGAAGGCCTTCGCACCGAGCCGCCCGATCCCAATCTCAAGCCCGACTATTCCGAACGCTTCCACATCTCCGGCTACAACCGCATCCAACAGCAGGAAGAGTACAAGTTCTACCAAACGTGGATTTCAAAAAATCTTCCGCGCTACCTTGTCGCGCAAATCAATCACGCCAATCCCTATTACGACGATTCTTATGCCGTCGATTCCGCGAATCTCGGGCCCTATGGCGAAGCGATTGAAACGGAGCTCATCCCCACGATCGAAAAACAATTTCACGCTATCGGCCAGGGATGGGCGCGTTTCGTTTACGGCGGCTCGACCGGCGGATGGGAAGCTCTCGCCGTGCAAATGTTTTATCCCGACCATTACAACGGCGCGTTTGTCGCCTGCCCCGATCCAGTGGACTTCCGCGCGTACACCAACATTAATCTGTACTCGGACAAAAACGCGTTCTTCCTGCAGGGCCCGCACACGCAGATGGCTCAACCGTCTTATCGCGACTACTTAGGCCGCACGCTGGCGACGACGCAATCCGTCAATCAATATGAGCTCGCGCTCGGCACGCATGCGCGCTCGGGCGAGCAGTTCGACATCTGGCAAGCCGTCTACGGTCCTGTCGGTGCCGACGGTTACCCGCAGCAAATTTTCGACAAGTACACCGGCGAGATCGACCACAAAGTTGCCGACTATTGGAAGGAACATTACGACCTGAGCGCGATTCTCCAGCGCGATTGGGCGAAGCTTGGCCCGAGACTCCAGGGCAAGCTGCACATCTACGTCGGCAGCGCGGACAATTACATGCTCAACGACGCCGTCTACCTTCTCGAAGATTTTCTCAAGACCACCACGAACCCGCCCTACGATGGCGAAGTGAAATACGGCGACAAAGCGGAACATTGCTGGAATGGCGACCCGAATCTTCCTAACTATCTCTCGCGCCTCCACTACAACACGCAATACTTGCCGAAAATTCTCGAGCGCATCGCCAAAACCGCGCCTCCCGGCGCCGACCTCACTTCCTGGCGCTACTAACGGCAGACTGCCGGGGCCATTCGATGTCCACATCGCCTACAACTATGGTAGTATGTTGGTGGTATGAAAGAGAAGACTTCCGTAACACTATCCACAGACGTTCTTAGACAGATCGACCGGCTCACTGGTCCCAAAGGATCACGATCTTCTTTTATCGAGCGTGTGCTTCGGCGTTACTTGCGAGAACAAAAACTGAAAGCGATTCATGCGAGGGATTTGCGGCTGATCAATGCCGCGGCGGACCGGCTTAACCGTGAGGCCGAAGACGTTCTCGAATACCAAGCGATTCCAGACTAGACGGAAGGACGGCCCGCCGATGAAGCGCGGAGAACTGTACCGAGTGCGAAAGCCGGGCGGGGATCCCAAAGAGTTCCGGGCATTCGTGGTCGTGAGCCGCCAAACACTGCTGGATTCTGGATTCTCGACGGTGATTTGCGCGCCGATATACAGCCGTGCGGAAGGACTGTCCACTCAAGTCGCAGTCGGCATCGAGGAGGGTTTGAAGCACGAAAGCTGGGTGATGTGCGACAACCTGGCGAGCATGCGCAAGACGGAATTGACAAACTACGTAGGCTCGCTTTCCCCGCCGAAGCTCGATGAATTGAACCGAGCGCTTAGAATTGCGTTGCAGCTTCTGTAATTTAGAGAAGGCGGCGCTGCATGCTTTCCAACTCCAACAATTTTTTCTTGTTCTCCAGCCCTCCGCCAAATCCCGTCAAACTTCCATCGCTTCCAATCACGCGATGGCACGGCACAATAATCGGTATCGGGTTCCGTCCATTTGCCGCGCCGACCGCACGCACCGCCTTCGGCTCGCCAATCTTTTTCGCCAACTCCCCGTACGACATCGTCTCCCCATAAGGAATCGTCAGAAGCGCCTTCCACACGCGCTTCTGAAAATCCGTCCCAAGCATCAACAAAGGAATCTCAAACTCCTTCAGCTCGCCCGCAAAATACGCATTCAGCTGTCGAATCACCTCAACAAAGAACGCGCCGTCTTCTTTCCATTCCGCGTCCGGCTTCTCGTCTTTCCGTCCGCGCACAAACCACACCGTTCGCAGCCCCAACTCTTCCGCCACCAACCGCAGCGTCCCCACCGGACTTTCCATCGTCGTGTAATAAATTCTGCTCATCGTCCCTTTAGCCGCGCGCTCACTCGCTTCCGTCAAGATACAACATTTATCTCTGCGTCATAGCACCCGCAAAAAATCCCTAGCATCCCGCGCCGCCCACCGTATACACTCTTCTTACCGGCAATATTTGTATCCACGCCGGCGGTGAAATATGTTCCTCTTCGTCATCGCTGTCTCTGTCTAATCGCCTCCCGGCGACTTCCCTTTTCCCGTATTCTTCTCATTAACGTTTTTCGGCCGCGCCGGCGTGTTCGTATTTTCTGTGCCCGCGCAGAAAGCATGCGTTTATTTTATGTCGTCGCTCGATCAAACTGTTGCCGCACCACCGCCGTCGTTCTGGAAGTCCATCGGCGAAGCCCTTCGCGGCTCGCATCAGGACTACACCGCCGGCAATCTCAATCGCGCCATCATCCTCCTCGCCATTCCGATGGTCCTGGAAATGGTGCTCGAATCGCTCTTCGCCGTCGTCGACGTTTTCTGGGTCGGCCGCCTCGGCGCAGACGCCGTCGCCACCGTCGGCCTCACGGAATCTTTGCTCATGCTCGTTTTCGCTATTGGGCTTGGCCTGAGCCTTTCCACCACGGCCATGGTCGCGCGCCGCATCGGAGAAAAAGATCCCAAAGCCGCCGCTGTCGCCGGTGTACAAGCCATCGCACTCGGAATCGCCGTTTCGCTTCTCGTCGGAATTCCGTCCTTCATTTACGCGCCCAATCTTCTTCACCTCATGGGCGCTTCTCCGCAAATCGTTCAAACCGGCTCCGGCTACGCCCGCATCGCTCTCGGCGGCTGCGGCGCTATCGTGCTTCTCTTTCTCAACAACGCCATCTTCCGCGGCGCCGGCGATGCTGCCATCGCCATGCGCCTTCTCTGGGTCTCCAACATCATCAACTTGATTCTCGACCCCTGCCTCATTTTCGGCGTCGGACCGTTTCACAAGTTCGGCGTCACTGGCGCCGCACTCGCCACGTTCACTGGCCGCAGCATCGGCGTGCTTTATCAATTCTATCGCCTGCTTCGCGGCTCCGAACGCATTCGCATCCTGCGCGAGCAGATTCGCCTCGACTTCAAAGTTCTTTTCCGGCTAGTGCACGTTTCGCTCACAGGAATTCTGCAATTCGCCATCGCGCACACCAGTTGGATCGGCCTCGTGCGCATCGTCAGCGTCTTCGGCTCGGCCGCGCTCGCTGGCTACACCATCGCTATTCGCATCGTTATTTTTGTCATTCTCCCTTCGTGGGGCCTCAGCAACGCCGCCGCCACGCTCGTCGGCCAAAATCTCGGCGCCAAGCAACCCGAACGCGCAGAAAAATCCGTTTGGCGCACCGGCCTCTACAACATGATTTTTCTCGGGCTCGTTGGCATCTTCTTCATTCTTTTCGCCGAACCGGTCATCCGTCTCTTCACGCAAGACCCGGCCGTAGTCCCGCTCGCCGTCGCCGCGCTGCGCATCTTCAGCTACGGCAATATCGGCTACGCCTACGCCATGGTCATGCTGCAAGCCTTCAACGGTGCGGGTGACACGGTCACGCCGACCATCGTCAATTTCTTCGCGTTCTGGACGCTCGAAATCCCGCTCGCGTACTTCCTCGCCCTTCACACGCGCATGCAGGCGCACGGCGTCTACTGGTCCGTAGTCGTGGCCGAAGCCTCGATGGCCGCCGTCAGCATCATTCTCTTCAAACGCGGCTACTGGAAACGACAGAAGATTTAGCGTCTGCTCTTGCTTACCTGGGCACACATATCGATGCCCTCTTCGATTTTTAGCCGCCAAGCAATCGGTTTTTTTTGGACTGCGGCGGCCCGACGCCGCTTTTGCGACGTAACCATTCACCGAGCCTCATCCGTCGCGATCGCCATTTTTCACCCCGCGAGAATCTTCAAACGAATTTCTCTCCTCTCGCCCACTCTGCTCTATCATCCACCTAGGAGACTCAACCCAATGCCCCGCTTTCTCGTCGCATTTCTTCTCGTGCTCACCGCGATTCCCCTCCGCGCCCAAGCGCCCGCTTCCTCCCAACCTCCCGCCCAGGACCGCCTCGTCCAACTCCTCAAAGAACTCACCGAAGCCCCCGGCCCCCCGGGCTACGAGGAAGCCGTTCGCAAAATCATGAGCGACCGCTTCAAGCCCTTCGCCGACAGCATTTCCTACGACGGCCTCGGCTCCGTCATCGCGCAGCAAGGCAACTCCGGCCCGCGCATCATGCTTGACGCGCACATGGACGAACTCGGCGGCATGATTCGCCGCATTCGCCCTGACGGCCTCATCTCCATGCAAATGCTCGGCTATTGGTTGAGCGCGGCGCTTCCCGATCAACGTTGGGTCATCATCGGATCCAAGGGCCCAGTCCTGGCCGTCACCGACATTTGGGACGCGCATATCGCTCCGCACAATCCACAAGGCCAGCCGCAACAGCAGGATCTTTATCTCGACACCGGCGCGCGCTCCGCCGCAGACGTTGCCGCGCTCGGTATCTCTCCCGGCGATCCCGTCGCCCCCGTGTCCGACTTCGCCGTTCTCTCCAACAATCGCTATCTCGCCAAAGCATGGGACGACCGTGTCGGCTGCGCCGTCATGCTGGAAGTCGCGAAGCGCCTCGCAAAGACTCCGCATCCCAATCAGGTCTTCTACGCCGCCACGGTTCAGGAAGAAGGCAGCATCGAAATGCGTGGCGCGCAAACTTCCGCCCGCATCATCAACCCTGATATCGGTTTTAGCTTGGAGGTTGGTATTCCCAATGACGTACCCGGCCCCGGTCCCGAAGCTGCACAGGAAGTTCTCGGCGGCGGCCCCGGCATGATGCTCTACACCTTCAGCGAACTCCCCAATCGCAAACTCGTCGCTCACGTAAAAGACGTCGCCGCCGCGCAACACATTCCGCTTCAATTCGATTTCGTTCCCGGCTTCGGTGACGATGCGGGCGCCATCAAGCTCAACAATACCGGTGTGCCCGTCACCACCATTCTCGTCCCCGCTCGGTCCACCCACGCTCACAACGGCATCATTGACCGCTCCGACTTCGATCGCACCGTGGATCTCGTCATCGCGCTAATCCAGTCCCTCGACGCCCCCACCGTCGCCCGCATCAAGTCCTTCTCTCCCCAATAGCCTTTCCCTCAGATACAAAAAAGAGCCGGCTCAAGATGAGCCGGCTCTTCTCTGTTCTATCGAACTACTTAGGAGTACTTGCATCCGCAACAGGTTGCAGGCTGAGAGATACGATCTTCGTGCCGATCACTTCGCCCGAAACGATTAGCTCGACGCGTCTGTTTTGCTGACGCCCCTCGGAAGTATCGTTCGAGGCGATTGGCCTGGTCTTGCCGAATCCGCTCGACGTGGTCGAATTCGCCGGAACACCTTGCTGCGTCAGATACGTCCGCACACCTTCGGCGCGGCGTTCGGAAAGCTCCTGGTTGAACAATTCGGTCCCGACGCTGTCCGTGTTCCCTTCAATCGCCAGCTTGAGAGTCGGATATGCAAGCACGATGCCGGAAATTTTGGCCAGCTTTTCGCGAGCCAGCGGGCGCAGCGTGTATTTGCCGGAGTCAAACAGTACGTCGGACATATTCACGACGAGCCCTCGCGCGGTGTCGCGAGTTTCCAGAATCAGATTGAATTGTTGCAAGAGGCGTGCACGAAGCTCTTCGCGATCGTGAACTGCGGTTTGCAGCTGCGCGTCGGACGAAGCCGCGGCATTGCGGTTGCGATCGGAATCGGCTTCGGCGTCGCGCTGTTTTCGCTTTGCGTCGTCGCGATCCCGTTCGGCATCGGTTCGTGCGGCAGCGGATTGTTGCAGCTGCGCGTCGGCTGAAGCTGCGGCATTGCGGTCCCGGTCGGAATCGGCCTCGGCGGTGCGCTGTTTTTGTTGCGCGCTGTCGCGATCCTTTTCGGCATCGGCTTGTGCCCCACTCGCTCGCAGCGCGGCCGCTTGTGCGTCAACAGTCTGGCGGTCCGCTTCGTTGCGCCGGCGAACTGCGTCGGCGGTCGTCGCTTCGGCCCTGGCGCGGCGGTCGGATTCTGCCATCTCGCGGTCCTTCGCTGCGATCTCGCGGTTTGACCCGGCACGCCGTTCGGATTCGAGGCGCTCTTCATCAATATGTTTCACCGCGATTTCGCGTGCGTCTTCAGCGGTCTGCACAGTTTCGCGCGAGATCGCTACAAGCGATTTCTTGCTTTCGTGTCTCCCGCTGGCAAGCGCATCCGCTTCGTCCATCTGGCGAACTGCGTTTTGATAGCTCGTCGTTGCATACCGTTCGGCGCCCGCAGATTGCGCGATTCGCAATGCGTTGCGCGCTTCAAAAAACTCCAGTGGCAATTTCGCGTTGAGCACCACCGGATCGAACCTGTAACCCGACGGAATATAACCGCCGCGGTCGATCAATTCATACTTCGCGTCCACTTCTTCGGCACCGCCCCTCGTGTCGGAGCGCATCACGTTTTCCAGTACAACCACGTTGCTTGGCCGGCGTACCGCATAATAAGGTTCCGCGGTAACGATCAGCGCAAATGCTTGCAAGTCGGTCGTCACGTCCAGCTTGCTCCGGCGGTTCTCGCCCACCAGAACTTCGCCGATGTTCACCGGCCGGCCTTCCGGCGAAATTGCCCACAACACGTACGTCAAATATTCGCCGCCAAAGGTCGTGGGCCGGTCCAGCCCGGAAAATTCCACTTCGACTTCCAGCGCTCCCCGCTTGCTCTCCACTTTCGCTTCGCCCGCCGCTGCAGGCATCAAATCCGTGCCCTGAAAATTGATCTTCGTCGATCCGCTGCGGTGTCTGTAACTCACCGCCCGCGTGGTGCGGCTCACGACATTAATCCGATACGTCGGCGCTCCATTGCCGGGATCCACCACAACTTGTGTCTGAGTCTGCGCTTGCGCCGCTGCGCCAAGCGTCATTGCCACTGCTAAAGTGATGCCTGAAATCTTGAACATGAGTCTCCCTCTAGTTTCTTCGAGCCATCAGTATCGGGCTTCTTGGGTAGCGGGACTGTCCCATACAGCACGTTCCGCAAAAGACTTTGCGCGCACCGATCATCCCGAATTCCCGTTCCGCCTCTGGTCAGTGTTTCAATCTGGCGCCAGGCGGTCGCTTACTTACCTACCTGGCACTCACGGCAACGTTTGCTCTTGCTCTCCGCAGACGAGAAAATGAATCAGGCGCCGCAAGACTCCAATACCCCACTACGCGCTTCCCTCTGTTCGTCGTTTTAGCGGCCGCCTTTTTACCCCGAGGGTAGTCGAGGGGCCGAGGCGAGCGTTCCTCTAGGGCCGGCTTTCTGAAGCCGGCCTCTTCGATCTCAGCCCCGCCGTCAACTTATATCGGGCCGCCACACCGCCCGCCCATCAATCCTCTGCAAGCTTCTTCACCTCCGGAAACGCGCCCCTCCGGTCATTCCTCAAACGAATCGAAATATTCCCCCTAATCGTCTCCTCAAGCACCGTGCTCCAGCTACTTCTGTCCGACACCACCTGATCCACCTGATACGTCCCCGTCGCGCACATCGGCGCAATCCCTCTCACCCGGTACGTCTTTTCGTCCACGCGCTCGCTCTCGAGCAATAAAACGCCATTGCAGATTCCCTTTTCGTCCGCTCGAATTTCGCTGCGCAACCCGAAATTCAGCATCAAGCCGGCAAACGGTGGGGCACCGTCGAAGCTCACCATACATTCCAGCTTATCGCCCGGAACATGTTCTCCTCCGCAAGCCCCTTTGTTCTCTTCCCACACGCGCGGCGTCCCCGCCGCCAGTTTCAAAGGATCGCGTTGTGACTTCGCCTTCATCGTTTCGACGGAAATGTCGACCGCTGGCGTCTGGTGCGGCGCCGGACCCGTCAATCTCATCTCCTTCTCCTCAACGCTCTCCGGCAAATCGTTAATCACGTCTACCGTCAACGCGCTCTCGAATTGATAGCCATTCGTGTATAGCCGGTAGCCGGCCTCCCCCAATTTCGCACTCACCGCCGCCAGAATGTACTTCCCGGAAATACAATCCCCCACTTCGCCGCTCACTTCGTACGTCTGATCGTCTACTTTGCGGCTTTCCCGCAGTGCAAAGTTGATGAACTTCCCCTTCGCCCTCGGCTCAGCCTTGTCCGGGTAATTGAAAACCAACTCGACATGAGTGAACTCCGGTTTGCCCGCGAAGACGACATAGCACGTCATTTCATCCCCCGGATAATGGGTACCGCTGCATCCGTTTGAGCTTCGGTCTTCAATTTTTGGTTTGAATTGAGGTGCTTCCTGCGCCCAGCTCGTCGTCGCAAACAGCGCAAACGCACTCGCACCCGCCATCAGCCCTCGCGTTATCGATCCCACTGCCATGAGGCCCCCTTCGCTACCCCAAACTTGAATCGTTCGATGCCTATTTTGCCAAAAACGCGCCCCTCGGCCCCAGGTTCCCTCTTAACTGACGTGTTATAATAAGAAAGTTGCTAACGCAGCGGAGGGTAGAAAGGATTGCCATGTCCGCTCGTCGGCCCCTCTGGTTGGTCCCAATTCACTCTGACTTCCGCCCTCTCAATAGGTTGAACACCAGAACCTCCTTTTTCTTGCATCGATCAAGATATCGCCAATCGTTTCAATCGCTTACGCACTCTTGTCACAAACCGTGTATTGAATTTCTCGCGTTACTCTCTTGTTTTCATCGGCTTGCACACTCTTGCAAAAGCAATGGGGGGTGTGCACCTTCCATCCTTGAAAATTCTGTGGCCGGGGCCAATACCCGGTCTACTCAATCCTCCGGCGTTGCCAGGGTCGACCATTCTCTATTTTCCGCTTTACATTTTCCGGTCGAGCGTTTTTGCCCTCGCCCCGCCGCGGTGCTAAACTCCTTTCGAGATAACCCATGCCATTGAAAACCCTCTACGAGAAAATCTGGGATTGCCATCTGGTTCATCAGGAACCGGGCAAACCCGCGCTCATCTACATCGACCGCCATCTCATTCACGAAGGCACTTCGCCGCAAGCCTTCGCCGGACTCAAGGCCGAAGGCCGCAAAGTGCGCCGCCCCGATCTCACTTTCGCCGTCATGGACCACTCCGTCCCCACCAAGGACCGTACTCTTCCCATTATCGACACCGACGCGCGCCTGCAATTTGAAGCGCTCGAAAAAAATTGCCGCGAAACCGGTGTCCGCTTGTTTGACATGAACAGCAAGAATCAGGGCATCGTTCACGTTATCGGCCCCGAACTCGGCATCACGCAGCCCGGCAACACCATCGTTTGCGGCGACAGTCACACGTCCACTCATGGCGCGTTCGGTACGCTGGCATTTGGAATTGGCACGAGCGAAGTCGAACATGTTCTCGCCACACAATGCCTCGTACAATCCAAATCCAAAACGCTGCACATTCTCGTTCATGGAAAACGTCCGAAAGGCGTCACCGCAAAGGACATCATTCTCGCGATCATCGGAAAAATCGGAATTGGCGGCGGCACCGGACACGTTGCGGAATATGGCGGCCAAGCCATTCGCGAACTTTCCATGGAAGGCCGCATGACCGTCTGCAATATGACGATCGAAGGCGGCGCACGCGCCGGAATGGTCGCGCCCGACGACACCACATTTAAGTATCTTGAAGGGCGTCCGTTCGTGCCTCGTGGAAAAGAATTTCAGGAAGCGGTGGAGCGTTGGAAGCTGCTGAAGAGCGACGACGGAGCCAAGTTCGACATGACCGTCGAACTCCAAGCCGAACAGATCGCGCCGCAAGTCACCTGGGGCACGAATCCCGGTATGGTCACCAGCGTCAATTCGCGCGTTCCCGATCCGCACGATTTCAAGGATCTGAACGATCAAAAAGCTACCGAGAGCGCGTTGAAGTATATGGGATTGAAACCGGGAACGCCGATTACCGACATCAGCGTCGACCGCGTCTTCATCGGCTCCTGCACGAATTCGCGCCTCGACGATCTTCGCGCCGCCGCACATCTCGTCGAAGGAAAACACGTCGCGAAATCCATCAAGCAGGCGCTCATCGTTCCCGGCTCCCGCGGAATCAAAGCCGCCGCGGAAAAGGAAGGCCTCGACAAAATTTTCACGGAAGCCGGTTTCGAGTGGCGCGACGCAGGCTGCAGCATGTGCATCGGTATGAACGCGGACGTCCTTCCCCCGCACGAACGCAGCGCCAGCACGTCGAATCGCAATTTTGAAGGCCGCCAGGGCCGCGACAGCCGCACGCACCTCGTCAGCCCCGTCATGGCCGCCGCCGCTGCGCTAGCCGGCCACTTCGTCGACGTCCGCGACTTCGACGTCGCCCACGTCGAGTAATGCGACGGTATGGCTCTCAGCTCAGCTCGGCGCCACAGCAATTGGATAAAGTGGTTGGTTAGCCTTTTGGTGATTGTCGCTGTTTGGCGATTCGGCGTTTATGGCGTGAATTGGACGTCGAGGAATAGCGTTGTGGCGTTACTGGTTGCGATAGCCGTGCTGGCATATTGCATCACATTTTGGAAAAGGAAGAACTAAGCCAGATGAAACCGTTTATTACGCATAGCGGATTGGTTTTGCCGTTGGACAAAGTAAACGTCGACACCGATCAGATGGTGCCGAAACAATTTCTGAAGGCGCTGACGCGCGAAGGCTTTGGCCGGATTCTTTTTTATGACTGGCGCTACACGCAGCCGGGCGAAAAACCGAATCCGGATTTCATCCTGAACAAACCGGAATACAAAGGCGCCAGCGTGCTGCTCACTCGTGCGAATTTTGGCTGCGGCTCTTCGCGCGAACACGCGCCATGGGCCATCGGCGATTACGGCTTTCGCGTCATTCTCGCGCCGAGCTACGCGGACATTTTCTACAACAACTGTTTCAAGAACGGCATTCTTCCCGCCGAACTGACCGAAGCGCAAATCGACGAACTCTTTCGCCGCTCAGAGAGAGAGAAGGGATATTCCCTTTCCATCGACCTGCCGAATCAAACCGTCAGCGACAACTACGGCCTCTCTTACAAATTTGAAATCGCGCCATCGCGCAAGGAAGTTTTGCTAAAAGGCCTCGACGATATCGGCACATCCATGCAACACGTCGCCGCCATCGACGCCTACGAAAGAGCCCACGCCGCCACGGCCACAATGTACGACCCGGTCGACGTGAAGAACTACCAGTAGCGTAGCCACTCTTGTTTACCCAGGAAGGGGCTGCGCTCTTAGTTTTTTGCTTTGGTTTTACGACCGCTCGGCAGTCGGCTCTGCCGATTCTGGAGCGGCCGCCGGGCCAAGCATCTCGGCAATTGAAATTCCGGCGAGCACAAACGCCGCCCCAAAGAGCGCCCGAGCCGCGAGCCGCTCGCCAAGAAAGAGATACGAAGTCAGCACCGCAAAAACCGGCTCCAGCGTAAACAAAATCGCCGCATGACCCGGCGAAGTATATTGCTGAGCCCAAAGCTGAATCGAAAACGCGACGGCCGTTGCGAAGACGGCACAAACCGCGACGCCAAGAAGGAGCGACCAACTCGGAACAAAGCGCACGGGCTGCCAACGAATCGCCGCGGCGATTCCCGTCATCACCCACGCCATTCCGGCGCATGCGATGACTTGCAGCACGCTCAGCGCCGACGCCGAATGCTCTTTCGTATATTCGCTGACGAGAATAATGTGCACCGCATACGAAGCCGCCGCAACAAATGTCAGAACGTCTCCGCGATTCAGATGACTTACTCCTTCTTTAGGAATAGTCAGGTAGTACAGGCCAAATCCAGCGGCAATCGCGCCGGCATAAACCCACGCAGTAAAGCGATGTCCCCAAAACAATCCGAAAAGGATTGGAACGAGAACGACGCTGGATCCGGTAACAAATCCTGAATTCGACGCGGTCGTATATTGGAGTCCGGCGGTCTGAAATGCGTACCCGCCGAACATGAAGAAGCCGAGGCGAAGTCCCGCGAAAATCTCTTCGCGTGCAAGGGAACGAAAAACGTGCGGCCGCCACTGCGCCATCACGATTCCTGCGAGCGTGAACCGCAGCGCAAGAAAAAGAAAAACGGAAGAATGGTCGAGCGAATTTTTTACGACGACAAATGTCGAGCCCCAAAGAATCGTGCAGAACGCAAGCCCAAGATCGGCGCGCAGGCGCTTTCGGGAAATGTCAGTCGGATTCATGCGAATGAGGTTGAGTAGCTTAGCGCAACAGCCACGAAAATTCCCGTGCAGGTTTCTTGACAGACGGCCGCGTACAGTTAACATGCGGGTATCATGAGATACCAAATAAAACTCCTCCTGTACGGATTCCTCACCATCGCGGGGCTTGCCGGGGCAAGAACCGCTCTTGCGGAGCATCGCGAGAACTGGCTCGAAATTCGGGCGCCGCATTTTACCGTGCTGACGAATGCCGGAGAGCGCGAAGGGCGGCGAATCGCGCGACAGTTTGAAGACGTGCGCGGGATGTTCGAACAGAGTTTTCCGAAACTACGCGTGGATTTTGGAAAGCCAACGATCGTTTTCGCGTTGAAGAACGAAGATTCGCTGAAGCTGCTGTTGCCGACCTACGGGCAGAACAAAAACGCAATGAAGATTGCGGGATTCTACAAGGTCTCGTATGACAAAAACTATGCGGTGATTCGCACGGACGCGACCGGATCCGGCGCGAACGAATTCCACAACCTATACCACGAATACGCGCACGGACTTTTTCGGCTGAACTACCGCGGGCTGCCGCTGTGGCTCGACGAGGGCCTGGCGGAATACTGGGGCAATTCACAAATCGAAAACAAAGAAGGGCGAGTCGGCATGGTGGACGCGCGGCAGGTGCGTTATTTGCAGCAAAACAGGCTTCTGCCCATTGCAACGCTCGTCACGCTCGAAGGAAGTTCGCCGCTTTACAACACGCAGGATCATGCGGGAATTTTCTACGCCGAATCGTGGCTCGCGGTCCATTACTTCCAGAATGCGGAGGGAATGCGCGAAAAAGGGCTGCTGAACAAATTTCTCGGCGCGCTGCAGACGACCGACGATCCGATCGAAGCGGCAAAGCAGGCGTTTGGAGATCTGAAAAAACTGGACGACAACCTCGATCTGTACTCGCGCCGACAGATTTATACCTACCAGATTGTGCCGCTCAAGTTGAATATCTCCGAGAAGGATTTTCCTGCGCGGGCGCTGAGTCCGGCGGAAGGGCTGATTGCACAAGCCGACTTCCTGCTGCGCAATAACCACCAGGGCGAGGCGATTGCGTTGCTGCACGAAGCGGAAGGGCAGGACGCGAAAGCACCGGGGCTGCACGATTCGCTGGCGTACTACCATTTTCTGCGATCGGACTTCGAGAACGCGGGAAAGGAATTCGATCAGGCGCTTGCGGCGAACCCAAACGACCCGCTTGTGTATCTTTACCGGGCGCTGATGGTACTGAGAAAGAAGGGCTATTCGCCGGAAACGACTCCAGATATCCGGGCGAATTTGGAAAAAACGATCGCGCTGAATCCGGATTTTGCTCCGGCACACGCGTTTCTCTGCATCGCCTACTCGCAAATGCCAGATACCAAAGCAAAAGCCGCGGCGGAGGCATCGCGTGCGATCGAACTGGAACCGGGAAATCTCGCGTATTACATAGATTTGGGGAAAGCCTTTCTGGGGAATGGGCAAACGGAAGACGCAAAGAAGATCGCGGACCGGGCGGTGAAGGTGGCCACGTTGCCCCGCGATCGCAGCATGGCCAACGCTTTTCTGCGCCAGATACAGGGCAAACAGAATCCATCGGCAGCGGGAGTTGCAACATCCGACGCGAACGATGCGGCGATGGGCGAGAGCAACGCGACTGGCGGAGCTGCGCAACGACCGAAGGAATCGCAAAAGGCCAGCGGACAGATTGCGGAGCTGCTATGCGGACATCCGCCGGAAGTTCTGTTTACGCTAGCGGCGGAGAGTGAATCCGTGCTGCTACGGGTACGGGATATTGGAAAGATCGAGATCTACGACGGCGGCACGCTTGGCACCGCGGCCACGGCACCGTGCGCGAAATGGCGGGACAGAAAAGCGACCGTGTCGTATGAACGTTCTTCGGAAGGCCCCGCGCAGGGCGAAGTAACGCGAATCGACCTGCAATAGATAATTGGGCGAAACCCACGCTCACTTGCCCGAGAGCGTCACCAAAGAAAAACCGGGAAGCGCCTCGCGACGCTTCCCGGGAAAGAGTGGTTGGTTTCAGCTGATCTAGAAGATCAGCTTGATCGCCAGCTGCATGTTGAACTGTTCGCCCGGGCCGAGGCCAGGAGCGCCGTTGAAGTCGCCGATAGTGTCGGTAATCATGCCGAAGCCGTCAGCGGCGGCCGTGGAGCAGCGATGGTTGGTCAAAGGACCTTGGTTGCAGGTGTTGTAGTTCGGCGAGTTGTTTCCGCCAACGGCAACAGCACCGACGCCTGAGGCCAGATTGATCCGGTTCAAGAGGTTAAACATTTCCGCGCGGAGCTGAAGCTTGAAGCGCTCCGTAATCGGGATGTTCTTGATCACGGAAAGGTCGACAGACGCGAAATTCGGTCCGTAAAACTTGTTCCTCGAGATATTTCCGAATCCCGAACCTGGGCATGCAGGGTCTCCGACGCTGGGGTCGCAGAAGGCGGTTGGATTCACCCACAGTGTTCCGCCGTTGGCCTGGGAGAATTTATGGTCAATGGTAACCCCGTTGCCACTCTTAAAGGGATCGCCCACTAAGTTCAGGTAGGAGAGAACTTCATCAAAGGGCTGGCCGGTGTGGAAATTCCACAGGCTGCTGACCTGCCAACCGTTGACGAGGCGGTTTGACCAGCCGTTGCTGGCCCACTTTGCACGCGGCACCTGATAAACATAACTTGCCGTGAACGAGTGACGCGTGTCGAAGTCACTGTTGCCGTAGTCGCGCTTTGGATTGAAAGCATCATCGAGAACAGTGGCGCGGTACTCGCTGATGATATCCAGCGAGTGAGACCAGGTATAAGCGTAAGTACTGGTTAGGCCGTGCCAATCGCGGAGCTTAAAGGTGGTTTGCAGAGAGTTGTAGTTGGACGTACCCGTGCTGTTCATCTGCAAGATATTGCCAAAGTTCGGGAAGTCGTTGTTCTGATTGATATTGGAAACGATGTTTAACTTGCGTCCCTGACTTCCAACATAACCAAGCTGCAATTCAGCCGACTTTCCGAAGGACTTTTCGACCTGAAGGCTGTAATTGTAGAAGTAAGGCGTTCGGAAGTTCTGGCTGATGGAATATGCGCTTAACCCCTTCGGATCGGCGGCTGCCGCACAGTTCGGATCCGAGCACGTAACTAGTGGGCCGAAGATGGAGCCGGCCGTGTTGGTTACACCAGCATTTTGCGTGCTCCCAACCGGACACGTGAGAGTGGTTGATTGAACGGTTTGCCAGTTATAGGAAGTATCTCCGCAGAAGTCCGTCTTAAAGGTGGAGACGCCCAGGGAACCAAAGGCGTTGCCTTGAATACCCTGCGAAGCGGTAATCGGCGGCCGGAAATCCAGGAACGGATTCAGGTTAATTTGGTCATAGAAGACACCGACGCTTCCGCGTACGACGAGATCGCCCTTGGTACCGGGCTGATAGGCGAAGCCGAAGCGAGGAGCGAAATTGTTGCGGTCTGGCGGCCAAAGTGCACTAAGACCGGCGCCTTGCGTCTTAAAACCGGTGCCGGGAATGAACACGGAAATGTCGTTGTGATCGCTGTGCATCGGGCCGAAGTATTCGTATCGTAAGCCAAATGTCAGACTCAGTTTCTTCGTGGTCTGCCAGGAATCCTGGAAATAGAGGTTGTAAGCATTGACGGTCACGAAACGTTCTGGATTTCCGACCGCCGCCGAAGAACTGGACACCGAGCCGGCCAAGTAATCGGCTAAAGCCCGGGTCTGGCTATCTACACCTTGGCAAGTAGCGTTACATTGGTTTGCTGCTATGAACTGCGTGTCGGGCAGGCCCCAAGCGCAGTCGTGCGCGAATGTCCCGTCGGGCCGCGGGACATCGGTGCACTGAGACTGATCGCCCTGCGTACCGTCAAACCGGAACGTCCCAGTGCTGTGACGATGATAGAACGCGTTGAGGTGCGCTTGCCTGACTTCCCCGCCGAACCTGAACTGATGAGCTCCAGTACTGTAGGAAACGATATCGTTGATGTGCCAAGTCAAATCGCTCCGGCCCTTGGGATCGGTGATACCGGTTTGCTCGAATCCCTTGATGCGGATGTTCGGAGCACCCTGAATCGGCTTGCCTCCCGGCGTGCCGTCGGTGGTAGCGTTGGGGCTAAGGAACAAACCGATGTTCTGGGTTACGAAGCTATTGTTGAAATCGTTGAAAAGCTGGTTGAAGTAGTTTGCTCCAAAAAGAATCTGGTTGGTGAGTTTGGAGGAAAAGGTTGAATTCAACACTGCGGAATAATTGCCAACGTGAAGCGGAGCAACCTCAAAATAATAAGCGAGGTTGGAGCTGGCGGTTCCCAGTGCCGGACTGCCACCGGTTGGAGCAGTCTGGTTGCCCTGCCCGGCGATCCACCGCAGGTAAAGATGGTGTTTATCGTTAAATTGATGGTCAACCTTCACCACACCGTTGTAGCTATAGCCGAATTCAGCAGTCGGACTCAGAAAGTTGCCAGCCTGAGCAGACAGTCCGCCGATGATGTTTTGCGGCCAAAGTCCATTTGGACCAAGCAAGCCGCCCGTGCAACCAGAAGCGGAGGCACCAGCGCAGGACAAGGAACTTGGAGTGACTGGATTGTAGCTGCCGTACTTGCGCTGGCCTGACGGACAAGCTGCCGTAAAGGGCGCGGTGCACAGCGGGTTGTTGAGCAAGTCAACAGCCTGGCCTACGAATGCGTTGGACGGTTCCGTGGCGACACCTGAAAGACCGATGATGAAATCCTGCTTTTCATAGCTGACGAAATAAAAAGTCTTGTTCTTGATAATTGGTCCGCCAACGGAGAAGCCATAGTTTTCATTCCGGAGGCGGGGCGTTTTCGTTCCGGGCGCGAGGAACGGAGAGCCAGCGCCGTAGAATTCATTTCGATTGTAGTAGTAAGCCGACCCATGCAGCGTGTTGCCGCCCGACTTGATGACAAGGTTCACCGTGCCACCGGCATTGCGACCGGATTCCGGGCCTGCCTGGGATTGCGCGGAGAATTCGTCAACCGAGTCAATTGGAAGAACAGTGCCGGCAATGCCGGAAACGCCGCCCTGGTTGACGGCCGGAATGTTGTGCCAGAAATCGTTGTTGTCGACACCGTCGATCTGCCAATTCATCTGGTTCGGACGAGTACCGTTCAGCGAACCGAAGCCACCGACGGAGTATCCGCCGTATCCCGGAGCGACGGCGATTAACTGCGTGAAGTCGCGACCATTGAGGGGCACATCCTGAACGACGGCGGAAGAAATACTCGTATTCTGCGTCGCAGAGGTCGTGTCGAGCGTAAGTGCCGCAGCTGAAACTTCGACCGTGGTTGAGGACTGGCCAAGCTTTAACTGAACATTGAGCGTGTAGATGCTGCCCGCAAGGACTTCAACCTTATCGACCGTGTTCGTCGGAAATCCAGCGGCAGTAACCGTCACTTTGTAAAAGCCGAGCGGCACATCTTGAAAAGCGAATTGACCCTCACTCGTCGTAACCGTGGTGTGTTCGATGCTGGTAGCGGATTCAATGGCTTTCACCGTCGCGTTTGGCACAGCGGCGCCGGATGGGTCGGTGACGGTTCCGTTGATGGCACCGCGGAACGTTTGACTATTTGCAGTGGCAACGACTACGAGAGTAAGGAGTAATACGGATAAACATCGTTTCATTTACAGCTCCCCCTAGCGAGAAGTAACTGCTACCGGTGGCCCTGAGAGAAGCCGACCACTTCTTCCAACGCAAACGACTGATGACCCGCGCACCGCGGGTCGCCCCGACAAATTGACGAATTGAAACAAACTAAAGGAAAACCCCGAAGCCAAAATGGCCCTTGTTGGGGATAAGCTACCTCCGCGCGAGGCAGGGTGTCAATGCAAATCATTGAATATGAGAAGGTTGAAAAATTCATCGGATGGCATGGAACGGGGCGTGGACGGCGTCGATGCGAGGGTGAACTCGAATCCATGGCGCGAATTGAAGTTCGTCGAAAGCGCGCGAGGGAGAGTGGCCTCGGTCGGAAGCCAGCCGTAACTTGAGTTCGCGTTGGGGCTGCAATCGAAGAGAGGTCTCTCCGCTCCGTGGCCCTGTGCGCCCCCATTTCAATAAGAGAGGGCCCGCGCCAGAGAAAACGGGGCCATTCCGGTCGAGATGAGAGTATTGGAGGAGAGTCCGGCGTAGCTGGCTCGAACGCGGCGGTAAGAAATAGCCCTCGAAGGCAAACGCGGTGATTCGCCAGTTCAGGTCGTTCGAGCGATGGGCGCGCTTGAGCGCTCGAGCCGCGATCCCTCACGTTCGTTTGATTTCATGACGGCGTCGGCTCCTAGGACCCGGTAGAGTTGGGCGTGTAAGAGCGACCAAAGCTCGGGAAAAAGGAGCCGAGCCATGCAGATTATAGGATGTGATTTTCACCCAGGCTACCAGCAGATCGCGGTCTTAGATCAGGAGACAGGAGAGTTCCGGGAGATGCAGTTGAGTCACCAGAAGCAGGGCGAGGAGGCGCGGAAGTTTTATTCCGCGCTGCCGCTGCCCGTGCGGGTGGGATTGGAGGCGAGCGGGCAGTCGCAGTGGTTCGAGCAGATGCTAACGGAGTTGGGACACGAGTTATGGATCGGCGACGCCGCGAAGATTCGCGCCAGCTGTGAGCGCAAGCAGAAAACCGATCGACGGGATGCCGAACTATTGTTGCAGTTGCTGATGGAAAATCGGTTTCCGCGGATCCGGGTGCCGACGCCGGCATAGCCCGATGCGCGGCAGTTGTTGCTGCATCGCGGCAAGCTGGTGCGAGTGCGCACGCAGGTGAAGAACCAGTTGCAGGCGCTGGCGTTGAACCAGTGTGTGCAACGGAAGTGGCAGCTGTGGACGGAGGCGGGGCGGAAACGGATGACAGCGGGTACCGGCCACTGCAAGGCGTGCTGAAGCGAGCCACTTTGGAAACAAGCAGGAGGCCGGACTAAAGTCCCTGCCCTCGACCGACGGCGTCTATTGAGAATGAGACGCAAGCTGAAGCGTACGCTACAAGAGTGGCTGGCTACTTGATGTCGGCGTAGACGGTGCGGCCGCCGACGATGGTCATTAGGACGGTGGTTTTGGTGAATTGAGAGGGCGGGATTTTGGTGAGGTCGCTCGAGAGGACGATGAAGTCTGCGAGTTCGCCGGCTTTTAGTTCACCTTTTTTTCCTTCCATGAATTCGGCGTAGGCGGAGCCGGAGGTGTAGGCGCGAATGCAATCGACCAGGGAGATTTTTTCTTGCGGCTGCCAACCGCCCGCAGGGCCGCCGTCGGGAAGTTCTCTGGTGACGCAAGCGTAGAGGCCGCGGAAGGGACTGATCACTTCTACGTCGTAGTCAGTGCCGAAGGCGAGGCGTGCGCCGAATTTTTGGACGGAATTCCAGGCGTACGCGCCTTTGATACGATCTGGGCCGACGCGACTTTCCGCCCAGCGCATGTCGGTGGTTTGATGCGACGGCTGCATGGAGGCGATGACCTGCAGGCTGGCGAAGCGCGGAATGTCGGAGAGGGCCACGACTTGCGCGTGTTCGATGCGATCGCGGCGGTCGCGCGGACCGTTGGCTTTGGCGACAGCTTCGAACGTGTCGAGCGCAACGCGATTGGCGCGATCGCCGATGGCGTGGAAATTCAGCTGGAAGCCGGCTTTGTCGCGCTCAATGGCGAGAGTTTTTAATTTTTCCGGCTCCATGGTGAGGATGCCGGAAGTTTTTGCGTCGTCGGAATAAGGCGCGAGCATGGCGGCGGTGCGCGAGCCGAGTGCTCCATCGGTGACCATTTTTAATGCGCCCGTGCGCAGCCAGAGATCGGTGGTGCCGCCGTCTTTGCGCATCTGTTCGAGGCGCGCGAGCGGCGCGGCGAATGGAAGCCACTCGGTGATTCGAACGGTAAGTTTTCCTTCCGACTTGAGTTTGCGGTAGGTGAGGAAGTCGTCCCAAGTGTCATTGCCAGCGCCAGATGGGCCGCCTTTGCCGAGTGCGTCGACGAGAGAATTGTCCTGAATGGAAGTGACGCCGTTTGCGGCAACGTCGGCGAGGGCGAGCTCGATTCCCTTTTCGCGGCGTTCGTTCGAAGGCGGAGGAATTCTGGATTCGACGAGGCTCATGGCGGAGCCTTCTTTGAGCATGCCGTCAGGTTCACCGCTTGAATCGTGCTCGACCTCGCCGCCGGTGGGATTGGGAGTTCTTGCGGTGATGCCGGCGAGTTTTAGTGCGGCGGAATTGGCGACGGCGACGTGGCCGGAAATGTGGACGAGGAAAACGGGATTGTTGGGCGAGACGGAGTCGAGATCTTGACGCGTGGGAAAACGTTTTTCGGGCCAGAGCGTGTGATCCCATCCAGAGCCAGTGACCCATTCGCCGGGTTTGACCTGCGCGATGGCAGCGGCGACGCGCTTTTGCACTTCGGCGATGGTGGGAGCGCCGTGAAGGCGAACGGCGAGCGCGTCCTGGCCAGCGCTGCCGAGATGGACGTGGGCATCGTTGAAACCGGGCATGACGAAGTGGCCGCTTAAATCAACAATGCCAGTTCCCTTTTCAGCGAGGGCGGAGACTTCATCTTCGTCACCGATGGCAAGAATTTCTTCGCCGCGGACGAGCATAGCGGAAGCCCACGGCGCTTGCGGATCGTTCGTGTAGATATGAGCGTTCTTGTAGAGAACGACCGGGGCGTCTGCGTCGAGACTGACTGGCTTGGTTGTTGCGGATTGAGCGGAGACGCGCGGCGCGATGGAGAGAACGCACAAGAATGCTGCGGCGGCGGTGGCCGCGCGGAAAAAAGTTGGAGGCATGATCAGTTTCCCTTCTCGGTGATGATTCCGCTGGCGCCGAGTACGGTGAGTAGCGCCCGCTGCAGTCCAATTTCGCGGCCGGTTGGTTCGTACCACTCCTGGAGCGAATGGGCGCCGCCGCCGTTGCCGCCCGCGCCGATCGCAATGGCGTCGATGCCGAGCGAAAGAGGGATGTTGGCGTCGGTGGAGGCACGTTCGGCGCGCGAAGAGTTGCCGGTGTAATCGTCGGCGGCGCGAAGCGCGGCGAGGAGCGGCGAATCGGAGGCTAGTTCTCCGCCGGGACGATTGCCGAGAATATCCACTTTCCATTCGAGCTTGCCCTTGGAACGGTCGCGCGCGGATTCCATTTCGTCGCGGACTCCGGCGGCCATGCATTCACGCAGAGCGTTTTCGAGGCGGAGGAGTTCGTCTTCGCTTTCGGAGCGGATGTCGACCTTCAGACGCGCTTCGTGCGGAATTGAGTTGACGGAGGTGCCGCCTTCAATTTGACCGAGATTGAATGTGGTCCGAGGATTTGCGGGAACGCGCGTGTTGAGAAAACGTACGGATGCGCGAACGAGTGCGTTGATGGGGTTGGGGATGCCGAAGTCCGACCAACTATGACCGCCGGGGCCGGTGATGACGGCTTCGATGCGGCGCGATGCGAGAGCTTTGGTGGTGACGTGATCGATGCCGGAGCCGTCGAGAACGATTACGGCTTTGAGGCGATCGCGATAGGCGTCAACAAGCGCGCGCATGCCGCGGAGATTGCCTTCGCCTTCTTCACCGACGTCGGCGACGAAGAGAATGGTGCGCTGCGGTTTGATGCGGGCCTCGTGCAGCGCCCGAGCAAGCGCGACGAGCGAAACGAGGCCGGTGCCGTTGTCGGAAATACCGGGCGCGGACATACGATCTTTGTCGCGACGAACTTTTACGTCGGTGCCGGCGGGAAAAACGGTGTCCATATGAGCGGCGACAAGGGCAATTTCCTTTTCGTTGGAGCCGCGGAGTTCGCCGATGACATTGCCGGTTTTGTCGATGTGGACTTCGAGGCCGACTGCGGCGAGCAACACTTTTACAGCTTGCCCGCGCTGCGCTTCGGCGAACGGAGGAGCAGGAATTTCGGTAAGGCGGGCTTGCTCGTCGTTAATCCAGCCGTAGTGCGGCTTAAACCAGGCGAGCGCGGCTTGAACCTGCGCACTTTGAAACGTCTGCGCAAGCTGGGACATGCGGTGCGCAGAGAATGGAATGGCGGAGCGAACCGGCATGCTTGAAAGAATAACGCACACGAGAAAACAATTCACGAAGAGTTGCAGCGCGCGGTTGCGCATCAATTTATACATCAGTGGGCGGGCGCTCCGGCGCAGAGGGCGTGGAGTTCGGCGTCGGTGAGGACGCGGGCGGAATTTTTGGCGGCGTCGAGGATGCGCGTGACGATAGCATCGTCGGCAGGAATTTTGTGGCGTTCGAGCCAGAAAAGGACGTTGGATTTGCCGCTGAGCGGGCCGATTTCGATGATTTGGTCGAGGCCGAAGAGATGCGAAGGCACGCCGCTGTAAACGGAATTGGCGAGGGTGATGTCACCCTTCTTGAAAGCTTTGATGAGCGCGGCGGCGTGGACGCCAGTCGCGGTGCGGAAGGCGTCGCGGCCGATGACGGGATAGTTTGGCGGAATTGTGGTGTGCGTGGCGGCAGCGACGGTGTCGCAATATTCCTTGAGGCGGCTGAGGTCGCGGTCGATGAGGCCCATGAGCGTGAGATTGACGAGCATGAGTTCCATCGGTGTGTTGCCGACGCGTTCGCCGAGGGCATTGGCGGCGCCGTGAACCGAATTGGCTCCGGCTGCGAGAGCCCAGAGAGAATTTGCGACGGCAAGGCCGCGGTCGTTGTGGCCGTGCCAGTCGACACGAATCTTTTCGCCGCTGGGCTTGACGACTTCGCGAATCACGAATTCGACGAGATTGTAAGCGCCTTGCGGCGTGGCGTGACCGACGGTGTCGCAGAGGACGACGGCGCGGGCTCCATTTTGTACGGCGGTGGTGTAAAGCCGTTTGACGGTGTCGGGGTCGGTGCGAACGGTGTCTTCCGTAACGTACATGCACGGAAGGTTGTTCGAGACGGCGAATTTTACGGCGTGTTCAGTGGTGCGGAGGAGGTGATCGACGGTCCAATCCTCAACGAGGCGGCGGATCGGGCTGGAGCCGAGAAATGTGGCGGCTTCGATGGCGATGCCGGTGCGCTGAGAAATTTCGACGATGGGGCGAATGTCGTTTTCGTGCGTTCGTGCAGCACAATTGGGCTTGATGCGCATGCGGTTGGAGGCGATTTCGCGGGCGAGAGATTCGGTATGTTCGTAAGCGCGCGGGCCGGCGCCGGGAAGGCCGATGTTCGCAGAATCGAGGCCGAGCGACTCCATGAGATGGAGAATTCTAAGTTTTTCGGCGATGGGTGGGTCGTAGACGGAAGGATTTTGCAGGCCGTCGCGGAGCGTTTCGTCGTTAAGAAGAATCTTTGTGCCGGGAGGAATGAACGGCGGCGAGGCGGCGTTCCAATCGTAGATCCATTCGTTGAGAGGCATGGCGTTTGCGAGGCAGTCCTCGGTTCAGTCGTCAGTTTTCAGTCATCAGTTAAACGCAGGAGCGAGGTTGCGCGCAAGTTGTGACGATCACTTTCGAAAGCCGTGATCGCGGAAGAAAGTCTTTATGGCGCCGCGGACGTGCTTAAGTTTAGCGGTGAGGCCGCCGAATTCGTAGCGGAGAAAATCGTCGGCGGCACGCTTGAGCGGATCATTGTAGTGATACCACCAGGGCTTTTCGGTGCCGGGAATGGAGTCGACGTCGATGTATTTCGGCTGAACCATTTCAAGGAAGCCGGCGCGGCCGTGGGTGCGTCCCCAACCGCTGGCGCTGCAGCCGCCGTGCGGCGCTTCCGCGATGGCGAAGTAACTGATGGCGTCGTTGACCATAACGGCTCCGGCTCGGAGGCGGGACGCGATGGCGCGGCCGCGGGCGTTGTCGGAGGTCCAGACGCTGGCGGCGAGAGTGAAGGGAGAATCGTTGGCGCGACGGACGGCTTCGTCGGCGCTGTCGACGGTTTGCACCGCGAGAATGGGGCCGAAGGTTTCTTCCTGGAAAAGGCGCATCGAGGAATCGACGGTTGCAACGACGGTTGGTTCGAAGAAGCAAGGGCCGAGGTCGGGGCGAGCGTTGCCGCCGCAGAGAATTTTTGCACCGCGAGCGGTGGCGTCGGCGAGGAGATCTTTCATGCGCTGGACGTGTTGCGGGCGGATGAGTGGCCCGACGTCCGTGGCGGGATCGGCGCCGTTGCCGAGACGGAGGGATTTTGTTTTTTCGACGCACAGCTGGAGAAACTTCTCGCTAACGGCGCGTTCGACGAAGAGACGTTCGACGGAGAGGCAGACCTGGCCGCAGTTGGTGAAGCTGCCCCAGAGCGCTGCGCTGGAGGCTACGTCCAGATTGGCGTCGGCGAGAACTAACATGGCATCTTTGCCGCCGAGTTCGAGGACGCTGGGAATGAGATTTCTTGCGCAAGCTTCGGCGACGCGGCGGCCCGTGGCGGCGCTACCGGTGAAAAGAATTTTGTCGGGGCTCGCATCGATAAGAGCCTGACCGATTTCGGCGCCGCCCTGCACGATGCTGACGAGCGAATCGGGGAAACCGGCGCGCGTGAACATTTCCTGAATTGCGGCGCCACACTTGGGCGTGAAGTCGCTCGTTTTACATACGACAGCGTTTCCGGCTGCGGCAGCGGCGATTATCTGGCCCATTGGGATGGCGAGCGGATAGTTCCACGAACTGACGATGCCGATTACGCCGAGCGGTTCGTAGAAGAGGCGGCCAGATTTTAGTTTTGCGGCGGAACTGTGATGGGGGACGCGTTCGGGCGCGAGGAGTTTTGCGAGATTCGCGGAGTAGTAGGCGGCGGTGTCGAGAGAGACGAAGGCATCGGAGAAGAGGGCCTCGACGTGGGGTTTGCCGGATTCGCGGACGATGATCGCGGCGAGGTCGTTGCGGGCGGCGAGCATGGTCTGCTTGAGGCGATTCAGAAGAGCGCACCGATCGGCGATCGATCTTTCGCGCCACTTTTCTTGCGCGGATTTAGCGCGCGCGACAATGGACGGAATTTCTTCCGGATGCGTGCGAGGAATTTCTTCGACGACTTCGCCGGTGGCTGGATTGTAGGACGGCAGCGTATCCACGGAAATGGCGTGGGTGGCCATGGGGAGATTCTAGCTTAAGCGGGTGCGCGTGACGAACGGATGCGGTTAGAGAGGTTGGACGGCTACGCCAGCCGCGCGGAGGGATTGCGAGACCGCAGCGGCGATTTTGTCTGAGCCGGGCGTGTCGCCGTGAATGCAGAGGGTTTGCGCATGGACTGGTATTTCTCTTCCGCCGCGAGCGATGATTTTTCCGCGCGTGGCGATGTTGACGGCTTGCTTCCCTGTTGCGTCCGGCTCGCGGATGAGAGCGTCGTCGAATTTTCGCGAGCGAAGCGTGCCGTCGGGTTCGTAGAGGCGGTCGGCGAAAGCCTCTGCGCCAACGGTGAAACCTACGCGACGGAAAACGTCGAGCATGGGCGAACCGGCCAGTCCGACGAGAACGACTTCACTGTTCCAGCGCGCCACTCCTTCGGCAATCGCGGCGGCGATTGCGGCGTTATGAACGGCCTCGTTGTAGAGGGCCCCGTGAGGTTTTACGTGGCGAATATTTGCCTCGAGGCGCGTGGCGATTTCGGCCAGGGCCGTGACTTGCTCGAACACCGAATCCGCAATTCTGCTCGGAGAAAGCTTTACTTCGAGGCGGCCGAAATTTTCACGGTCGGGATAACCCGGGTGCGCGCCGATAGTGACCTTGTGTTTTTGCGCCTGGCGAATCGTGGCTTCCATCGTCTGTGAATCGCCCGCATGGCCGCCGCATGCGATGTTCGCAGAGGTGATCCATTGCATGAGCGACTCCTGCGAGCCGTCGGCAATGGCTTCGGGGATTTCTCCCATGTCGCAATTCAGATCGATGCGCCTCATGTTCCGCTCATTTTAGGGATGCGAGGAGCAGTTCCTGCTCGCGATACAACTCTCTCGCCACATCCATGGTAACCAGTTCGAAGCGAATTTCGTCGCGCGGGCGAAGCTGCCCGACGCTCCCCAGGTCCGCAGCAATCACGTTGGCGATTTTGGGATAGCCGCCAGTGGTTTGTTGCTCGACGAACAAAATAATGGGCTGGCCGCTGGGCGTTATCTGGATTGCGCCGAGCGAGACGCCTTCCGTAATCATCTCTCCCGTCGACGCGAGTTCGCGTTGCGCTCCTTTGAGCCGGATGCCCATGCGATTCGCTTCTTCGGTGACGAGATAGGCTTGCTGCAGAAATGCGTTTTGCGTTGCGTCAGGAAAGTCGTCCCATTGTGGACCGGTCGTCACGCGGATGGTTTTCCGCGCCGCCAACAACGAACGCAGTTCTTCGCTCAAGTTCGTGATTGGCGACGATGTTCCGACATCGCCGATTGGAAGCACATCGCCTTTGCGCAATGCCCTACCCTCGCATCCGCCAAGGCCACTTAGCAAATGCGTAGAGCGGCTACCGAGGAACTCGGGCACGGCGATTCCTCCGCGAACGCAGAGATACGCTCGCGCTCCAGACTTCGTCGGGCCAAATTTAATGGATTGCCCCGCTTTCACGGCGACAGCTGCGTTAAGCGGCAAAGAACGGTTGTCCATGGTCGCGCCAAAGTCCGAGCCTGTCATTGCAATCGTCGCGTCCTGTGCAAAATGAAATGCCCCGCCGAGGAGCGTCATTTCCAGCGCGGCAGCGCGTTCCGGATTTCCGACAAGTTTGTTGCCGATGCGCAGAGACGACGCGTCGGCTGCTCCAGACGCCGAGACGCCGATCGGTCCATAGCCTTCGCGGCCGACGTCTTGCACCGTTGTGAGCAAGCCGGGTGAAACCACTGTAAGCGCATTCATTACGAAGCCGCTCGGGCAAATTCTTCCGCACTAATCGGAACGAAACGAACGTGATCGCCAATTTCGAAAAAGCCGGAGTGTGCCGACGCGGGATCGAACAGCTTCAGCGGCGTCTTGCCGACAAGACGCCAGCCGCCGGGAGTAGCCGTGAAATAGACACCGGTTTGATTGCCGCCGATGGCGACGCTGCCAGCGGGGACCACTTTGCGTGGCGTTTGCAGACGCGGCGTTGCCAGTTCCGGAGGCAATCCGCCGAGATACGCGAATCCCGGAACGAATCCAAGAAAATAGGCGGTGTACGTCGCGGAAGAATGAAGGCGAACGACTTCTTCGACGGCAAGTCCGTGAATGGAAGCAACCTCTGCGAGATCGGGCCCATGCACGCCACCGTAGCAAACGGGAATTTCGCGCAAGCGTGGCGTGGGAAGTTTCGCTTCCTGCAGTCGCGCAAGATACGGCTCCAGCGACGCTTCGATCTCTGCGTGGGTAAAGTTCAATGCGTCGAACTTCACCAGCACGGAACAGTAGGCCGGATGCAGATTCACGATGCCCTTAGATGGCTCGGCTTCGACCAATTTCAGAAACGAAAGGATTTCGCGATGGGTATCGAGCGAAATTTCATTCCCGAAGTGAACGAGTAGCGATTGATCGCTAGCTGGCTGAAACCGAATGTTTCCGGGAGGCCGATCCTTCATTGCGCCAAAAGTATATCGCACGCCGTGGCTACATTACTCGACAGGGCGTTCGGTTTGTAGAGTCGGCTGCCGGTTTGGGTGTCAACTCAGAGTCCGCTGGCACTCTCCTTTGGTTTTATGCGAGACTCTTCGCCAGCGCCTTTGGGATCATCACAGTCATGACGAGCCACTCTCGCTTTGGATGTATTTTTGCGATCGCGCTCAGCTTTTTTTTTGAGGCTGCTCTGGCCTTCGTGAAGAATACAGGCACGCTGAGGCCGATTCTTTAATCGCTCAAGCCGAGGAGAAGCGGGCAGCAAACGATTACAAACGATTACAAGGGAAACTTGCAGCTTCTAACTGAGGCGGCAAGGGTCGATCCGGCGCATCCAGTAGTGTGCGGTCGCTTGTGTGAGAGTTATCAGCTTACGGAGGAATTCGACAAGGCCATTGCTGCCTGCAGGCGAAATATCGAGCTCCGCGGAGATGGACAAGACTACAATTCCCTCGGCCAAGCGTATATGTCCATGCGAGACTATCCAAATGCAGCGCTGGCATTTGAACAAGCCGTAAAGAAATCTTCCGAGGCCATTTTATATGGCAATTACCTATGGGCTTTGGAGTCCGCGCACCTCTACGACAAAGCAATTCCGGCAGCTGAGAAGTGGGCTGAACTGAGCGAACACGACCGCACCGAACTCACCAGCGCACTCGAAAATCTGACCGCCATATGGACGAAACTCGGGCGCATGGATAAGGCAAAAGCTGCGCTAGCGAAGCTTTACGCGATCGATCCGCAAAGCAACTTCCAAATCTGCGAATTGAAAACGAACGACAAAGGCGACGTTGGCGTGAATTGTAGTTTCTCATCTCAACATCCGTGATAGTTAGGCTCGATCCTTTTTCTCAGCCCAACTCACGTGAGGTCTAAGCATTCCCGACTTGCCAGGCTTCGTCGTGTTCGACTCTGACTATGCAGAGGCCTTGCGGAGGAACGATGGCGGTGCACGTCAGTGCAAAAACTCATGGTGCGTCCGTGCGGCTTTGCAATCTGGGCGAGAAATTCCACGACGGCCTGCAGGTGACTCGGTTGCTCGACGTTTATGATACTCAGGCTGCCGCCGTCAGCAGTTTTTGAATCTCGACCAAGGCGATCAGATTGCATTTTAGCAAGCCTGATTCGCACTCCTCCCTTTGTGCCTGAGTGACAGCGCAAAAGACTTCGTCGATTGTCCTTGACACCTCCACTCGATAAGAACAAGCTCATGTTGTGGTTTCGCTGTTTGAGGCGAAACTCCCGCTTCTCAGTCCATTTGCAGTTTCTCTAAAGGTCCAGCTCCGCATCGAACACAAGAGGGCAGAACCAACCGGATTCTTTCTATTCCCTCGCGCGGAGCTCCACCTCCTGTTCGACGTACAGGTTTGCACAACCAAAACGCCAGCGGTTTCAGGCCAGATTGCTCAAGCACTGCTCGCTTTATGCGAGTAGGAAGTTCGTGTTTTTTCAAAAAGGAGATTCATCATGTCTGAACAAAATAAAAATGTAGTCCGCCGTTTGTTCGAAGAAGTCTGGAACAAGGGCAATGCGTCCGTGGCAGACGAGCTCTTCTCGTCGAATTACAATCACCACGACAGTTCCACACCCGATGTTGGCCGCGGCCCCGACAGCGAGAAGAAGAGAGTGGCGCTTTATCGCACCGCTTTCCCGGACATTCGTCTCACCATCGACGACATTCTTGCCGAAGGCGAAACCGTGATCGCTCGCTGGTCTTGCCGTGGCACCCATAAGGGCGATCTGAACGGGATTGCACCGACAGGAAAGCAATTCAACATCACCGGTATAAGCATTGCCCGCTTTACCAACGGCAAAATGTTTGAAGGCTTTGTCAACTGGGACGCGCTGGGTCTCATGCAGCAGCTCGGGGTAGTGCCCGAAGTTGGAAAAGCCAAGGCCGCAACCGCAGCACGTTAACCGTTCCATTCCACTGAAAGCATCAAAGGCCCGACTTCACAAGTCGGGCCTTTTCTATTTGAAATGTATTGCTAGGGCTTACCAACCTGCCAGGCTTCGTCGTGCTCGACTTTGACCATGCAGAGGCCTTGCGGGGGAACGGTTGGGCCGGATTTCGAGCGGTCGCGGAGCGCGAAAAGTTTCTCTATGTCGTCGGGTTGGAGACGGCCGCGGCCGACGTCGAGCAAAGTCCCAACCATTTTGCGGACCATATAACGCAGGAACGAGCGGCCGCGCACGGTGAAGATCAGCTCTTCGTTGTCGGCGCTGCGAACCAATTCTGTTGAATACACTTCCCTCTCCGTGCTGCGTTCTTTGTCGTCGTCCTCGGAGCCGGTGGACGCAGCGAACGAAGCAAAGTCATGCATGCCGACGAATTTTCCGGCGGCGTCGCGCATTTTTTCTTCATCAAGTGGAAATGGATAGTGGAGGACGTAGCGCCACTCGCTCGGCGGCACGACTTTGCCTCGATAAATCCGGTAACGATAAATTTTTGCGCGGGCGGACCAGCGCGCATTAAAATCCGGCCCAGTTTCGTCCGCCTCCATGATACGAATCGTCGGCGGCAGAATAGCGTTCAGCGCGCGCTGAAATTCTCCGGCGCATAATGTGGACTGAGTTTTAAAACTGCCAACCTGGCCCAGCGCATGAACGCCGGCATCGGTGCGTCCGGAGCCGTGCAGATGAATCTGTTCCTGCGTGATGCGGCGCAGAACGTCGACAATCTCGCCCTGCACCGTCGGTTTATCTTTCTGAATCTGCCAGCCGTGGAAGTCGGTACCGTCGTAGGCAATCGTGAGTTTTATATAGCGCATTCGAAGAGGGAGAAAATCGGAGAATCACATCGCACTGCGCACAAACCGACTGCCGGGCTTGACGGCGGCGCTACCTTCGCGGCAGAGCGGGCAATCTTCGGGTTCGTAGCTGGCAATAGGCAAATCGAGCAGCGCCTGCGACTCGACGGGAAATTCAATTTTGCCTCCGCTGCGATCGATCAACGCACCCGCGGCCACGACGCAACCACCAGCTTCTTCCACAACGTTAATCGCTTCAAGCGTCGAACCACCGGTCGTCCAGACGTCCTCAATCACGAGCACGCGTTGACTGGGCTTCAACTGAAACCCGCGCCGCATGGTCATATTCCCGCTGGCATCACGCTCCACAAAAAGTGCCGGCGTGCCACCGCCAATCGAGCCAACTGGCTCCGGCAAAGCACGCGCAACTTCCTGCCCAATAATCAAGCCGCCCATTGCGGGCGAAACGACAGCCTCAATCCGATCATTCGCAAACAAACCGGCCAACGCGTGCCCCAGCTTCTCTGCAAAGCGCGGATATTGCAGCACCTGCGCGCATTGAACGTACATCGAGCTGTGCAGACCGCTGGAAAGCTCGAAATGTCCTTTGCGAATTGCTCCCGCCGCCTCAAAAAGCTTCACGTACTCTTGCCTTGCGTCCAATTCCGGCCTTTCTTTGCTCTAGAGGGCCACTTTAAGGCCCGTCTCTGCCCTCCCGGCTAACCGAGGGGCGCTCGTAAGCGTCGAATTGTCAGCAGCCTAGCGGTGGCTGTTTGCGTTGTCAAGGACGGTGAGCGCCTGTTAGACTTTT
>Ga0075426_10000228_pt1 | contig 37168 bp, 28 predicted proteins | sample SoiMethybrSBSTD5_FD_75304 | JGI IMG/M metagenome (GOLD analysis project Ga0075426, IMG submission 75304) | Bulk soil microbial communities from a Populus tree surrounding site in Tennessee, USA - Soil MetaG P. TD hybrid SBSTD5 | ecosystem: Environmental > Terrestrial > Soil > Tree plantation... | reverse complement strand
GGGCCCCAGCAAACCGGCTCGTAATTCCTATCGACGCCGCTTCCGGTATAGTGCGGCGTCCAGCCGGACTTGTCCTGAAACAATCGAATCGCCCGAATCCGCCGGTCGCCGCAAAGGTCAAACCAATGCAGCGTCCCGCGCGGCACGCGCATCAAGTCCCCGGCTTCCACTTCAATGGCCACCACCGGCCCTTGCGGCGGATGAATGTGAAACAGCCCGCGCCCAGCGATGATGTACCTCACTTCGTCTTCATCATGCGTGTGCTCGATACTGAACTTCGCCAGCATCGCGTCCAGCCCGGGCGTGTCCGCGGTCACGTCAATCACGTCCGCGGTCACGTATCCGCCCCGCCGCTTCAATTCTTCAACCTGCCCCGCGTACGCGTTCAGCACTTGCTCCGCCGATGCATTCTCCGGCAAATCCGCCGGCGCCTCCCAGCGTTCGTACTCGATGCCGATTCCGGCAAGGTAATTGCGCACCTCATCGTGCTCGCCTAGCGATCTTTGTTCCTCAGGAATTCTCAACACAGCCACGGCGACTTCTCCCGCTCCAGCGGTTCCAGGCTCACGCATTCTGCGCGGCGCCGGAGCGCACCAGAACTTCCATTAAAAACTCCAAAATCTCCACATGCCGCTTGGCTTCCGCCAGGCATTCTCCCCAAGTATAAAGCCCGTGCTCTTGCAAAAGGAATCCATGAATCCCGGGCGTCTGCTCCAGCGTTCTCGAAACGCGGTCGGCCAGTTCCACCATGTCCTGCGAGTTCTCCAAAATCGGCAGCCATTCGCGGTGTTTGTGCGTCGCCACCCCCGCCAATCCCTTCAGCATCTCGTATCCTTCAAGCGCAATCCCGCCGTGCCGCGTATGTGTCCCGGAAAGCACCGTGCCCCAAACCGAGTGCGTGTGCAGTACCGCTCCTGCTCTCAAGCCGCGCACTATCGCAAGATGCAACAATGCCTCCGCCGACGGCCGTCCGTCTCCCCGCATCACGTTCGCCGTTTCATCGATCTCCAAAAACTGCGCGGACGTCAGGCCACCCTTGTCCAATCCCGTTGAAGTAATGGCCAGTCGCAGCGGCTCCTGCGAAACCACCGCGCTAAAGTTCCCGCTCGTTCCGAGCACCCACCCGCGCGCGTAAAATCCTCTCCCAACCTCCGCCAAACTCTCCGCAACCTTTAAAAACTTCCCGGAATCTGCGCGAATCCGTTCAGGTCTTGGCCGAACGCGATTTGCCCTCGGACGCCTTTTTGCGGTTTTCATCGGCCGCCATTATAGCCTTGAAAATCCCCCAGCCACACGCGGCACGATCCAACCGCGCTGCGAAAATACCCTGAAGGCTTTTCGTTATTTACAGCCCTCGAATCCACGCCTTCAGTCGCGCCATTTCCATCTCAATCAAGCGAGGGTCGTGGAACGTGTGCGCCAGCACCGATACGCCTTGCGTCGCAGACAAAAGATGCACGGCCAGCCTGCGCGATTCCGCACCTTTCCCCAGCTCCCGGAACTGCGCCTCCATCCAATCCAAAGCCGTCGCGAACAATACTTTCGACTTGCCCGCCGCCGTTCCTCCCAGCTTTCGTAATTCCGAGCACAGCGTCCCAACCGGGCAGCCATTGCGCGCCAATTCCTCGCGGTTCTTAATCTTGACCTGCACGAACGCGCACAGCCTCTCCTTGGGCGAACCTGCCTTCTCGAACTCCTGCAGCAGCTTCCGGAATCGCGAAACGCGCAGCTCCACGATCGCGTCCCCAATCTCGTCTTTCGTCTTGAAGTAGTAATAAACGTTGCCCAGCGGAATCTGGGCCTCCTTCGCAATATCCGCAATCGCCGTGTTTCCGAACCCATAGCGGTAGGTGGTATTTTCCGCGGCCTGCAAGAGCCTCGTCCGGTTGTCTGCTTTCGTTTTCACCATCGCCCCGTCCAATAGTCAGTTGACTGACTGATTCCTAAGGATATAGATTAGTCGCGCGCTGCGTCAACCGCAACGAAGATGAGAATAAGGAGAAGGCCCCCCATGCATCCTCTTCGGAACTGCGCCCTCGCTTTTTTCCTTCTGCTTGGTTTTCCGCTCCGAAATGCCGCCCAAAATCATTGGATTGGAACCTGGGCCGCGGCCCCGCAAGCTGCCATCAAAGGGCGCGTGCAGACCTTCCACAATCAAACTCTTCGCCTCATCGTCCATACCAGCGTCGGGGGAAAAAAGGTCCGCATCAAAATCGCGAACACCTTTGGCGACCAGCCATTGCACATTGGCGCCGCGCACATTGCCCGTCGCGCCTCCGAGGCTGACATCGACCCCGCCTCCGACCGCGCTTTGAAATTTCACGGTCACTCGTCCATCACAATTCCTCCTCGATCCATGATGATTAGCGATCCAGCCGACCTCGACGTCCCCGCGCTGTCGGATTTGGCCATCAGCCTCTTTTTTTCAGAGGCCGCAGCGCTAACGACCTCGCACGTTCTGGCGAAGCAAACGAACTATGTCTCCGCAGAAACCGGGGACGCGACCGCACAAGTAAAGTTTCCCGTAGCCAAGACCATCACGTTCTGGCCTTTCCTCACAGGCGTAGATGTCGAGGCTTCACCCCACAGTGCCTCCATCGTGGCGTTCGGTTCTTCGCTCACTGACGGCGACGGTTCCACAAAAGACACCAACCGCCGTTGGCCTGATGTGCTCGCAGAGCTGTTGCAAAAAGCTGGTGGGGAAGCGGCGGAACTTGGCGTCCTCAACGAGGGCATCATCGGCAACCGCCTCTTGAGCGACACCGAAAGCCCGCGACAGACGGGCGGTCCGCCGCCGCTGGGAGCCGTCCTCGAAGAGTTAGGTCCAGCCTTGGGACAATCCGGCGTGGCCCGCTTCGACCGCGATGTGCTCGCGCAAGCCGGCGTGAAATACGTCATCCTGGCCCTCGGCGTCAACGACATGCTCTTCCCCGGTTCGTTCATTCCTCAGACCGAAAGCGTCACCGCCCAGGAGCTGATCGCCGGCAATCGTCAGCTCATCGCGCGCGCTCACAAAAAGGGAATCCGCGTCATCGGCACAACGATTCCTCCCTTTGAGCACGCCCTCTTTCGCGACCCTTTCTATGATCGCTTTTACAGTCCCGAGAACGAGAAGATCCGCCAGGACGTCAACACTTGGATCCGCACCGGCGGCGAATTTGATGGCGTGATCGATTTTGACGAAGCCGTCCGCGACCCGGACCACCCCACACAAATCCTGCCCGCTTACGACAGCGGCGACCACCTGCACGTAAACAACGCCGGCAACGTCGCCCAAGCCAACGCCATCCCCCTGTCCCTGTTCCATAGTCGCTAGCCGGGAAAGCAAAACGGCGACTCGTCTTGGAGTGCGGCAGCTGCTGCTGCTTTTCTTGCGACACAACTCTCTGTATTCGGCGAGATTCAACTGGATTCTCGTGCTCGTCCGCACAAGTGGTTCTGCGCCTTCATTCTCGAACTTGCAATGAGGGCCGCCTTGTTCCATCTTCAAAGAGCGGCAAGTGAGGCTGCGTTATGGATTTCGCTTCGTCTCGCCAATGGATCAATGCCCTGTGGCTTCTTTTTGGCGCCTACTGGCTCGTTTCCGCGCTCAAGCGCAAGAAAACCAAGCAGCGCGAGTCCTGGCTGCAACGTTTTGTCTACACGCTTCCACTCGCACTGGGCTTTTATCTTCTTTCTCAGCCGCAAGCCCATTATGGCTGGCTGGGCAATCGCTTCTTTCCCGCTGGTCCGTTCGGCGAATGGCTTGGCGTTTTCCTCACCGCTGCCGGAATCGCCGTGGCCTTTTGGGCGCGCTGGCATCTCGGCACAAACTGGAGCGGCGTCGTCACCCTCAAGGAAGGGCACGAGCTCATACGAACCGGACCCTATCGCTCCATTCGTCATCCCATCTACACAGGAATTCTCCTCGCGCTTCTTGGGACCGCCATCACTTTCGGCGAAGTGCGCGCGCTGCTCGCCGTGGCCATCACCTGGCTGTCTTTCTACGTGAAAGCCCGCCGCGAAGAGTCGTTCCTCACTCAGGAATTCGGTCCCGGCTTCGCAGAGCACAAGCAACACACTGGAATGTTTCTGCCTAGATTCTCTTGAACGTCGAAAACTCCGCCCGTATCTTGCCTCGCATTTCCGAATCAATTTCTGTACAATCCCGCTGCTTTTCTAAATCTTTGTCTAATTAAATCCTGGCAGGTGCCATGAAACTGAATTCGACGCTGTTGAAGAGCACGGTCGTCGCGGCGTTGGGAGGACTGCTTTTTGGATTCGACACCGTAGTGATTTCTGGTGCCATCGACTTTCTTCAGCGGCTCTATCAGCTCACGCCGTTCTGGAAGGGGTTTACCGTTTCGGCCGCGCTGATCGGCACGGTAATTGGCTCCATGCTCGCAGGCATCCCGGGCGACAAACTCGGCCGCCGCGCGAGTTTGCGCTGGATGGCCATCCTGTACATCGTTTCCGCCGTGGGCTGTGCTTTTGCCTGGAATTGGAGCGCTCTCGTTTTCTTCCGCTTCATCGGCGGGCTCGGCATCGGCGGCTCTTCCGTTCTCGGTCCCATGTACATCGCGGAGATTGCTCCTGCAAAATGGCGCGGCCGACTGGTCGGCGTCTTTCAGTTCAACGTCGTGTTCGGAATTCTCCTTGCCTACTTCTCGAACTACCTGATCGGAACCATGGGCTTTGGCGACGCCGAGTGGCGCTGGAAGCTCGGCATTTCCGCCCTTCCCGCAGTGCTTTTTCTCGCGATGCTTTTCGGAATTCCCGAAAGCCCGCGGTGGCTGGTCAAGAAGGGCAGAACGAACGAAGCCGGCGATGTGCTTCGCCTGACAGGCGAAGAGAACGCCGACCAGGAACTGAAGGAAATTGTGGAATCCATCGGCGCCGAGCACGTCACCAGCGACGCGCTCTTCACTTCAAAATATCGCGTCCCGATTTTCCTGGCAGTGACCATCGGCATGTTCAACCAGCTTTCCGGGATCAACGCCATCCTGTACTACCTGAACAGCATCTTTGCCTACGCGGGTTTCAGCAAAGTCTCGGGCGACTTGCAATCCGTCGCCGTCGGCGCCACTAATTTGATTTTCACCTTGATTGCCATGTCCGTGATTGACAAACTCGGCCGCAAAACATTGTTGCTCGTCGGCTCGATCGGCACTTGCCTTTCTCTCGCTGGTGTTGCCGCAATCTTTCTGACCAACCGCCATCACGAACTGCTGGTGTGGATGCTGATCGGCTTCATCGCTTTCTTCGCGTTTTCGCAGGGCGCGGTGATCTGGGTCTATCTCAGCGAAGTATTTCCGAACCGCGTGCGCGCCAAAGGCCAGAGCCTTGGCAGTTTTTCCCACTGGATCATGAACGCGCTGATTTCCTGGACGTTCCCGCTTATGGCGGCGTCATCCGGCGGCTACCCGTTCGCGTTTTTCTCCGCCATGATGGTCGTGCAATTCTTCGTCGTGCTCTTCTTCTATCCTGAAACGAAGGGTATCTCCCTCGAAGAAATGCAAAAAAAACTCAAAATCGCTTAGCGGTGGCCGGCGGACTTTGCGGTTCGCGCGGCGAGGCGCTGGCGCGCGTAATCGCTCCAGGGACTGGCCGGGTCGAGTTGCAGGTAAGCTTGCCAATGATCGCGGGCTTCGTCGAAGGCACTTAGCTTTTCGCAAACCAGAGCGAGGTTGTAGCGCGCGTCGGGATGAGTTGCATCGAGCCGCACGGCCAGCCGGAGATGCTGCCGTGCCTCTTCGAGCTGGCCCGTTTCTTCCAGCACGCTTCCGAGATTGAAATGCGCCAGCCCGCTCTGCGCATCGCATTCAATGGCGCGGCGGTAGCACTCCGAAGCCTTCTCGAAATTTCCTTGTTCGTAGTACAGCGTGCCGCAATTAATCAGGGCGTCGGTGCGCTGAGGGTCTTGTCGCAACGCATGTTCGTATGCGTCAATGGCTTCCGCCCACGTCTTGCGGTTGGCGCGATCCGCTTCGTAATCCAGCGCCAGAGCGAACCACTCGTCCGCGCCGCGCTCGGAAATCACCTGGACTTCTTCGTCCAGTTTGCGAGTCTCGAAATTCATCACGAACTGGCCGGTCACCGGCTCAAGCCGCGCGCCTTCGCGCTCCACGATGACGTCTTTGCCGTCGGAGAGAACGCGCAGTTCGGTTAGCGGCGCCTCCACCTGCGAAAGCTTTTCGCGAAGCGCGGCGAGCGCGCGGCGCAGGCGGCTGGCGGGGATTCCTTGCTCGATCAACTGCTTGACGGTGCGCAGGGCGATGAGGTCGCGGAAGTCGTAGAAGCGGGTGCCCTGATCGTTTCGCGCGGAGACCAGCTCGAGGCGGTCCCAGTAGTCCAGTTGTTTTGGAGACAGACCCAGGATGCGCTGAACTTCGTCGCGGCTGAATCGGTCTGTGGTCCCCATGAAAATTGAGTGTACTGCTTTTTCTAGCCGACGGCTTTCTTGCCCCTCTTCGGAACGGCCACGGGACCGGCCGCTGCTGCGGGTTCGACTGCGCGCACCGGAGGCTTTTTCGCCGGCGCTTGCCGTTCGGCAAGGCTCTTCTTCAGCGCTTCCATCAAGTCAATCACCGGCGCCATATGCGGCTGCTGCACCTCGGTCACTTCCTGACCCTTGAGCTTCGCGGCAATCATCGCGCGGACATTGTCCTGATACGTGTCCTTATATTTCAGCGGGTCGAACGGAACCGCCAGGTTCTCGATCAATTGCTGCGCCAGCTTCTTCTCCTGGTCTTTAATCTCGACCTTGTCCGTCGAAGACGATTCCGCCGCGCGAATCTCGTTCGAGTAGAACATCGTGTGCAGCATCATGCCCTTGTTGCCGGGCCGCACCACCACGATATGCTCGCGCTGATGCATGGTCAGCTTGGCGATCGCCGCGTAGCCGGATTCCTGCATCGCGCTCATCAGAAGCTGGTACGCCTTCGCGCCGCCTTCATCCGGCGCAAGATAGTACGAAGCGTCGAAATAGACCGGATCCACTTCGCCCATCTTCACGAACTCGAGGATTTCCGCGACGCGCGCCGAGGCCGGCTCGATCTTTTCGAGCTCCTTTTCGTCGAAGAGCACGTACTGATCTTTTTCGTACTCGTAGCCCTTGACGACTTCCGAGCGCTCGATGATGCGGTTGTGCGTCGGGCAGAACAGTGGCTGCTTGACGCGCGTGTGGCATTCCTTGTGAAGCTGGTTGAAGCTGATGCGCTCGGTGCGCGCCGCGGTGGTCAAGCGCACGGGGATCGAAATCAAACCGAAGGTAAGATGTCCCTTCCAGACCGTTGAAGCCATGCAGAAACTCCTTTGCCAAAGTTTCCCAGGGTCTCTTCTTTTTAAGACCAGTCGCTGCCCAAATTGGTTGCCGGTTTGTAAGGTTAGCCGGGCCGGGGCGAAGAAAGCAAGAAGATGTGTGCGTGAAGCCACCAAAGAGGAATGGGCGTGGCGGGAGAGCAGTCGGGGGTGGGGGGTGTCGCAAGTGTGGCAGGCAAAGGACTTGCAGGAGGCCGTTTTTAGATGTGTGGCAAGGAAAGGAGTTAGCCGCGGATTTCGCGGATGTGTGGCAAATAAAACACTTAGAAACAGTGGCGAGTGACGAGTGGCCGACGGCGGGCGAGAGGTCGAGAAGGGGCTCCCCCCTCCGTTGCATGGGAAAGAGCGCGGAAGTGGTTGATGAGAAAGGGGTTGCGAAGCTCCATTGGGTGCAAAGAGTGTGGAAGTTGATGAAAATAAAAGGGTTGGATGCACACAACTCGATTGGGGAGTGTTGAAGAAAGGCGCGAGCGGCGTTCATGGGGACTGAAGCTTAGTGTATCAGAAAGGTAAGATTTGTCAATGCGTAAATAAGTGGTTTGGTCGCAAGAAGTTACAACGGAAGAAATTTTCCGCTGGAATGAGTTTTGTTGCGAGATTTTAAGTTGTTTGTTTCGTGCGGGATAGAAGAGACAGAACAGGCGTTAGAACCCGCAAAGGCAAACCGGCGTAGTGCGGCACTTGCCCGCCCATCCAATCTTTGTAGAGGCGGCAGAGTTATTCCATCTATTTGGTTGGATAAGGCAATTGTTAGCTTGACGGATGAAACGGATTACTTCCGGTTGGCCGACCATCCGGGAGTTGATCGGCTCGGTCAACACTGCCACGTTTTTCATTCTGCAGTGTATTGGTTAGAAGGCTGGTTGTCCGGTGGACTTGGCGCAAGAGCCGACATTTTCCAAAGCGGTAATAGAACTAGTGTAGTTTCGCGTACTCCGCCTTGGCTTGCTTAAGGATGGGGATGTCAGGATCGGCGTCCTTCCAAAGCGTCAAGAAATCTTGATAGGCGGCACGGCTCTTTGCCGTGTCACCCTGCATCGCGTAGGCGCGGGCCAAACCGAGCCGCGCGAGCGCACCCACCGGGTTTTCCAGCACCAAGCCAGGATGATCAACAATCCTTTGAAATTCCAGGGCCGCAGCGTTGCCGTTTCCCAACATCAGGTAAGCCCGCCCACGAAGATAGCCTGGGTGCATTCCTTCCATGTCGCCATTCCATTTATCAGAACTTATTGCCTGAAGGAATTCGATAGCTTGATTCGCATCCTTGTGGTTGAGAGCCAAGGCGGCGCGTATCCTCGGTAACGTGAAACGAAGTACTGAACTGTTTGGAGGGTAATCCTTGCTAACTTTGCCAGCCAGATTCTGGGCGCCGCGGCCATCAGCTGCCAAAGCCAGGGCCAAAGCAGCGACAATGCGGATTTGTGGGGTTTCCCGCAGTTCCAGAGCTGCTCTGCTGTCTGCAAGCGCATGTTCCGAATCGCCTAAAAGCGCCTCGATCTGGCCGGCAACGGCTCCGACAAAAGCCGCAAACCCGATGTCGCCGTGACCTTTGAAGGATTCCTGTGATCGCTGCCACAGCCCTCGCGCTTTGCTCAGCCGCCCGTAGTACGCCTCTGTACTACCCTGCAAATAGAGCAGCAGGGATTCTGACCTCTTGCCCGCGGCGAGGCGCTGCAACTCGCTCGGATCGCCCTTCAAGAAGTCAACCTCATAACGCGTTCTATCCAGCCACTCACTCTCCAGACCGCGCTGTTCTGCGCTTTTCAGCGCGGCTTGCGCCTCATCCAGGCGATTCAGTCGCAAGTAGGAACGGCTGACATCCTCATAGCTGCTCACTCTGTTCGGTTCCAAACGCAGCGCTTCGAGCGCCTCCTGCAGCGCTTTTTCGTGCTCACCCAGAGAGGAGTAGACATTTTCCAAATTGTCGTGGGGCGCGGGGTCCCGCGGGTAAATCTGTTCCCAAAGTTCGTAAATCTGCGCCGCCATTTCCAGCTCCCCGGTCACGATTTCGTAGTAGTGCGATTCGAGGTACAGGCGCTCACGATCGCTGACTTTCGCCCGCAACTCGTATGCTTTGCGCATATTCTCCATTGACAAAGCGTTTTCACCGGCAGGCCCATACGCCGTGGCCATGCGGCCGTAGGCCATCGCGAAGTTCGGGTCCAACTCCACTGCCCGTCTAAAGAAAGGAAGGGAGGCCATCGCCCCCTTTGCACTCCAAGTCTTTTGTCCGAAGCTGTAAGCCCGCAGGGCCTCCAGCGACGACGTGGTCGCTTGCTCTACCGGCACGTCGTATTTCTGTATCGAAGACAGCGACTCGCCGAGCTTCTTGCGCATCCTCGTGGCTGATTCGCTCAAAGCTTTGAGCACGTGCTCTCGGACATCCGCCTCTACTTGTTCGCTGGCGACCCCGTCTCCGCTATGGCAGTCCAATGCGTTCAGACCGATTACATAGTGAGTGCCCAGGCTGGAAATTGACCCTACTAGAATTGCCTTGCTGCCGACTCGCTGACATAGATCGCGGGCGAGATCTTTGGTCAGCCATTCGCCTTTCTGCCGGCCCATGAATTGGAGTTCTTCGCCCACTCTCTCATCCGAGAGTAAATTCAAAAAGGGAGACTGTTCCAGTTGCACGCGCAACCCTTGCTTCAGGGTGTCGTCGAAGACGGGATCGCCGGTGGTGTTCGTGAACTCCGCAAGCACTATGGTGTCTTTTTCCGTGAGGTGCCGCGTTTGCCGCGCAAGTAGCAGGAAGGTGGCCACGCCGGCGGCCACGCCGACGACGACGGAAACACCGAGAGCGACCAGCCAACCAAAACGAAACTTTTGGGTTCGCGTTGTCGGCAGCTGCCTCAATGAATCAACCGTCGAGATGGTGTGGTTTGGTGCGCGAATTGTTGTTTCCTGAGCGGCCGCGGAAGGCTGAACAACAGCGGCATTGTCGGCGACGCCGGTCGAAGGCTCTGACATAACTTTCGCATCGACTTCGGTTTCGCTCATGGTTGCCACGAAGCGATAACCGCGTTTGGGAACCGTTACGACGTATTCTTGACTATTGGAGCCGCCAGCTAAAGTCTTTCTCAAAACAGAAATATTTTGTGCGAGCGTGTCCTCTCCGACGAAGGTATCCGGCCAGAGACGGTTCATGAATTCTTCCTTGGTCACCAGATGGCCGAACTTCTCCACCAGCAAAACCAGCGTATCGAACACTTTAGGCGGTAGGAACAGTTCGTCGCCGTTGCGCAGGAGGCGCCTCTCCTCGACGTCGAGGCGGAATTCTCCGAAACGGTACGAGCGATTCATGGCGGTGCCAAAGGAGCCACGCGGAATTGCTGAGGATTCTATCAGAAAAAAGTCAGCCTGCGCTCAAGACACGCCGGAGCAAAAAGCGCAAATTCAGCCGCACGGAAAGGCAGATTGCGCGAAAGCAAAGGAAGAATCGGACCAGCGCGGTTCATTGCGATTCTCGTTTTGAGCTTGTTGCTGGGAGCTCTTGTGGGAGCAATAGCCGCTGGGCGTTTGCGCCTTCATTTGCCGGGGTGGTAGGAGGAGGGATCATGAAGGTCAGGATCTCGACATTTATTAGCACGATCACAGTATTGGCTGCGTTGGTGCTGCCGGTTACGCTGCCCGCGCAGCGGACGGAATCGGTCACAAACGGGCAGATCGTGTTCGCTCAATTGATCGGGGCCGGCGGCCAAGGGGCTAACGTCTTTACGGCCAACCCGGACGGATCCAATGTGCTGCAGGTGCCGCTCGTCTATTTGGCGGAAGACTTTGGGGTTCCGATCTGGTCTCCCGACGGCACCAAGCTGTTGATTAGCCACACCGTGCGACTCGATGGCACCGGTCAGTGTTGCTTATTCCAGCCAGCAACCGTGAATCTAGACGGCTCCAACTTCAATCAATTGGACCCGCCGAACCCGCCGGGAGCGTCATCTGCTGGCATGGATTGTGGGGCCTGGTTTCCTGATGGAACTCGGCTCTTATGCAGCTTTGCTGCCGGCTCTCAGCCCGGCGTGTTCAGCGTTCGCGCCTCTGACGGGGGCGATTCAGTGCGGCTTACGACGTACCCCTTCGGGCCAAACTGTAATGCCTGTGACTATGCGAATGACCTCTCGCCAGACGCCAAGCGTTTCGTCTTTTTACGTTTCAAACGGGAAGTGACAAATCTGCCACGCGAAGGCGTGGTCGAGCAGGTCGCGCTGTTTGTGGAAAACATCGACGGCACGGGGCTGCAGCAGCTGACTCCATATGGTGTCGCTGCACCGCACGAGCGAGCTTCGGCGAAATGGTCTCCTGACGGCACCAAAATCATTTCCGGAATGCACAATGGAAACCTCTTCGTCGTTCACCCCGATGGTACTGGTCTGACCATGCTCAAACTCCAGGTGGGCACGCAAAAGTATTTCGCATTCGAGCCTCACTGGTCCCCGGACGGCACGCGAATCATTTTCGGCATGTTCATTAACGGCCAAGAGGGCATGTTCACGGCAAATCCCGATGGCTCGAACGTCGTCCAGATTGTAAGCACGCCGCCGTTCGAAAACCTCTATAACGGTCCCGACTGGGGAACACACCCTCTGTCGCGTTAGCTATGAAAAAGGAGAAGGAACCATGAAATCCAGAACACTCATGCAGATTGTCGTTGGAAAACTGGGTAACTTACTTCGCTTTTTCCTGATGGTGTTTGCAACTCTCAACTTGCTTGTGATTGCGCCGCAATCCGCAGTGTTCGCCGGGGAGTCGGTGGATCCCTCGACGCTCAACCCGCCTCCGCCGCCGCAATTCAACCCCGTATGCGAAAGGGTGGGAAACGGCACGATTTGTACCGTAAATTTCAGCGATCCTCCTTTCGCGGGGGGCAGCGGCCTATTTTGCGGCAGTGGGGCTAACACTTTCGAGGTCTTCCAATTCCAAACCAGGTCTGTGCAAGGAAGACGCTACTATGATGTGAACGGAAACTTGACGCGTCGACATTTTCGCGAGGTCCTGGCCGGTACTTTCACTAACCCTTTGACACACGCCTCATTGTCTTTTTCCGGTGGGGATACTCATCTTCACGATCTGGCTGTGCCGGGGGATATCAGCACAGGCACTGAAGTTACGACCGGATCATTTCGAGTGTATCTGACAAACGGCGGGAGTGTATTGATTGACGCCGGAAGGCAAGTGGCTTTGCAGGACGGAACATTAGTGAGTGAGTCAGGGCAGCATCCATTTAACGATTATTTTGTTTTTGGGAATACCTCGGCCCTCCAGCCGATATGCGACGCGCTGGAGTAAGCGGGCCGGTAGCTAGGTGAGGGAGCTTCGGCAGGGTCCAATCCGCGATTGTGGTCGGATGACGAGCTAACCGGAAGTTGGACTGCTTTTAAGGATTGGGACATGGTTCTATTCGCGCGACGAGCTGCGCTGCTGGAGCCTGTCTCTGCCCTGCGAACAGAATAAGCGTCGAGAAAACCAAGGTTCGACAAGAAGAGCTAATTGCAAGATTCAGAAATGGAAGATGAGGCCGGTGGAGATGCGGGCTTGGTTGCGGAAGCTGAAGCCGGAGTTGGCGCCGACGTAGTCGAACTGAACGAGCCTCATTCGCACACGTTGAGTCACATCAATGTCAACGCCGCCCCCCAGGGCTATGGCGAACGCGGTAGTGGAATGTGCGGGGAAGAAAGTGGTATTGGTTCCTCCGTTGCCAGTGGACTGATGCGCGGCTCCGGCCAAAACATGCACAAAGGGTGAAATTCGCCCTGGAAGGAAGACTCTAGGCCCGAACAGATAGGTGTTGTTGTGGAAGCTGCCGCCGCCCGAACTGTTAGGAAGGGAACCGTAATTACCTCCGAAATCCGCGACGAGGCCAACGTCCTTGAAGGGTTTGTATTCAGCACTGGCTTCCCAGCCGTTCAGATTCGGATGGCTCGTGACAGTTACGGTGCCACACGGCGGGCCAGCAGGAGGGCATACGAGCCCTGCTGCGGTCACCGACGCGCGGAAGTAGGAGTAGCCGCCGAACACCTCGAACTTGTCCTGCGCGCGCAGGGAAGCAGCGGAGAAGAGAACAAGGAGCAGAACAAAGATCATCCCGGGAATTAGCCGAACTGTTTTCACGCATCACCCGCCTTGGAATTGTAGCGTTTCGGAACGTTGTGATGCGCCGCTGAGCTCGGGAAGTTGCAAGTCTAGTTCGCTCCGCCGGCGCGAACTTCGCGCAGGGAAGTAAAACGCACGTGTCTAAAGACCCGCCACTACGCGTGAGGAAAACGCACCGGTCTGGCTTCGGTGAGAGCTGAGCCTAAAGAAGACTCGCAACCCACGGGTCTAAAGACCCGCCACTACAAAATGCACGATAGAATGCGGGCATGGGGAAGCTGGAGGAGTACAGACGGAAGCGGAAGTTTGACCGTACGCCGGAGCCGGCGGGCGAACCGGAGGAGCCGAAGAAGGGTGAGCCTGCCGGTCCAGGGCCAGCACGGAGAGCAGGCACGCGATTGCCGCGGCCGATGCCGAAGCTGCGGCTGGAAGTGCGTCCCGCCGACGAATACGGAAATACGTTTGTGGTGCAGAAGCATTCCGCGACGCGGCTGCATTACGACTTCCGCCTGGCGATTGATGGAACGCTGAAATCGTGGGCCGTGCCGAAGGGGCCTTCGCAGAGCCAGGCGGACAAGCGACTGGCGGTACAGACGGAAGATCATCCGTTGGAGTACGGCGGCTTCGAGGGGAAAATTCCCGAGGGTAACTACGGCGCGGGAACCGTGATGGTGTGGGATCGCGGAACGTTTGTGGTGGAAGGCGATCCCGGCAAAGCGCAAGCGCCGGTGCCGGATGCGCTACAACAACTGGAACGCGGCGAGATCAAGTTCGGTCTAAATGGAGAAAAGCTGCGCGGGAGCTTTGTGCTGGTGAAGATCAAGCGCAGCGAAAAAGGCAATGAGTGGCTGCTAATCAAGCATAAGGACGCGGCGGAAGATCCGAAGTGGAATATTGAGGAGCATGACGGTTCAGCTTTAACCGGACGAACCCTCGCGGAGATTGCGGAGCAAGCGCCGCCGAAGCGGGGGCTAATCCCGATTCGCGCCGCGGAGGTGCAGGGCGCGCGCAAGAGCGCGATGCCGTCGCGCGCGGAACCGATGCTGGCGACGCTGGTGGAGCAGCCGTTTTCCGATCCCAACTGGCTGTTTGAAATTAAGTGGGACGGAGTGCGCGCGATGGCTTGGATTGCGAATGGAAAGGTGACGCTGCGCTCGCGGAACAACATTGACATCACTTCGCGCTATCCGGAACTGGCGGCGCTTCCGAGGGCGCTTGCGGCGCGCGAGGCGATTTTAGACGGCGAGATTGTGGCGCTCGATGCCCACGGGCGCGGCGACTTCCAGCGGTTGCAGGAGCGGATGCACGTCCGCGCGCCGGGAGAAAAGCAGATTCGCGAAGTGCCGGTGATTTACTTTGCGTTTGACCTGATTTATTGCGATGGATACGACCTGCGCGACGCGCCGCTGCTGGAACGCAAGCAACTTCTGCAGCGGATGCTACACGCGAACGAGCGCTTTCGCTACGCGGACCATCAGATCGAACATGGAAAAGAGTTGTACGAGCTGGCGAAAGAGAGCGGGCTGGAAGGGATTGTTGCGAAACGGGCCGACAGCCGTTATGTGGGCGACCGCAGCACGAGTTGGGCGAAGCTGAAAGTTAGCCAGACGCTGGACGCGGTGGTTGGCGGCTGGACGGAGGCGCGGACGGAGGCGATTCCATTCGGTTCGTTGCTACTGGGATTGTACGAAGGGAAGAAGCTGCGGTTCATCGGACATGTCGGCAGCGGGTTCGACGCGAAAAAGCATGCCGAGTTAATCGCGAGATTGAAAGAATTGAGGACGACGGCTTCTCCGTTTGAAAATGTGCCGGAGACGAACGAAAAGCCGTTCTGGGCGAAGCCGGAGCTTGTAGCGCGCGTGAAATTCGGCGGATGGACGCAGGAAAAGTACCTGCGGCATCCGGTGTTCCTGGGATTGCGCGAAGACCTGAAGTCCGAGGAATGCAAATGGGAAAGCGAAGTTGCCGCGGCTGCGCCAGCGGTGGTGCGAGCGCCGGAAGTGGTCGGCAAAGTGATCAGCGCAAAAGCGGAGATTGAGGCGGAACTGTTTAAGGGTCGCGCGGAAACGGTCACTATCGAGCTGGAAGGGAAGCGGCTGCGGTTCAGCAATCTGAACAAAGTTTATTTTCCGGAATCGGGCTTCACGAAGCGGGACCTGCTGGCCTACTACTACCGGATGGCGGATTATATTCTGCCGTTTTTGCGCGGACGGGCGCTGGTGCTGCGGCGCTATCCCGACGGTATCCAAGGGCAGGCGTTTTTTCAGAAGGACGTGCATGAGGGTTTGCCGGAATGGTTTAAGACGGCACCGATCGATTCCGAAGAGCGCGGGAAGGTAATTCACTATGCAACCGCAGATGACCGAGCATCGCTCTTGTTCTTAACGGGACTCGGCTGCATTGACCACAACCCGTGGTCGAGCGGATTGGAAGACCTCGAGCACCCGGATTATTTCTTCTTTGACCTGGATCCGTCGGACGGAACGGAGTTTTCCGTGGTGGTAACGATTGCGCGGGCGCTTCATGAAAAGCTGGAAGAACTGGGGATCATGAGTTTCCTTAAAACATCCGGCGCGACAGGCTTCCACATCTTCATACCAGTGGAGCCGCTTTACACCTACGAACAGTTGCGGACGTTTGGGGAGATCATTGCGCGCACGGTGACGGCGCAGCATCCGAATCTGGTGACCAACGAGCGGTCAGTGGCGAAAAGGCCGACGGGGCGCGTGCTGATTGATGTGCAGCAAAATGCGATGGGCCGGCCGCTGGCCGCGGCTTATAGCGTGCGCGCGTTTCCGAAGGCTCCGGTTTCGACACCGGTGCTGCCGCGGGAATTGAAGCCGGGCCTCCGTCCTGAGAATTTGAATATGAAGACAATTCTTGCGCGCCTGAAGGAGAAGGGCGATCTGTGGAAAGATTTTTGGAAGAGCCAGCAAAGAATTGAAGGGGCGATCGAGGCGTTGAGCAGCAAAGTCGCGGCCCAAGCGAAGAAGTAGTTTTGTTTTTCGCTTTGGGAGTGCTTCGGCTTTTCGGCCAGCCTTTCGCTGTGATTAAATGTTTTTTCTTGGAGGTGGGTCATTTCTTCCACTGGTCAGTTGCGCGTCGGCACATCGGGATACTCGTACAAACAATGGAAGGGGAATTTCTACCCCGAGAAGCTGCCGGATAAGGAGATGCTGCGGTATTACGGCACGCAGTTCTCGACGGTGGAGATTAATCACAGCTTCTATCGCATGCCTACGGAGAATTTGCTGCTAAATTGGGCGAAAAACGTGCCGGAAGGATTTCGGTTTGCATTAAAGGCGAACCAGCAGATTACGCACATTCAACGATTGCGCGGAAGCGAGAGCACGCTGAAAAGATTCATGGAAGTGGCAAGCGTGCTCCACGAAGGCGACCATCTCGGGCCGATTCTCGTGCAACTTCCGCCGTCGTTTAAGTTTGACAAGCCGTTACTGGAGGACTTTCTGGCGCTGCGGCCTCCAGCTTTTCTGTTTGCGTTCGAGGTGCGGCACGCGTCGTGGTATACAGATGAAACGTATGCGGTGCTGCGCAAACACGAAACCGCGCTGTGCATTGCGGAGACGGAGAAGCAGGAACCTCCGGAAGTGCTGACGGCGAAATTTACGTACGTGCGGCTGCGCCTGGAAAACTACACGCCGAAGCAACTGGCCGCGTGGAGAAAACGTTTCGATATGTGGATGAGCCAGGGCGTCGACGTGTATGCGTACTGCAAGCACGAGGACGAAGGCAAAGCGCCCGCCTATGCTCGCAAAATCTTGGGAAGCGATAGTTTGGCGCCAATGAAATAGTTAGGAACCGCGCAAGAGGCCGTTTAGCTTGCGGCTGTCACCCATGTCTCCGGTACGTTGTGTTACATAAGTGTCCGGGCTGGACCCCGCAAGGAGTGGCGCGCCCGGGGAGACTCGAACTCCCGACCCTCTGCTTAGAAGGCAGACGCTCTATCCAACTGAGCTACGGGCGCACAAATTCATTCTAAGAGATTTGCGCCTCTTGCGACCATATTTTGTTAGTGAATTCCGCTACGGTGAGGTCAGCGCAGTCGCGCAGAAAGCTAAAGAGTTCAGCCTGCGTGATGACCGTTCATGGCATCTTTGCCGAGATTTCCAGATCGGCTGCGGCTGTGAATTGCCGGCGGCGCACTCTTGCTCGAGTTGGCGTTCTGGACGGCATTCGTGTTGCTGGTCGTACGCGGCGCCTCTGCGGCGACGAATACTCCGAGAACAAGGAAAGCCAGAATCGCGATGAGAACAAGATTCCAGCGCCGACATTTTGCAGCAGTACCTGGCGCGGGCGAAGCCAGGCTCCGCTGAAGGGGCCCATAATCGCTCCTGTGTATTCTGAGTTCCCCTTTGTTAAGCCCGGCGTTCACAAATCCTCCAGTGCTGCGGCGCCCCCAGCTTCTGTGTGAGCCCGCCTACTTATTAAGACGTATCGTATTACGATATGGTTGCAAGGCCCCGAGCAGCGCCGACGCCGTGGGCCGACGCAACGGACCTTGGCTTCGTGTTCCTAGCTTCTCGGCTTTGCTGCGGTTCAAGGAAGAACAGCGAGGCGAAAGCGACGAGATGGGTTTACAATACTACGCGTGCGGATGCAACCAGCCTGCTTGAACCGCGTCCGGCACCTGCTGGAGGCTCTATGAACTCCGCACTTCTGGATCGTTCCACTGCCGCACATCTGAACCGCCGCGCTTTTCTGAAAGTTTCGTCCGTAGCAGGTGGCGGATTTCTCCTTGCTTATTATCTCGAACCAACCAAGGCGTTCGCCGCGGCCGTTCAGGCTGCGGCGCCGCAAGCGCCTGCTCCAGCGTTCCAGCCGCTGGCCTTCGTGCGGGTTGCTGCCGATGGCGCTGTCACCATCATGGGCAAGAATCCCGAGGTTGGGCAGGGCGTCAAGACCAGCATGCCCATGCTTATCGCCGAAGAATTGGACATCGATTGGAAAGATGTTCACATCGAGCAAGCTGACCTCGACGAGACCAAGTACGGTCCACAGCGCGCCGGCGGCAGCACGGCCACGCCAATCAACTGGGACCCGCTACGCCGTGTGGGCGCGGCGTGCCGCGAGATGTTTGTCAGCGCGGCAGCGCAAACTTGGTCTGTACCGGAATCCGAATGCATGACGTCTTCCGGTCGCGTGATACACTTCCCCACCAAACGCACGCTTAGTTACGGCGCGCTCGCGGAAAAAGCTGCGACGCTTCCGGTACCCGACCTGAAGAGCGTGAAGCTCAAGGATCCCAAGGATTACAAAATCGTCGGGCGTTCCACGCCAGGGGTCGACAATGCAAGCATTGTCACAGGCAAATCTCTTTACAGCATCGATTTCAAAGTTCCCGGAATGCTGTACGCGGTTTATGACAAGTGCCCGGTGTATGCGGGAAAGTGCATGGGCGCGAATCTCGACGAAATCAAGTCCATGCCCGGAGTGCGCCACGTCTTTGAAGTAGAAGGGACACAGGATTTGCTGGGCTTGCACTGGGGCGTCGCCGTGGTTGCCGATACCTGGTGGCAGGCAAACGCGGCGCGCAAAAAATTGCGCGCGCAATGGAACGAAGGCCCGACCGCGCAACAAAGCAGCAAGGGTTTTCAGGAACGTGCCGACGAACTCTCGAAACAGACGCCCGCAATTACTCTGCGCAAGGACGGTGACGCGGACGCCGCGCTGCAATCCGCGGCGAAAACTGTGGAAGCGGCTTACTCTTATCCGTTCCTCGCGCATGCTCCGATGGAGCCGCAAAACTGCCTTGCGCATTATCACGACGGGAAGCTGGAATTCTGGTCACCCAGCCAGACGCCGGAATCCGGGCGCCTAATCGTTTCCAAAGTTTTGAACATTCCGCACGACGATATCATCGTGCACATGAAGCGTGCCGGCGGAGGTTTTGGCCGCCGGCTGACGAACGACTATATGCTGGAAGCCGGCGCCATCGCCAAGCAGATTGGCGCGCCCGTGAAGTTGCTGTGGACGCGCGAAGACGATTTCCAACATGACCACTATCGTCCCGCCGGTTTTCATTACCTGAAGGGTGGGATCGATGCCCCGGGCAAACTAGTGGCCTGGCGCAACCACTTTGTTTCTTTTGGCGAAGGCGATAAATTCGCGCCTTCCGCCAACATTCCCGCCAACGAATTTCCCGGCACGTTCCTGCAGAACTTTTTCTTCGGCGCTTCGTTGATGCCGCTCGGCGTACCTACTTACGCGTTGCGCGCTCCGCGCAGCAATGCGTTTTCGTGGGTCTTTCAATCGTTTACCGATGAGCTCGCGCATGCTGCCGGGAAGGACCCGGTTCAGTTCCGGCTGGACTTGTTAGGCTCTCCGCGCATTCCCTCGGCTGCGCCCTCGGGCGGTCCGGCGGAAACCGATTTCGACGCTGCGCGCATGTCTGGCGTGCTGAAGCTCGTCGCGGAAAAATCCGGCTGGGGTAAACGCCAGCTTCCCAACAGCACGGGGATGGGAGTCGCATTCCAGTTTTCTCATCGCGGCTATTTTGCGGAAGTTGTCGAATTGCAAGTTGATGCCCACAGCAGGATCAAGGTGAACAAAGTTTGGGTGGCCGGCGACGTCGGCAGCACCATTATCAATCCAAGCGGCGCGGAAAATCAGGTTCGTGGTGCGGTGATTGACGGCCTCAGCCAAGTCATGTCTTATGAAATCACTATTGATGGTGGGCGGGCTGTGCAAAGCAATTTCCACGAATACCCGCCGGTGCGCATGAATCAGGTGCCGGCGGAAATTGAAGTGCACTTTCTGAAGACCGACAATCCCCCGACCGGGCTAGGGGAGCCCGCGCTTCCCCCAGTTCTGCCTGCGATGTGCAATGCGATTTTTGCGGTGACGGGCACGAGGATTCGATCTCTGCCTCTGTCGAAGCACGGCTTTTCGTGGGCGTAAGACGGCAAGAGAACGAAATCGTTTACTTCCGCGAATTCAGGCAGGACATTGCGCCGACTTTTTCTTCCGCGGTTTCGTAGCTCTTGCCGTTCGCGTCTTTCATCGAGAGAAACACCCAGTCGCTTTGTTCTTCCGCCGTTCGGCTGAAATCAAAAATGTAAGCTTCATTCCGGGTGATTTGATAGGTCATCGTGCGCATCAGGATCGGATACAAATTGCGAGTCGTGTCTTCCGCGGGCTGCCCGCAGCGGGCGAGCAAATGTTCCGGAGTCACGCTGGCCACCGCTTGTTCGTGCTTCCGCTCCCGCGATTTGCTGAACCACGCGAATCCGCGTTGCGCCAGAGTAACCAGCAGGATTAATCCGACAATCGCTCCCACCACCATCAGCCAAACCCGCTTGGTCTGCTTCAGGAAGTCCACGAAATCGTTCGCGGGCGACGACTCGCGCGTCGCGCTCCCCGGCACAGTTACCGGCGAGTAGCGCGATGCTTTTGCGGGTCCTGCGGCACGTGCGCCGGCAATGGACTCCGCAATCTCTTTTGCCTCGGCCTGCCGCTCCGCCACCGCAGCCGTGGTGAGTTCGCCGGAGGGGGGTTCTGTTTGTTTTGTACGGTGCATATTTCCCGCCTTTGGGCTGTACCTTCATCATGACGCTGTGCGCCCCCGTTATCCGCGTATTTTTGCGAGGTATTCCCAGAAGGTAAGCCTGCACTTTCGGGCAGGTGTGTCCTCGGTAGATAATGGAGACCCTCTGACGCTAGGTGCCGTTTCGCGTCAGCGATTTGCCAAATATCGTGGCGACGATTTCCACAATCAGCCACAAAGCTATGGCATAGATCGCATACCACATCGCTTCTTGCGCTGGCGTTACGCGGCTTGGGCTGAGCACCACCAGCGAACCTGTCGAGCTGGCGTGCATCAACTGCGCAAGGGCCACACTTTGGGTGTTTGCGTAGATCCAGCCAATCAGCACACGCATCGCCGTCATCGCCGCGGTGAACGCCAGAAAATACGGCAGCCAATAGGCGCCGTGCGGCGTTGCCGTTCCCAGGAAGTCGATCACCGGAATATGCCAGCATCCCCACAAGATCCCGAGCGCGATGCTGGACCGCAGGGCGTTTCCTTTTCGTGCCATTTTTGGAAACGCGTAGCCCGTCCAGCCAATCTCCTCAAAGAATCCCGCCACGATTCCGAAGGAAAGTCCAACGAAGAACTGGTTCGGCGCATATACTGGCGAAACAAAGGTCCTCATGAAAAGAAGCACGAAGAGAATTGTTAGAGGCGGAATGAGCAGCGTCGCGTACCACTGAGCTCCTACGCGGATCCGCCACATCCGCGAAAAAAAGTTGCGCAGACCGCTAGCCCCATCCACCACGCGCGTCAGCAGGATTCCGCTAGCAACTGGTCCTAGCAGCATCACAGGGAACATCAGGATTCCACTGAATTTGGGTATCGTTTCTCCACGCCAGAGTCGTGGCGCCACCACGGTGAGCGCACCCAGCCAGGAAATGGCAAACGTCAGGACAAAATAGGCGGTCACGGGTTGCCGCTTTGCAGGATTCATGCTCTTTTCGGTTTCCACTATTTCACTCACCTAAAGTCACAAAACGCTTAAACTCCCGACGCTGAGGGGGCAGGTAGTAGAATCTCGTTTCTTCCTGGCCTCGGCCTCTGTAATCTCTCGGGCGCAAAGAGAGTACACCAGGAACCGGCCGACGGTGCGCAGGCGCGTAAGGAGACGGTGATGAAGAGGAAGCAGATTGCGACTTGGACCGCGGGAATCATGCTGGTGTGCGCGGCGATTGCGGTCGGTGATACTCCATTTGCTGTGAAAAATCTGCGGTGCGAATACAAGACGGATCCAATGGGAATTGATGTGCGAAAGCCACGGCTGAGCTGGGAGCTGGTTAGCGCCGAAAGGGGCGTGCTGCAAACGAGCTACGAAATCCGCGTGGCTGCTTCGGAAGCGGGACTCGCCAAAGAGAAGACGATTTGGGAAAGCGGCAAGCAAACTTCAGACGCGTCCAACCAGGTCGAATACCGCGGGCCCGCGCTCGAAAGCCGCAAGATTTATTACTGGCAAGTGCGCGTCGCCGACAATCATGGGCATTTGTCGGAATGGAGCAAAGCCGCGCATTGGGAAATAGGGTTGCTGGAGCCTACGGACTGGAAGGCGAAATGGATTACTCCCAATCTTGCCGAGGATGAAACGAAGTCGAATCCAGCACCGCTTTTGCGCAGGGAGTTTTCCGTAAACAAGAAAATCGAGCGCGCGCGCTTGTACGCTACGGCGATGGGGCTCTATGAAATGTCGTTGAACGGCAAGCGCGTGGGCGAAGACTACTTTACGCCGGGGTGGACCTCCTATGATTTTCGCTACCAATATCAGACCTACGACGTGACGAACTCTCTGAAATCCGGGGCGAACTGCATCGCGGCAATTCTAGGCGACGGATGGTTCCGCGGAAGGCTGGCGTGGGATGCCAAGATGCCTCGGAATCGTTACGGCAAGAAGCTTGCACTCCTGGCGCAACTGGTCGTTACCTATGAGGACGGCTCTCAGGAAATCGTCGGCAGCGACGAGCAGTGGAAATCCGCGACCGGACCAGTACTCCTGTCGGACATTTATGACGGGGAGACCTACGATGCGCGGCTCGAGCAGCCTGGCTGGAACGAAGCGGGATTCAACGAAAAGAATTGGCAATCGGTCAGCGTGATGGAACCCCCAAAAGCCAAGCTGGTGGCCTCTGCGGGGCCGCCGGTCATGGCGACCGAAGAAATCAATCCGGTGAAAGTCCTGAAGACACCCGCGGGCGATACGGTCCTCGACATGGGGCAAAACATGGTGGGGTGGGTCTGTTTCCATGTGACCGCGCCAGTGGGAACCACAATTACTATGCGGCATGCGGAAGTGCTCGATAAAGACGGCAATTTCTATACCGCAAACCTGCGCTCGGCTAAGCAAACGATTCGCTACACCACCAGAGGGCAAGGAACGGAGACGTTTCAACCGCATTTTACGTTTCAGGGATTTCGTTACGTGGCCGTCAGCGGCTGGCCGGGCGAAGTGAAGCCTCAAGACTTTACTGGCGTAGTCGTGCATTCGGCCATTCCGAGAACGGGGTCGTTCGAGACTTCCAATCCGCTGCTGAACCAGTTGCAGCACAACATTATCTGGGGCCAGAAAGGAAATTTTGTGGATGTACCAACGGACTGTCCGCAGCGCGACGAGCGCCTGGGCTGGACCGGTGATGCGCAAGTTTTTGCGCGGACGGCCTCTTTCAATCACGACACCGCGGCGTTTTACACGAAGTGGCTAAAAGATATCGCACTGGACCAGGAAGATGACGGAGCCGTGCCCTTCGTAATTCCCAACGTTCTGTCTCACGAGACGCGAAAGGGAGAAGCGGCGTCTGCGGGATGGGCCGACGTAGCTGTGGTGGTTCCGTGGGTTGTCTATCAGTCGTTCGGTGACAAGCGGATCCTCGAAGAACAATACGCAAGCATGAAAGCCTGGGTCGAGTGCATGCGTCGACAGGCAAGCGGCAAATACATTTGGAGCAACGGTTTCAGTTTTGGCGATTGGCTCGCTTTTGCGACCACGCGATCGGATTATCCTGGTGCAACCACGGATAAGGATTTGATTCAGACCGCCTATTTCGCACACTCAACTGCGCTGCTGGCCAAGACGGCGCACGTACTTGGCAAAAAAGAGGAGGCCGCCGAATACACTTCACTCGAAGAAAAAATCAAGAGTGCATTTCAAAGGGAATTTGTCACGCCGAACGGCAGACTTTCATCCAACACGCAGACTGCCTACGCACTTGCGCTCGCTTTCGAATTGCTGCCCGAAGCGCAACGCGCGCAGGCAGCGGCGCGACTTGCCGAAGACGTGAAAAAATTTGGCCATCTGACAACCGGATTTCTGGGCACACCGCTGCTCTGCCAGGTTTTGAGCGATTACGGCTATCTCGACGTTGCCTACATGCTTCTGAGCCGTACGAAGTACCCTTCCTGGCTGTATCCAGTGACCAAAGGCGCGACCACGATCTGGGAGCGCTGGGACGGCATCAAACCCGACGGCAGTTTTCAGGATCCCGATATGAATTCCTTCAATCATTACGCTTATGGCGCAATTGGTGAGTGGATGTATCGCGTGGTTGCGGGAATTGAACTGGACGAGAGCCGCCCAGGGTACAAACATATTCTGATTCAGCCGCAGCCGGGCGGCGGGCTGACTTATGCGAAGGCGTCAGTCGAGAGCATATATGGTCGCGTGGCATCGGATTGGAAAATTGCTGACGGCAAATTCATCCTGACAGTGGAGGTGCCTCCCAACACGACGGCCACGGTGCGTTTGCCAAAAGCGAGAATCGAGCAAACTACAGAGAGCCAAAAGCCAGTGACTGGCCGCGCGTATCTGCTCGGTGCTCGTCAAGCCAGCGACTCGGTCCTGGTTGAGATAGGCTCCGGCACTTACGTTTTTGAATGCGCGTTGAATGGTGCGAACTAGCTCTCCTTTGAAGTCCGCGAGCTGCAACTCTTCGCGTTAGAATGTAAGAATGCAGCGGAAGATTTTCTGGACCGTCTTCATCGCACTGGGCTTGATCGCCGATTTTACTCTGCCCCTGATGTGGGGCCTCCTTGCTACCATCCCTATCGGAATTGTGAGCTGGTGGGTGGCCTACCGCAGCGACTGGTTCTGATTTCTTTGTGCGGCGGCGGTCTCCGATGATACGCCGCCGTTTTCTTCCCACTATCCCCGGCATGAAGGGATACAATGGCCGCACTCCAGATGAAGAAAGACGGGAAAGACGGCCAGTTCTCACAAGTCCTCAAGTGGGTAGGCTACTTGACGGCAATTTTTTCCTTGTGTGCCACCATCGCAGGCGTTGCGAAGTACATCTACAACCGAGTGGAAACCCGAAGGAACCTCGCCGCTCTTTTTGCAACCGAAGTCGAGCAACAGAAGGCAGGCGATTATTCCTCGGCGTGGCAGACTCTTGACAAGGCCGCGGAACTGCTACCTGGTTCCCCCAAAGTGCAAGAAACGCAGGAAAAGCTTGCCATGGCTTGGCTGGAAAACATTCACCTGCAGGAGAATCAGAAGTTCTCCGACGTCACGCAAAAGGTCGAGCCTATTCTTACTCGCGCTGTGGCCGCCGCCAAGCCTGGACGGGAACAAGCGGATCTGCGCGCTCATATTGGCTGGGCCTACTTCCTCGAATCACGTGATGGACGATTCGACCTCGACCCCGCGGGCCCTTATCGCGAAGCCATCGCCGAAGATCCCAACAATCCTTACGCCGAAGCTATGTGGGGCCACTGGATCCTCTGGGACCACTGCTACCGCGTTCAGGAAGCCGCGCCTCATTTCGACGCCGCAATGGCTTCACAGCGTGAAGGCGACTTCGTGCGGCACTTGCAGCTGTCTGCACTTATGAATTGCACCACCGAAGAAGCCGATCAGGAAGTGATTCGTGCGGCCAACGCCATGCGCAAAGAACAACGAACAATTGACGATTACGAACGCAACCACATTTTGGGTCTTTATTTCTTTGAGCTTGCGCACGAAACACCGAAAAGCTCCGCTTTTATTAATGCCGTGCCGCCCGCCGAACACGTTGCGACGTTTCATTGGTTGTTCGATGTTTTGGATGCAAACTCAGACGGCTCGTCGTCGAACCGCCTATCCCGCCTCTACTATCTTGCACAGCTCCAGGAAGCGGCGGGCCAGCACGACGATGCCCTTGCTAATTACAAGTCAGTGTTGAGCCAGACGACTGCGAACACCAATTCGTTTTGGGACCCAAGCAATGCAGCGGTCAAAAGGCTCTCGAGATCCCATTAAGAGCCCAGTCGCTCCTGCTCTCTGGGCTCTCCGGGGCACAGGCAGAGCTTGCCAGACAAAGTTGGAGGTATAGTGGTTGGGCGAACTACTTAATGACGTGAGTTGCGTTGAGAAGGAAGTGTGGAGGAAGAAGAGGAAATGGCAATTGCGACGGTGAATCCGGCAACAGGACAGGTGCTGAAGACGTTCGAATCCCTGTCCGACGCGCAACTGGAAGTGAAGCTCCAGAAAGCCGTGGATACGTTCTCGACGTACCGCAAAACACCGTTCGCTGAGCGTGCGCAAATGATGCTGAAAGCCGGAGCGATTCTGGAGAGCGAAAAAGAGCACTGTGCCCGCGTGATGACGACAGAAATGGGAAAAACTTTTCGCTCTGCCGTGGACGAGGTGGCGAAGTGCGCGTGGGTTTGCCGGTATTACGCGGAAAACGCGGAACGCTTTTTGTCCGATGAAATTGTAGAGACGACTGCGAAGCGTAGCTACATATGTTATCTGCCGCTAGGCCCTGTATTGGCGGTGATGCCATGGAATTTTCCGTTTTGGCAGGTGTTTCGGTTTGCGACTCCAGCACTGATGGCGGGAAACGTCGGCCTGTTGAAGCACGCTTCCATCGTGCCGCAATCGGCGCTGCTGATTGAAGAGATTTTTCAAAAGGCCGGTTTCCCTGACGGAGCTTTTCAAACGCTGCTGATCGGCTCGCAAAAGGTGGACCGCGTGTTGGGCGATCCGCGTGTGCAGGCCGCCACGCTCACAGGAAGCGAAGGTGCGGGCGTGGAAGTCGGCATGGGAGCCGCGAAGAGAATCAAGAAGGTCGTGTTGGAATTGGGCGGCAGCGATCCCTTCATCGTAATGCCCAGCGCGGATCTTGAAGCAGCCACGGCAACGGCGGTGAAGGCGCGGATTGTCAACAACGGGCAATCGTGCATCGCCGCGAAGCGCTTTATCGTTGCGGAAGCGATTGCGGACGAATTCGAAAAAATGTTCGCGGAGAAGATGTCGGCGCTGAAAGTGGGAGATCCATTCGAAGAAGCGACGGAACTTGGCCCGCTCTCCACGGCACAGGGGCTGGAGGATCTGGATCGCGATGTGAGAGTCACCGTGGAAGCGGGGGCAAAGGTGTTGACCGGTGGCAAACCTCTGGATAGGCCTGGGAATTTTTATGCTCCGACGGTATTGACCAACATTCCGAAGGGTTCGCCCGCTCATAAGGAAGAATTGTTTGGGCCGGTGGCGAGCGTGTTTCGCGCGAAAGACCTCGATGATGCAATTCGCGTCGCTAATGACAGCCGGTTCGGCTTGGGAGCCAGCGCGTGGACCAATGATGACAAGGAACGCGAACGCTTCATCAACGAACTCGAGGCGGGAATGGTCTTCATCAACAAGATGGTGGCCTCCGACCCACGGCTTCCGTTTGGCGGCGTTAAATGGTCGGGACACGGGAGGGAACTGGGAGTTCATGGAATCAGGGAGTTCACCAACATCAAGACCGTGTGGATCGATTGAGAAAAAAAGCTCCGAAAAGGAAAGTGGGTTCGTCCGGGCGAATTAGCTCTGCAATGCTTGCCACAATCCTTGATCAGGAAGAAAATTTAGAAGTGAGGAGGGCTCATGGCGAATTCACTGGAAATTGGAGTCAATGGTAAACGATACGCCGTCAACTACCCTCCCGACACGCCACTTTTGTATGTGCTGCACGATGAACTCGGCCTCGCCGGCACCAAGTATGGCTGCGGAGAAGGGCAGTGCGGGGCTTGCACGGTGCTGATAGGTGGAGCTCCGAGGCGCTCGTGCCAGATTCAGGTCGGCTCGGCAGCGACCAAACCCATTACGACCATTGAAGGTCTCGAGAAGGATGGCAAGCTCCATCCTGTGCAGCAGGCGTTTCTCGACGCGGGTGCGTTTCAGTGTGCCTTCTGCACTTCGGGAATGGTGATGAGCAGCGTCGGCTTGCTGCAGACGAACGTCAATCCGAAACGCGAAGACATTGTTCAATTCTTGCAAGGGAATATCTGCCGGTGCGGGACGCACCCGCGCATCATCGAGGCCGTGCAGCATGCCGCCAAAATGATGCAGGAGCGTGCGCGATGAACACCGTGCGACAGAGTTCTGCTGCCGAACCGGAACGCTTCGAATTTAGTGCCGCTCCCCTCCATAAATTCGACCTGGCACGCCGCGAATTCTTCAAGTTTCTTGGCGCAGGCGTCGCCGTCTTTCTCGTTGCAAAGGATGCCCTAGCAGCGCAAGAAACTCCTCCGGGCTCGCGCTCTTTCCACAATGAGGAACTACCGAAGGAAATCACCTCGTGGTTGCACGTTGGCGAAGACGGTATAGTGACCGGCTTTACCGGCAAGGCCGAAATGGGCCAGAACATTCGTACTTCGATTTCCCAAACGATCGCGGATGAATTGCGTGTGCCTTTCGAAAGCGTGCGCCTGGTCATGGCGGATACCAGCTTGACCCCCTTCGATGCCGGAACGTTCGGCAGCCGCACCACGCCGACGATGACCCCGCAATTCCGTCGAGTTGCCGAAGCAGCGCGCAATTTGCTTGTCGGCGTAGCGGCCAAGGAGTGGAACGTTGCGCCCGAAGGATTGGTTGCGGCGGACGCCAAGGTTACGGATCCAGCTTCGAAGCGTTCCCTCAGCTATGCAGAGCTCGCGCGTGGCAAAGCGCTGGCGCAGAATCTTCCGGCTGAGGATCCCATCACTCCCGCAAGGGAATGGAGAGTTGCGGGAAAGCCTCTTCTCAAAGTGGACGGGCGCGCGTTTGTCACCGGGAGTCACAAATACACCAGCGACATTCGCCTCGAAGGCATGCTTTACGGCAAAGTGCTGCGTCAGCCATCCTTCGGCGCAACCTTGGCTTCGTGTGACGATAGTGCTGCGAAAGCCATGAACGGCGTTACGGTTGTGCGCGATGGCGACTTCGTTGGCGTGACCGCTCCGAGCGTGCGTGAAGCCCAGAAAGCGCTCGATGCCATTCGCACGCAATGGAAAGAAGTGCCTCAGGTTTCGAGCAAGGAAATCTTTTCGTATCTCAAGAAGAACGCCGAATCTTCTTCGAATGAGCGATTCCGGCACCAGAAAGGATCGGTCGAAGAAGGCCTTGCCGCTGCAGTGCATCGTCTCGAAACAACCCACAACGTTGCCTACATCGCGCACGCTCCGCTCGAGCCCCGTGCGGCCGTGGCGCAATGGACCGATGGCAGGCTCACTGTGTGGACCGGAACGCAGCGCCCCTTCGCGAATCGCGACGAACTGGCCAGCGTTTTCCATCTTCCGGAGAGCAGCGTTCGCGTCATCGTTCCCGATACCGGCGCGGCTTATGGGGGCAAACACACAACCGACGCCGCCATCGAAGCGGCGCGCCTGGCCCGTGCTGTGGGAAAGCCCGTGAAAGTCGTCTGGACGCGCGAGGAAGAGTTCACCTGGGCCTATTTCCGGCCCGCAGGAGTGATCGAAGTCAAGAGTGGCATTTCCAAGGAAGGAAAACTAACCGCTTGGGAATTTCACAACTACCATTCCGGCATGTCGGGGATCGAAACGCCATACGATGTTGCGAATCAGCACACGGAATATCACCAGGTGCCTTTAGTTTTGCGCAGCGGGTCCTATCGGGGCCTCGCCGCCACAGCAAACCATTTTGCGCGCGAGACGCACATGGATGCGCTGGCGCACGTTGCGCAAATGGATTCCCTCGAGTTCCGCTTGAAGAATCTCTCTGACGCGCGAACGCGTGCCGTCCTGGAAGCAGCTGCTAAATCCTTCGGCTGGCCGCGCAAGAAAACGCAAGAGGGCCAAGGGTTTGGTCTCGCGTGCGGCTTCGAGAAAGGAAGTTACGTGGCAGCATGCGTCGAAGTTGCCGTGAACCGCGCTTCCGGAGACGTGCGCGTGGTCCGCGTCGTCGAAGCCTTCGAGTGCGGCGCGATCGTCAATCCAGATGGCTTGCGCAATCAGGTGGTGGGCGCGATTATCCAGGGGCTGGGCGGAGCGCTCTTCGAAGCCGTCGAATTTGAGAATGGGCGAATCACGAATCCGCATTTTGCTGCATATCGTGTACCACGCTTCCGCGATGTTCCCGAGATTGAAGCCGTGCTCTTGGATCGAAAAGACATTCCATCAGCAGGCGCCGGCGAAACGCCGATCATGGCGATTGCCCCGGCCGTAGGCAACGCGCTCTTCGACGCCTGCGGCGTGCGCCTCAACAATCTGCCGCTGATTCCGAACGGGCTACGAGCGGCCTGAACCTTGATTCGTTTCCGCTACTAAGGAACAATTGCTTACATGAGACACTTGGTCCTGGCTCTGGGTGTGACCGTTTCGCTTCTCGGCTTAACCGCTTGCAAGAAGCAGGTGAATGATAACGATGCGATCCGCGCCGGAATCCTGCAACACCTGACGTCTATCGGCACACTCAATATGAGCGCCATGGACATGGACATGCGCAGCGTTGCGGTCGCTGGGAATCAGGCACACGCCGAGGTCGAGTTTCGCGCCAAAACCGGCGGCCCTCCGGTGGGTGGGATGCAGGTCGCTTACGACCTCGAAAAGCGCGGCGCCGCCTGGGTCGTCCTGAAGAGTCAGCCGCTTGGCGGTGCGATCCAGCATCCCAGCACGAATCCGAACCCAAGTGCCAATCAGCCTGTTCATTCGATGCCCAATTTCAATGAAATCCTAAATCCCTCCGGCGCTCCTGCGCAGGGCACGCTTCCTCCGGGGCATCCGCCTGTCAGCCCTTCGCAATCGGCATCGCCGTCAGCTTCGCAGACGCAACAGCCCACCAAGAAACCACAGTAACCTCCGGTTGAAAGTGCGTCACAAGGCTTCGCCGACACCAGATTCAGCTCTAGATGGTTTTGTCCTTGGCGTAGCAGAGCGATTCCATGTTGCATTCCGTGCACTTTGGTTTGCGCGCCTGGCAAACTCGGCGCCCGTGCCAGATGATCTGGTGAGAAAACTGAATCCACTTGTCCTTGGGAATCACCTGCATCAGGTCCTGCTCGATTTTTTTCGGATCCTCGTTGCGCGTCAGGTCCAAACGGTTCGCGATGCGCTGCACATGTGTATCTACGACAATCCCGCTCGGGATTCCGTATGCCGTTCCCAGGACGACATTGCCTGTTTTTCGCGCCACACCGGGTAACGTGAGAATCTCCTCCATCGTTTGCGGAACTTCTCCGCCAAAGTTCTCAATGATGCCCTTGCTTGCGCCCATCACAGACTTGGTTTTGTTGCGGAAAAATCCCGTTGGTCGAATTTCCTGTTCCAGTTCGCTCGGGCTGGCGTACACGAAAGCTTTTGCATCGGGATATTTCTTGAACAAAGATTCAGTGACCTGATTCACGCGCACGTCCGTGCATTGTGCCGAAAGAATCGTCGCAATCAACAGTTCAAACGCGTTCTTATGATTGAGTTCACACGTAGCGCTGGGATAGGCCTCATCCAGCTTCGCAAGAATCGCCGCCACGCGTTTCGGATCGGTTCCCGCCGCACGCGCAGGTTTTGCAGCCTTCGTTTTTGCGCGCGCCGGTTTCTTTTGTGCGGCTCTCTTTTTCTTCGGCTTTGTCACCATGGGAGCGAAAACTATAGCATGGAGGAAAGCGCGGCGAGCAATTTGAGGAAGGCTTTGCCGCGGTGGCTGTACTGGTTCTTCTCCTCAGACGAGAGCTCGGCAAAAGTTTTTTTCAGAGCGGGAAAGTAAAACACCGGATCGTAGCCAAATCCTCCTTCCCCTCTCTGAAAATCCAGAATCTCCCCATCCACTCGGTCCGTGACCACCGCCAGTGCTCTTCCTTTTTGCGCCAGCGCAATGGCACAAACGAAATGCGCGGAGCGCTCGTGGCTAGTTTTGCCGCGCATCTCCTTCAAGAGTTTTCCAATGCGTTGCGAATTCGGTGCGTCTGCGCCGGCGTATCTGGCCGAATGCACACCTGGCGCGCCGCCAAGAGCCGGCACCACAAGCCCTGAATCATCCGCGAAAACGAATCCCTCTCTCAATCGCGAATAATGCAGTGCCTTGCCCGCCGCATTTTCGGCAAAAGTTGGAGCATTTTCCTCAAACGTCGGAAGCGAACCGAACTCTGGCAGCAGATCCAGCTCGACCGAAACGGCCGACGACGGCGTGGCGTTCTCCGCCAGCACACGATATTCCTTCAGCTTTCCAGGATTCGACGAGGCGAGAAACAACTTAACGGGCGCGCGCACTGAATTTCAGGGGCAGCACAGCTCGCTGTTCGTCGGTGAGCCGCCGGATTCCTGCGGCCGCGAGCGCCAGCAAATCCTGCATCTCGCTTCCGGTGAATGCCCGGCCTTCCGCCGTCGCCTGGATTTCCACGAAGTGCCCGCTGCCGGTCATGACCACGTTCATGTCCACTTCCGCGCGCGAATCTTCTTCATAGGCAAGGTCCAGCAGCGCGCGGTCATTCACAATACCCACGCTTGTGGCGGCCACGGTGTCAATCAAAGGAGAACTCTTCAGCATTCCAGCCGCAACCATCCGTTCAAACGCCAGCGCCAGCGCTACGAACGCCCCCGTGATAGAAGCGGTGCGGGTTCCGCCGTCTGCTTGGATCACGTCGCAGTCGAGCCACACCGTCCGCTCGCCCATCGCCTCCTGGTCCGTCACGGCGCGTAGCGATCGGCCGATCAATCGTTGAATTTCCAGCGTCCGCCCGGACTGCTTTCCTCGCGTGGCCTCGCGCGTCGTTCTTTCTTCTGTGGCGCGCGGCAACATTCCATATTCGCTGGTCACCCAGCCTTTGCCGCTCCCTTTCAGGAAAGGAGGCACTCCATCATCCACTGTAGCTGTGCAAATCACGCGCGTGTTTCCCAGTTCGATGAGCACGCTGCCTTCGGCCGTCGAAATGAAATCTGGTGTGATTTTGAGTGGGCGCATCTGCTCCGCAGCCCGACCGTCCCTTCTCACTCGTCCTCCTGCCTTGATTTACTTTCTCGCGGTGCGACAGTTTTATGTTAGCGCTGAGCCAGTTTGACGGCGCCGCTGCCTGCTGTCAACGTTGGCACAACGATGGCTCCAACTTTGCCCGCTGCGGGCGCAGCCGCGGGATTCGCGGGCGCCTGAGTTGCGTCCGCGTGCACCACAAAAGTTCCTGTCAGGTCCACGTGTCCGGCCAGCGTCTCTGCTTCCTGGCCATGAATCAGGATTTTCAAGCGCTTCACCTCCGGCACATTGGCTTCCAGCGTTCGCGCCATGGAATCTACCGCCAGTTGTTCGCTGGCGATTCCAGAAGGAATCGAAGTGGCGAGCGCCTCTGAGAAATCCGCGATCGCCGTGCCATCCGGCAAAATATAAAACGCGAGCAGCACGGCATCCGGCGGCAACGTCCGGAGCTCGACATCAACCGGACCGGCAAGCAACGTATTCAGCACTTGCTTGGAGCGAAGCACCGGATCGCTCGAGAGAGGCAATTCGACCGTTACGGGCGCCAGCACCGAACTATCGGAATCCGAAAGCCAAAAGAGCTTGGCCTTCACGCGCGGATCGGTCGGGTTAAGAGGAACAGTCTGCACCAATTCGCGGCGCGCCTGCTCCTCGCTCTGCTGCTGTTGTCGTGCGGCGCGCTTCATGCGCCTGCGAATGATGGGAACAGAAATCGCCGCGCCAACCACCACGAACACAAGCAGCGTCGTCAGCCAGAATTTCCACCTTTCCTTTACAGGTGGCGTCACAGGCTCGGTAATCGGCTCCGTCACGGTTGTACTCCTCCCGTGCTGGGCACTACATACAGCGGCTTGAATGCTACAACGCCGCGCGCAATCGCATCTGCGACTCCGGGCGCCATGTGGTCCAGATCGGCGCGGTCGTTGACGACTACGCTCGAGACTTCCACGGCAATCGCCGGCGCGGCGGTGGTTCGAAGCTGCCGGATAGTCGCGGTTTGTGCGGTATCCGGCGAACCCTTGAAGCGCTGAGTGAGCATTCCCTGCACCAGATCGCCGAGTTTCCGGCTCAATCCAAGAAACGGAACTTGCGCGTGGTCCCAAGGAATGAACCCATTTGCCGTTGTGACTACCGGAAGGTCCGAATTCACATACACGCGCACGGTTCCGGGCAAGCCTGTCGACGCAATATGGAGGGTGATGAACACGGCGTTTCGCTGCGCATTGGCGATCGCCGAGCGGTCGTCAAACGACGGGTTATCGTTTGCTTGCCGCGTTTGCACCACTTGAAATCCCAGTTGTTCCAGAGCTTTCCGCACCTCAGCCGAGAATTCCATTACGATTTCGCTTTCCTGAATCCCACCGGTTCCGCGGGCGCCCAGGTCCGTTCCGCCGTGCGCCGGGTCCAGCACTACAACATTCAATCCGCTTTGCAAGTTTTGCACGGCAGATGGCGACCCAGCCGATGCGCTTTGTCCTGCGGGCAAAGCAGAAGGGGGCGGTGCCATTCCGGAAGGTGCCTGTTGCGCTTGCGAAGGAGTTTGCAGGGCATGCGTCAGGATCGCGCCTGCAAGAAACAGAGTAGCGAATCCACAAATGGTGAGGAGTTTTGGCCGCTGGGAGTTTCCCACATCGAGCAGCATACCAAATTCACCTATGGATTCACCTCGCCAGATGAGTGCGGTTGCAGGGAATCAGAGTCGGTCAGCAAAACCGCGCTTCTTCTGCAGGTTTGCGCGAGTCTATCGCCTCGCAGGCATCTCCGTTGTGGTCACGGACTTCAAGTTTGCCTTTTGCAACACGGCATTGGCGTTGGCCAGATCCTTGTTCTGAAAATCAGCCCAGCGCGCCAGCGCTTCTTCCGCCGCCTTGTCCCACTTCTCGTGCGCTGTAATGGCATCTGTTGTGGGGGCGGCATCGGCGCTCTCCACAATACCCAGCAAGCCGCTTAGGGCTGAGGCTACTTTCGTCAGCGACTCCGGCTCTTTTCTCGGAAACGCGAGGCCGTACACTCCGAATCCGCCGTCGTCGTCCGAAGCGATCATGGTTTCCAGCTTTTGACTCAGCTCGTCTAGAGTTTTTGTCACGTCGGATTTCTCGCTCGCTTCCTTCTTGCGCACGCTGAGTTGCTTTTGCAACTCGGCTGTCTGCTGCAGCGCAGCCGAAACCTCTCCTTCCCGCGCCGAAATCTTCGACGCCAATTCAAACTGGCGCACCAGCGCGTCCTGGGGCGTCTTCACACGAGGATCCATTTTGATAGTCAGCGGTTGCGAGCTGCTCTTTCCATGTGCTGTAAGCCGCACGGTGTAGTTTCCGGGCAATGCCAATGGTCCCGACGGCCTCCAGAAGGATGCGCGCACTCCTTTTGCCAACGGATGCCGCAGGTCCCACACGAATCGATGCATCCCGGCATCGGCGGAGAGCGCTTGAGGCTCGCGAACCCAGGAGAGGGGAAACGACAAATCGTTCGGGTTCACCTTGCGCGACTCGTCATCGCTGGCAAATCGCCGCACCAGCCTGCCTTCGCTATTGAAAATTTCCAGCTGAATAGGTCCTGCGGATTTTTCCTTCAGGTAGTAATCCAGCACCGCGCCATTTGGACGATTCCCTGCCAACGCTTCATCGTCTGGCACGGGTGTGCCCTGATCGCCTCCCGGCCGCACGCGATACGCCGTTTCTGGCCGGTAAAGCCATACATCCGCCGCCGATGTGCGCGGATCGATTTGCCGCAGCGGTGTCACGTTGTCTAGCACCCAGAACGATCGCCCAAACGTTGCGATCACCAAATCATCTTCATGCACGACGAGGTCGCGCACCGAAGTCGTTGGCAGATTCAGTTGCAGCGGCTGCCAGTCGTCTCCATCATTAAATGAAACGTACACGCCTTTTTCCGTGCATGCATACAGCAATCCTTTGCGAAAGGGATCTTCTCGCACGCAATTCAAAAAGCTTCCGTCGGGGATTCCATTTGAAACGCGCTGCCAACTCTTCCCAAAATCGCGCGTGCGGTAAAGGTAGGGCTGATAATCCTCCAGCCTGTGGCGATCCACCGCGGCGTACGCGGTGCCAGCGACGGAATGCGACGCTTCAATGTGTGTCACCTTGCTCCAGGAAGTCAGTTCTGGTGGCGTAACGTTTGCCCAGTTCTTTCCTTCATCTTGGGTCAACTGAATCTGGCCGTCGTCAGTTCCCGCCCAAATCTCACCTTCTTTTACGTACGATGGGCCAATCGTGTAAATCACCCCGCGCCGCTTGCCCTTGGGAGCGTCCGCCGCCGTTGCGGAGTCTAAGCTTGCTGGAACTCCCGGGTCTTCGCGCGTCAGATCAGGACTGATGGCTTGCCAGGAATCTCCGCCATCCTCCGTTCGAAACAAAATCTGCGAACCGAAATAGAGAACATGCGGATTGAGCGGCGAGAACACCAGCGGCAGCGTCCACGTGCGACGGAACGCGCCCTCTTGCGCAATCGTCGGCGGGATCGCCTGGACTTGTTCATTGCTCAAGTCTTGCCGATCCACGAATCCACCGAAGATCACGCCCGGACTCAACGGATCGGGCGCGATGTATCCGTTTTCGTCGCCGGCCTCGAGCGGTCGCCAGTCGTGAGAGTTCAGCGAGCGGTATTTGCTGCTGCTCGGCGTAGCGGCGGGACCGCTATCCTGTTGTGCTCCGTACACCCAATACGGAAATTGACTGTCTGTGACGACGTGATAGAACTGCGCAGTTGGCTGATTGAACCAGGAACTCCAGGTCTCGCCGCCGTTGTGTGTCACAACGGCGCCTTGGTCGCAGCTCAGAATCATTCGCCGCGAATCATCGGGATCAATCCACAGCTCGTGATAATCGGGGCCTGTCGGGTCGCCCTTGAAGACGGTGAAACTCTTTCCTCCATCCGCCGACCGGTAGATGGAAGTGTTTGGCACGTAAACAATGTCCGGGTTTTTCGGATCAACAGTAACTTCGTTGAAGTACCAGCCTCGGCCCCAAATCCGGTGGTCCTTGGACACTTGCTGCCAGTTCAGCCCGCCGTCGTCGGAGCGATACAGACCGCCTTCTTTGGCGTCCACGATCAAATAAATCCGTTTGCCATTGCTGGGCGCAAACGCAATT
>Ga0075426_10000227_pt1 | contig 37331 bp, 59 predicted proteins | sample SoiMethybrSBSTD5_FD_75304 | JGI IMG/M metagenome (GOLD analysis project Ga0075426, IMG submission 75304) | Bulk soil microbial communities from a Populus tree surrounding site in Tennessee, USA - Soil MetaG P. TD hybrid SBSTD5 | ecosystem: Environmental > Terrestrial > Soil > Tree plantation... | reverse complement strand
TTCACGACACCGCCATCCTTCCCGTACATTAATCGCATGGATTTAAAATGAGCTGGCCTTAATAGTATTATATTTGGCGGAAAGCAATAAAACGGATCTTTAATCTTCCTACTCGTAGGCCACAAGGAGTCACTGTGTCAGTAGAAAAGCTAAGCCACGCATCTCAAACATCCCTCGAAGAAAACCCTTTCACTCAAATCTGCAACACCGTCACAGAGCACATCAAAGACAATGACGCCTACCGTCTCTACTGCTACCTCTCTGCCAAAAGCCTGGAATGGACTGTCATAAAAGAATGGACCGCCAAAGTCTGTGGCGTTGGGCAAAGAAAAGCAAAACAGTGTTGGTCATACCTAGAACGCGCAGGCCTTATCCAATACATGGTAGCGCGCGACGAGAAAGGTAAGATCATAAAACACGACATCCGCGTCCTAAATGGCACCCAATTCAACCCCGACGAGCCATTCCACAAGCCCACTGGTGCAGTTTCCGCACCACTGGATAAGTTATCCACATCAAATGATAAAAGTTCTCAAGAAAAAACCCAGAAATCCAAAGTTATCAACAACATAAGTCATTCAAAAACAAAAGAAAACAACCACTTATCCACAGAAAAACCCATCCACAGGTGCAAAAATCCACCGGGTGGACAATCCACACGTGTGGATTTTGCACGACTACTAAATAAAGATCTTTTACCAAAGAAAGATTGTAATACTAAAAAAAGAAAAGGCCTTTCCGCTAACGCTGTTCAAAAAATGACCAAACCATCCTCTTTAGCCGCATCTCCTAGTCGTCCAGCCTGGGCCGACAAGAAGGATATTGCGGCTGCTAGCAGACTCCAGATGGATAGAGAAGCAGCGCATATCGCCGAGAACGAATCGTTTAAACGATCTCGTCCGCCAGCAATGCTGCGTGACTTGCTAAAAGGATTGCTGTAAGGCTTTTTTATTAATATCATGTAGGTGTGCACGGGTAGTGGTATATATGGGCTAGAATCAAAGATTTTTGGCCTTACAATTGATTTTTAATCATAGGAAGAGATAGAAATGCAAGACGGTACTGTAAAATGGTTTAACGACGCCAAAGGTTTTGGATTTATTGAATCAAATGGCAAAGATTTTTTTGTCCACTTTAGCGAAGTGCAAGGACAAGGATTTAAGAGTTTGAAAGAGGGTGACAAGATCAGTTTTGAGGCTGCCTCATCACCCAAGGGAATGGTTGCTAAAAATGTCTGTATCAAGACAGGCAGCTAGTCGAAATCGCCGTCTTCGAGCAGTCTTTGCATTTTTGGGGATACATAATCGGTTACGCAGTCACGCCATATGTCCCGGAACTCTATTGCCTCATCTATGTCTGTTGAGTTTTTGAGGTAACGAAGTAATGCAGGCAGCATTTTGGTTTCCCAATGCGGATTGTCGGGACCTGTAGCCTCGCTTGCATAGCCCTCTTCTTGAGACATGATAAGCGCTGCAAATTCGTGACGAACAAAATCGGGTAATCTATCTACGCAATTGCCGTGGTACGCTAAACAGTCACTGACAAAACTTTGTATTTGGTTGCTCATATTTTATATCCTCTCTCAACTATACTTTAGGAATTGCTACGATGAAACTACCGCAGCAATTATCGACTCGAAATCCGGTGTAGTTGTTATCCTCATAAACTTCGCACCAGTTTCTAGTTGAAGGGGTAAACCAAACGCCCATTATGCCAAGACTGTGACTGTAAACTCGTTCGGACGGCTTGGCTTTTTGAAAGCCATCATTGTCATCTTGAACGCCGTCAACCATGCCATCGTAACTACTTTTTACGTTGACGAACAAAGTTTGAGCATTCTTTTTGATAAAGCCTTTGACGGTTGCTATCGTGATTTTTTTCATTTCATTAATCCTTTTTCTGGATTGCGTTAAAGTAGTGGTTTCCTTCCTTATGCCATGTTCCGCAATGGTTGCACCATATGGCACCATTTAATAAAACTGGTCTTCCATTTACCCATTTAGATTCATCCAGACTTTCAAAGTAATCCAAGAAATTTTTGGATAGTCTTGGATCAACGGGTCTTATCATTTTCTCTACGTTGCGTGCTGACATAACTTTTCTCCTTGATTGATGTTTCTCCAGTAAGCGGAAGAGAGTATGACAATAGTTGTTGCATATGTCAAGCGGGTTGCAACAATATTTGAACTATTTTTTTCATTCAAAATGGTTGACATTTATGGTATTGTGTATTTTTTGTGATTATCAATTGACAGGGAGATGAGTTATGAGCGATGTCCAAGATTACACCACCGCCGATGGCGACGAAGGCAACACCCATTACAACGGCGTTCCTAGTTCTTATGGCAAGCGCGTTGAGCAACAAAACAAGATGCAGCCTAAGTATTGCGAACCAGGTCAAGCGGGTGACGATATGAAAGGTGAGAAGCGTAACGAACAAGCTGGACCATAAGGCGGGACTTACACTATATGGGAACATCTAACAAATATCACCCAGATATGTGCGCTAAAGCTGAAGAGGTTCTTGCCGGTGGTGAGAGCCTCGCAGCTGTTTGTGCGGAATTAGATATTACTCGTACTACTTTGTATGAATGGCGCGATACTCATCCTGAGTTTAGTGCCGCTGTTGAGCGCGGATTGCAAAAGGCTCAACGTGTTTGGGAAAAAATAGGCCGTAATGGTATCGAAGGTAATTACGAGAAGTTTAGCGGCGCACCATGGATATTTACGATGAAAAACAGATTTCGTCGTGACTATCAGGAAGACAAAGAACCGAAGAATGAGTCTGCTTCAATCATAGAAAAGCTGATTGATAAATTGACAGAGTAGCGTATGGATGAGGCAAAGCTCATACGGATATTGAAATGGTTGCCTGCTTTTGCAAAAAACTTTCTTGTTATCCATGATAAATCAGGTTTAGAAAAAAAGTTTGAAATGAATCGTGCCCAGCTCTATATTCATGAGCGCCTAGAGGCACAGCTTGAAGCCACTGGCAAAATACGTGCCCTGATTCTGAAAGGTAGACAACAAGGTGTCTCAACCTACGTGCAAGCCAGATTCTTTCACAAGATTATTACCAAACGTGGCAAGAAAGCATTTATCCTCACTCACTTATCAGATGCTACTCAAGCTATATTTGAGATGACCAAACGTTATAGCGAAAACGTTGACCCTTTGTTTTTTCCGCATCCTGACAAAAAGAATGACAATAAGCTCATGTACGATTCGTTAGGCTCTGGCTATCGCGTCGGTACTGCGGGCAGCGCTGAAATTGGTCGTTCGATGACGAACCAATATTTGCATTTATCGGAGTATGCATTTTACAAAGATGCGGCTCGCATTAGCATGGGTCTTTTACAAACTGTTGCAGAAATGGATGACACAGAAGTCATCAAAGAATCGACCGCTAATGGAATAGACAATGATTTTTACTCGGATTGGAAAGAGGCGAAGAACGGTAAGACGCGTTATCAAGCCATTTTTGTTCCGTGGTATTGGCAGGATGAATACTGTATTGACGACCCAACATTCAAACCGACAGAAGAAGAAAACGAATGGCTAGAAAAGTTTGGCGCTAACGGATTAAAGCTCGGTCATTTAAACTGGCGGCGCATCAAGTTACAAGATTTCAAAGGTGACGAAGAGCAGAAGCACAGGAAGTTTCGTCAAGAATATCCGTTCACAGATGATGAGGCATTTCTATCGTCCATTACAGATACGTTTATTCATGTGGATGTTGTGCAGAAAGCACGTACGACGAATGTTGAAAGTAATACGGCGTTGGTAATTGGCGTAGACCCCGCCAGAAAAGGTGATGACCGTACGGCTATTATTCGACGAAAAGGACGTAAAGCGTATAAGCTTGAGACGTATTATAATATCGATACGATGGAGCTTGCGGGTATCATCAAACGCATCATCGAAAAGGAAAGACCTAGGCGAGTGTGTATTGACTCTATCGGGATTGGTGCTGGTGTAGTCGATAGATTGCATGAGCTGGGGCACGATATTGTTGAGGGCGTCAATGTTGCGCGCAAAGCAAATGAATCGGATAAATTCAGAAACCTGCGCGCAGAGCTTTGGAGTATGATGCGCGATTGGTTTTTGCAGGAAAGCCCTATTGAAATACCAGACAGCGATGAACTTCAGACAGATTTAACAGGATTAGGGTACAAGTATGACTCAAGCGATAGATTGCTGATTGAGTCCAAAGATGATGCAAAAAAAAGAGGGCTTCTTTCGCCGGATACTTCGGATGCGTTAATGCTCACGTTTTATGGCGGCGAATATGTTTCGGAAAGTGGCTATCAAGTAAATAGGCTCCCCGACAGACATGCGGGAATGTTGATTTAAGGATGAATCATGCCAAAACAAAATGAGAAGATTGCTCGCGAAGCGAGAAATGCGTACGAAAAATTCTACGAACAGTTCAAACAAAATATAGATCTCTATCACACGATGCATGACTTTGTATTGGGCCAGTCGCAATGGTCTGAAGAAGAAGAAGATGACATGATTAAGACGTTCCGAAAGGTACCTCTTACGGCTAATAAACTGGGCACGATGGCTAATTCTCTATTGGGAGAACAGCAACAAAATACTCCTCAGCTACAAGTGGTTCCCATGACGGAGTGTGATGAGAAAGTTGCAAGCCTGCGTGAAGTGATTACAAAAGACATTATGTTTTCAACGTCGGCCACGCTAACGTATCAAGTGGCAGCCGGCCAAGCCGCTATTGGCGGATACAGCGCTTATTGTATTGGCACAGACTACACCCATTCCAAGTCCTTTAATCAAGACATTCAATATTTTTATTTCAAAGATGCTACTCGGTGTTATTGGGACATAGGCGCAGAAAGTATTAGCAAAACAGACGGAATGTTTTGCGGCTATTTGACTCGCATGACACGAAAAAAGTTTCGCGAGGTGTACGGAAAAGATATAGAAGAAGCCATTATGAAAACCGCTAGCATTACACAATCAAAAGAAGAGATTGCGCTAGCTGTGCAGCCTTCTGAATCGGGAAATCCTTTCATGTGGGCAGATGAGGATTCTATTACTATCATTAACCACTACAAGAGAAAGTATGAAAAAGATACGCTTTACAAGCTGTCAAACGGTAATGTGCTAAATCAAGAAGAAATGGACCAGCTTATTGAGAAGTCTCGCGAAATCAATAATCGTCATAGGGCTATTGACATGCAGATGCAGCAAACTGCATTGCCTATGCCTCAAGGCGACGGAGAACCGCAGCTAGCGGATGTGTTGTCTCAAATGGGACAAGGTCAGAATATGACGGGACAAACCTATATGCCGCAGGGTTTTGGCATGAAAGGTGATCACGACATCTTGCCGCAAGACACCGGCGTCGATGTAACACCTAATAAAATGCCCATGGCAGAAAAAAAAGACGAAGACATAATGGTGTTGTGGGACGAAGGGCAAATGGTGCGCATTGAAGAAAAACGCCCTTCTAAAAAAAGCAAAATTATTCATTACCAAATAGCCGGTGACTATGAGCTTGATAAAACAGAATTTCCGGCAGAGCAATTGCCCCTGGTGTACACGGATAACAATAGCTATTACAACAAAGCAGGCAAACAAGTTACACGTTCGTTCTTCGGTGATTGCCGTGACACCCAACGATATATTAATTACCTTCGTACTCAGTCTGCCTATATCCTAAAAGTTTCTCGTTATGACCAATGGATAGGTAGTAAGAAAAATGTGGCAAGCTTGGACACCCAGGCGCATTGGAAAGACCCCACCAACACTAAGGGAATGTTAACGTATGACGAATCACCAAGTGGAGAGAAGCCAGAGCAAATCCGACCTCCTGAACTGTCGCAATCATTGTTTCAACAATATGAGCTTGCCATTCAAGACTTGTACACCTGTACTGGATTATATCCTGCCAGAATGGGAAATAATGGCGATGAGGCAAGCGGGAAGGCCATCGATGCTCGTACGAGACAAGGCAGCTATTCCACCTATGTGTTTTTTAATTCCATCAATCGCGCGATAGCAACCGGCGGTGAAATTGTAAATGAAATGATACCCCGTGTGTATGACAGCGAGCGCGTGATGGCGTTAATGATGCCAGATGAGGGCATGAAGAATATTACGATTAACCGTGAAATGGATGAATACGGCGAATCGGTTGACAACGATATTCGTAAAGGGACGTATCAAGTTCGATTAAAGCCTGGCCCATCCTACGAGGGGCAAAAAGAACAGGCATTGGAATCTTTGCGCGATATATTACAAGCCGCTCCGCAAACGTTTGACTTGGTGGCAGATTTATACGCTGAAAATCTCCCCCTCTCCAATACGCTTGAGATTAAAAATCGACTCAAGACGCTTGTGTCACCTCAGATTGTTGCTGCCGGTAAAACGGGAGAAATGCCACAGCAAAATACTCCTACGCCTGAGCAGCAAGAAGCTGCAACACAACAGCAAGCTCAGCAAGCCCAACAGCAATATATGCAAGCTCAGCTTCAACTTAAACAGCAAGAGCTGGCGCTGAAACAAAAACAGATGCAGGCGGATATTGAGATTGAGCAAATGAAGTTAGAGATTTCCAAGCTCGAACAAGCCGCGGGTGTTGAAGAAAGCAAGATGCGCTTTATGGCCGAGGCTGGTCGCACGCAAACGGACAAAGAAATTGCGCACGCTGAGAATTTAGTAAAGATATTAACGTCAAAAGTTCAATAAACCAACGTAGAGAGAGAGACCATGAGTAATGTAAGCAGCATTGATGATTTACTGGCCGGAGTGGGCAATTCTCAGCAGCCTATAACGCCAGAGCATAAGGAAAAAGTACACGACGAGGCAGAATCAGCTAATGATGTGCAGACAGAAGCCTCCGACGATGTGGAGGTTGAGTATGAAAGCGATCCGGTTGATGTAGATGATGAGTCTTCAGATGATTCTGATGCTTCTGATGAAGCACCACAAAATGAGCGATCTCATCCTTCTGATGACGAAGTTGATGATTACGGCAATAAAAAAGAGCGTATGTCGAAGGGCATGAAAGAGAGACTCGACCGGAAAGAGAAGCAATATCAGGCCGAGGTTGCCCAGCGTGATTATGAGATACAACAATTGCGTCAACAGTTATCGAATAACGGCGCAAGCAATGAAGTCCAGCAAGCAGTCAAAGATTTTCAGTATGATCCAAATGATGAAACCGGTTGGCAGCAGCAATTGGCTGACTTTGTGAAACATACTGTTACCAATATGCACACCGAGGAACAAACAAAACACAGACAAGCCCATGAACAAAAACTGGAAAAAGAATTTCACGATAAGTTTGTGTCAGGTATGGATAGGTTCAGTGACTTTAGGGACGTTGTTGGAAGGCAGCCCATGAGTGACGCTATGACATTGTCACTTAGGGGAATGAAAGATCCGTCAGCCTTTATTTATGCAGCTAGCAAACGCCAACCCGGGGAACTAGAGAGAATTTCAAAAATACCGGATACCTATGCGCAAATGGTTGAAATGGGAAAACTTGAAGAGCGCATGCGACGAAATAAACCCAGCACCAATGCGCCACGTCCGTTGGGACGTCATAAAGAAGATGGAACACCAAAAGTTATGCCTAAGCAAAAAGATATGACAGGGGATGATTTGTTAGCCAAGGCTGATGCAAAGCGGTTAGCAACAGTTAAAACCAGACATAAGTCCAATCGATAATTTCTATCAGGAGAATTGCGATGCCATTAGTAAAAGGTAGCAAAGCTAAAACCAGAAAAGGTTTCGGCGAGAATGTTAAACGTGAGATGAATTCGGGAAAATCACAGAAGCAAAGCGTAGCGATTGCTTACTCAGAGGCTAAAGGAAAAAAGAAAAAGTAATACTGAGATACAATATAAATATCTCATCTACCCACGGTAGAAGGAGTTGAGCCAACGTTATGCGTTGGCTTTTTTTATTGACATTTGACAAATCCATAGAGAAACGTTTACTATTTTCTTGATGCGTAAGGGATTCCATCACCCACAGTAGACGCGTATTACATTGTCGCCCGTCGGACAAATGAGAAGTTATAGGCGCTCGCAAGAGCATTTATTCAATTCATTTGTTTGTTCAGGGAGAACGACGATGACCAATTTATTTAGGGAAACACAATACGTTCTGGATGACGTTTTTGTACGCTTCTGGAACTCTTTATCATTTGCACGTACATCCAATAGAAATCTTGAAGGTGACTTCAAAAATCTTCGCTTTGCTACCGGCCAAACCTTAGACTATCGTTTAGAAGAAAGATACTTGGGCGGAGAAGGCGCAACCGCAACTTCCGAAGCACGCGTACAGGTTGTTAGACCGCTGACTATCGACAAGCAATTTCGCATCATGCTTGAGTACACCGGTTTCAACTTAACGTTTGATCGCGCTCGTGACGAACCTTATCTTGAAATGGCAAATGCTCCCCGCGCCAAGCGCTTGGGTAACATGGTTGAGCGTTTCATTGCCAGCGAATTCCAAACCAAGACCTATCAAGCGGTTGGTACTCCTGGCGTTCCTGTCGATTTCAACACGATTTTAAGTGCTGATGCTTACATGACAGAGTTAGGTATTCCAGAAGACGGCAAGCGTTATGCGGGCGTCGGTCCTCGTATTGCTGCGAATCTTTCAAATGATCTCTTCAACACCTTCAACAGCACCGTTAATACCGGCGCGTTGATTGACGGTTTCGTAGGTCATTTGTCTGGTTTTGACTTCTTTAAAACCAACTTTTTATCTCGTCAAGTGGCTGGTGCAGGTCAATTGGGGGGTACGCCTCCTGCTGGTTTCTTATTGGCAGGTACAGTGACAAATGGTCCTATCTCTAGTGGTAATACCATTAGCGTGACTGGACTAGGTCAAGCACCTGGCACCGTTGTGTTTCAGGAAGGCGACATCATCGAAGTGGATGATGCTTCCAGCGTGTTCATGGTTAACCCATTAACGTATGAACCATTATCACAGCGTGCTCAGTTTGTTGTGACAGCGCAGGTTATTTCTGCTGGCGGTAACACAGCGGATATTCCTGTGAACCCAACTATCGTTGTTGATGGTGCGCGTCAAAACATTTCTGCTGCTATTCCAAACGGTGCGCAAATGTTGCTACGTGCAAGCCATAACGTTTCATTGGCCTATCACACGCAAGCGATTGTGTTTGCTGCTCCTCCTATCAAAGAGTTGCGCGGTGGTGTTGAAGCTGTGACACGTTATTCCGACCTTTACAAGTTGGCGATGACGTACTCTCTTGGTGCGGATATCCGTAACTATGAACAATTAGATCGTATCGACGTTATCTGCGGTGTTGCAATTAACCCAGAGTTCGCGGTTCGTATCTGTTCGTAAGGCAGTGAAAGCGCCTGCTTATACGGTGGGCGCTTTTTTAGGAGAGTAAGTATGAAAGGCGAGCCAGCAATTTATCTGGGTAGGATTGTCGATAAAAAACACTTTAGAGCATTTGTTTATAGCGCAAGCGGCGAGTCTAAATTGGTTGAGTCATGGGATGCGTTTGAAGCAGCCATGCAATCCGGTGTTTGGTTTGCAACACAGGAAGATGTGCCCGCTGTTAAAGATGCCAAGCCAAAAAGAAAGTCGCAATCTAAAGATGTCGATACTGTAGAGGAATTGATAGCGAATATAAGTAAATCCGCATCCTAAGGACATCCAATGTCATCAACTGTTAGAGAATTTGTATTTCAAATGTACAGTTTGATTACAGCGAGTAGTCCGACGGTGCCATTGCAGGGCAGTGATGAGTCGCTTGCAATTCGTGTTCTGAATCAAATTCTCTCCAGTTATGCGTCTTCTGGATTGTTGCTGCCGATTGCAAAGACGGTGTCTGTGAATATTAGCTTGCCGGTCAAGCAGATCATGTTTGTTTCGCCTGACTATGTAGGTCCTGTCACAACGCAAACTGAAACGGTCACATTAACAGCCGCGTCTCATACCATAACCGTGGCTAATGGTGCGATTTATAGCGTAGGTGATGGCATTTCAGGTGGCGGCATTCCGCTTTTGACAAAAATACAAAGTATTGTAGGTAATGTGATCACAATGACAATGAATGCAACCTTAAATGGGGCGTCCATTCTCACATTTTCACATGAAATTCCTACGCCTGATACTGCATACATCAGGGAAGGTCGTTTAGCTAATTTGGACAGTGCATGGCTGCAATTAAGTGGTGTTACCTATCCATTGATTGATAAAAGCAGGGATGAATTCTTGGCGGCATGGAAATTTGAACCCTTGCAGGGTTTGCCGCGCTTTATTATTACTTATCCCGACACGAATTGGGTAACGGCACAGCTTTATCCGGCACCGAGCCAGTTCTTCACTTTTTTTTGTCGAGGTAAGTTTCAAAAATTACCGCTTACGTCCAACGATACATTAGATGTATTGCCGGGATACATGGAGCTTTTCTTGCTCTATGCGGTAGCGAAATATGTTTGTCAGTTTAAAGGTCGCGCGAGCGCTTGGACGGATGATTTAGAGGCCAACTACAAGAACTTAAGAGATCAGATTGAGGCAGCCAGCGAAGTGAATCTATCTATTGCTGGCGACCAGCAATCACTTTTGAATGGTTCATGGCGTGTTAGGGCGGGTATTTAATGGTCGCCCTCCAGAAAGCGCCTGCTGCTTCTATTCAACAGCTCCCAATTTTTTGTTACTACGACAAGCAGCGTTTTGTGCAATTTGGTTCCATGGATTGCGCCAATTGGTACGGTATCCAGGTTGATTCGGGAAAGAAAAAACAGGCGCTTTATCCTGCTATGGGAAGAAAGCACATTAATTTTCTTAATCAGAATCGATTGATATTTAACGGAAAGCCAAGAGCTATATTTAAGTCACTTAATTATTTGTATGTGGTGGATGGTCCTGTCGTTTATCAATTTGATTTATTTTATAACCGTAAAACATTGAGTATCAACGTTGCATTAGGCACGCCGATTTGGTTTGCCACTCTGGCAGTCGGTACGTTGATTTATAACATGATGACGGATGGAAAGGACATTTTTGTAATTAAAGAAAATGGAACCAACGTCACATCCGAGGTGGTTACCGACCCGAATGCTCCTGGTGGCGCAACCACTGGGGGTAAACCTCTCTACGTTGCGGCGTTCGGTAACCGCTTTGTTGTGAGTGTAGAGGGAAGTCCTGATTTTTATTTGTCTCAGATAAATCTAGCGGGCAATGCGACTACGTACTTTACTGATCCGGCCACAGGGGCAGCATTGAATGGTAGGGCGTCTGGAGTAATAGGGCAATTTGCAGTATTGCATAATCAACTTTACATGCTGTGTGATTATACAACCGATGTGTGGGCAAATATTGCTACAACGATTACGGTTGGAAATGTTAGTTTTGAATTTCCATGGAAGTTGAATACATCTTATAACTTTGACTATGGAATTTCAGATCCAAATAGCTTGTCCGTTTGTTTTGGAATGATGGTGTGGTTAGCCAGAAATTCTGAAGGGTTGGTTTCATTTATGATGAGCAACGGACAAATGCCGAAGGATATTTCATCCCAAGCTATTAATGTTTTGCTTCAAAATTCCACGCATGATAATAATTTAAGCCCGTTTTTGGTAACAGAAGTAGATGGATTTTTGTACCAGTATGAGAACACGACGTTTTATCGTGCATCGGCGGGTACATTTATGAATCTGGGTGATTTGGATATCGTCGATAACGCAAATTGTATTGAATATAATTTTTCAACCGAGACATGGGGACGATCTATTGAGTTAAACGGGGAAAGAAATCGAATACAAAAACATGTTTACTTCAATAATAGACATTTAGTCACAGTGCAAGGGGATTTCGCCATTTATGAAATGGCGGGGAACATTTACCACAATGAGCTGCTTAATCCTAAACGGGCAAGCGATCAATCTGCCGATGCTTTTTTAAAGTTTCCGATGCGGTATGAGCTTGTGACGAAGCAGATCATTTTGGATGACTATGCAGAATTTGAGGATGAATATGTTGAGATCGATTTTGTATTTGGTAATAAAACTTTTTATCGCAGTTGTACCCCCTTTGATAACAACGTTTTTATTGTTGATGAAACGAGTACGCCTACCCATCCCGTTTATATCGTGTCTGAAGACAATAAGTACCTTGTTACGGAAGGTTCCAATACACCCGCTTTTGACGATAATCATTATTGTGATTTATTTAAACCCCATATTGAGCTTTATTATTCGGATGATGGTGGCGAAACTTTTTTACCCGCTGATGTAAGAGAGTTTAGTCCTCTCGGCGAGTATCGATGGCGCATGCGATGGTATGAAATGGGGTGTAGCCGAAACCGATGTTACAAAGTTGTCTGTGTTTCCTCCGCACCTATTGTCATTTTGGGCGGTGTTAGAAATACCAAGCGCGTTTCAGGTGGGGCTAACTGATGATGATTTCTTTAGACAGGATTAATCCTATTTCTGCGACTGAATTTGATGTTCAGTTTTTGCAATGGGCTTGGGTGTTAGTGGATTCATTAAATGAAAGTATTGACAGCATTGAAGACGCATTCAATTTATTGACAACACCCAGTTATACGCAAGCCCAAATTTCGGATATGCAAACAGCGGGTAAGTTAGAGAATGGGGTTGTTCTTTATGACACAACAAACAACGTTTATGTAGGCAGGATAGCGGGTGGGCTCGTTAAATTTACAACGGCTGCTTACCCTTAAGGAGCGTAACCATGGGATGGCTTGATAGTTTCTTTCACCCAGAAAAAGCCTATGAAAAAGGCCAAGAACAACTTAATCAGTACTTTGATAAGTCTCAAGGGTTTCTGCAACCGTACAATCAATTTGGCCAAGATACGTATGGTGATTTATCTGGCGCCATGAAACGGTTGCTTAATCCGGCTGATTTAGAGGCGGAGTGGACAAAGGGGTATACTGAATCACCGAGTGCTATACAGGCTGAAAAAATGGCGCAGGATAGAGGGTTGAATGCGGCGAGTTCGCTTGGATTGAATGGCTCTAATACCGCATTGCAGGCTCTCCAGGGCGGTACTTCTCGTATTGCATTAGATGATCGGCAAAACTTTTTGAATAACCTGATGCAGAAATACTTGGCCGGAACAGGAATTGCCCAGAATGTTTTTAATACTGGCGCAAACACCGCAGGCGTCATGAGTAATAACGCTGCGAATATGGGTAATAATTCGGCGCAAATGGCTTATGGCGAACAAGCCGCGCCGGGTTCTTTATTTGGTAAATTACTTGGAATGGGCGTTGGAGTGGGTACTGGCGCAATAGGACGAGGTGGTTCTGGAATGCCATCCTGGTCATTAGGAGGTTAATAATGGCACTTGATATTCCTATGCCTGATTCTCCGGGTGATTCCCTTATTAAAGGGGTCGACGCCGGAAGTAATTTAATGCATAAGTTATTACTTAATAAATACTACGGGCAACTTCATCCGTCGGGGGATGTTGCGAATGCTATATATGTGGAACAGTTAAAAAATCAATATGGTGAGAATGATCCGCGTTATATTCAAGCCAAAGCGGCGCACGATATGGCTTTACAAGGCCATCAATCCTTAATGGATTATCGGAATATATTAAATCAAACCGCTGGTTTTCGTTCCACGTCGCCTTTAGGAAAAGAAATTGCCGAAGGAAAAGGACAGGGTGCTCTTGATATTTTAAAAAATATCAGAAGAGGACCAATTCCGCCGATGCCGTCTTCTCCCTCGGATACAACCGCTAACAATCTTGCTATTTCACCGGATAATATTGAACAACTGCAAAGCTCGGGTATGGCAGATAATAATGCTAGAACTCCTGAAGAGCGAGAAGCGTATGAGCGAAAAATTAATAAAGAAACGAGTGATGCGCAAACGCGCACCAAATTGAATTTAGCTACCAATTTAGATAAAACGAGAAAGGCTATTAATAGTGAAGATTTAACACGTTATTCTGGTCTGCCTGGTATCGGAAAATATATTTATGAGTCAGGAAAGGCACTTTCTGGAAATCCTTCAGAAGAATTTATAAATCACCAAAAAGCTATTACTGCTGCAAGTTTAATGCGTGACCAAATGCGTCAATTTTATGGAGATTCTATACAGCCAAAAGCCCTGGAGAGACTCGACGAGTTGACGCGCCCTTCTACTTGGTATCGAGATCCAAAGGTCGCCGAGGCTCGATGGGATCAATTGAATAAAATTTTAGACACTGAAACGGAAACTTATCGTAATAAAGGCACCTCTCCCATCCATTTAAATGGTTTAGATGTAAATAAAAATGGTGATTTTATTTTAGGGAATGCTAAAGGTAATAATACCAGCAATAAAACCAATGAAGCTAAACCAGATTTTATCAGAGTTAACGGTAAGCTAGTGAGGGCTCGCTAATGGTTCAAACCGTTAAACTTGAGGATGGAAGTTTTCATACCTTTCCTGATGATGCTACTCCTGATGAAATGGAGGCAGCCCTTCAAGAACATAGCCCTATCGCAAATAATTCTGGTGTTGTGTCTCAATCACAAGCGAATTCTCCTTTGTTCTCTGATTTGCCGAATGAAGATCAAGAAAATGCGATGAGTTTAGCGCGGCAGAAAATTAGCCAGCAATATCCCAATCTGCCGCCTTGGGTGCGCGATATGATGTTATCCGTGACGCCAAAAAACAAATCACCGCGTCTTGAAGCCGTTGCAAATGAGATGCAAAAAAATACAAATTCATTTCCGGTTGCGGCTGGGGGTCTTCTGCAAGGGGTTGCAACTCCTTTCCAGGGAATAACTTCTTTTATACCGGGTAAAATCGCGCAAGATTTTACGAATGAAGATTTTACGAGATATTTTCCTCAGCCTCAAAATAGCGGTGAAAACTTGCTTCAAGGGGGAGCCAAAATAACTGGTGGCTTGGGCGGTCTGGGTAAATTATTTGGTGCTTTAAAAGGCGTTTCTCAAGCGGCTAAAATACCTAAGATATTACAAAATGCAGTTGCATTAAGTGGGACAGGTGCGCTTGCTACTCCCGGGGATGCTTATGATAAAACACTCGGTGGGGTCGGGGCTCTAGCATTGGGTGGCGCTGGACGTCTAGGCACTAAAGTTGTTAGTGCTGGAACCTCAAAATTAGGCGAACTACTACGCGGATTGACTAATGAGTCGACACCTGAGTCGCTTGTGAATGCTGTTCAAAGACCGCACGATATTTTACAGAATACGGCTAATACGCTTTATGATTATGTAAAAGACGCCATAAAAAATCGTGGCATTTCAACGCCGGTTAATTCAGATTATCTTAAGCAAGCCCAAGAAATATTGCCTAAAACTCGAGCGAGCAAACAACTGATTAAAGCTGCTGAGTCAGGCGATTATGATGCAGTTCATGATTTGCAAAGTCATCTTTACAGGAAAGGAACATCCGCTTTGTCGTCGGATGACATTGCGCTGCAAAATCAAGGTGATGAGATCCTTGATTTACGCAGTAAAATAAATGATGAGTTAAAAAGTAATCTTATTAAATCCGGGCATCTTGATGTTGCTCATGTATTAGATCAGGCAAAGAGCACGTATAAAAATTTGATGGATACTTATTTTGATAAAAATTTACCTAAAGGTATTCAAAAAATGGTTCATCCTGGGATGAGATTAGTGCCTGAAAATCCTGAACAACTCTTCATGCAAAAATCGGTGCCAATGGAAAGGTTTTTAAATAAGCATCCCGAAGTTGCCCGGCATGTACAGGGCATCAAAGAAAAAGAAGCCGCCAAAAATGCACTTGGTAAGATTTTAACTAATACGGCAAAAGTAGGTGGAATTGGCTACGTAGGTAGTTCTATTTTGGATTTATTAAAATAAATCATAAGGATGTTTTTATGGCATTAGGTGTTAGAGGTTCAAACCCAATTTGGTCGGAAGTGGATTTGCAAGGCAAGCAATTCGACGACACATTCTATTTATTTGTGCTTGAAAATGATATTCCTTATCAGCCTGCTACGATTTTCCATGACGCCGATATGAATGTGCCATGGACACAGCCTATTCAGTTTCTAGGAAACGGCACGCTTCCAGTTGATATGTATTTTCAACCAGACGCCGTATATAGGCTAGAGTTTCGTCAAGGCAATACGCAACAAGCGCCCCTTATTTATGAAGTTGACAACTATTCTCCCGGCGGCGGAGGGGCAGCACCTGTTGATTCGCTTGCGTTTTCTACCAGTAATGAGATAACAAACCCTCAATTTGCATTATTTAACTTAAATAGCCCGGCTGTTATTGCGGGAACCGATCCGGCTCCTATTGTAATTGCGCCAGGTTGGGAATTGGTGGTTGCTGGAACGGGCACCGTCACTATTAACCAAGTTGCTCTTAATAATACCAATATTAATCCCGCCAATTCCCCCTATGCTTTGCGCTTAACGCTGGCTGACTGGACGCCTGATACTGTTGTTCTTCGGCAGCGATTTAGACAAAATGGGATGCTGTGGGCAAATAAGATCGTTTCATCCGCCGTGAGCGCCTTTTTAACTGGCGCCCCGCAATTTATTAGCGCTACTCTAGTGGATTCCAACGGCTCCGTTTTGGGAACAGTTCTGCCTTCAAGCGCCGTTAATGAATCATGGGCTGAATACACTGGCTATGCTCAGCTAACCGATACAACGAATCCTAATGTTCCTCCCGCTGCCTATGTCGATTATCTTTTACATTTGCCTAGCAATATCGATATCTATTTGACGAGCTTTCAGCTTGTTGCTCAGGATTTACCTGTGCAGCCTTCTTTTGAGCAGGACTCTATTCAGCGTCAAATTGATCATACCTACAATACTGCTTATCCTATTGTTCCGGTTGGGGCAATAATAGATTTTGCAGGGGTTAATGTACCACTTCATTATTATGCGTGCGATGGATCTACAAAAAATCGAGTTCGTGATTATTTATTGTATTCTGCAATAACTTTTACAGATAGTGTTGGAATAAATGCAGGGGTTAATACATTTAATACTGCGTTCCCTGGGAACTACATAGTAGGAAGACCCATAGAAGGAGTGGGAATATCGCCCGGTACTATTGTTATAAATGTTGCTGGAACAACGGTTATTCTGAACAACAATGCTACTCAGACTATTACGTCATTGCTTAGATTCTTTATATATGGCAATGGTGATGGTTCAACAACGTTTAACCTTCCTGATCTACGTGGATTTACAACCGCAGGCGCACACGGTCAATTATTTTATAGCGCTGTACCGGGTGATATACCCAATGCTGTAGGTTTCTCGGGAGGGGAGGCAAGACATGCTTTGACAGGAGCAGAAAATGGTCCTCACGTTCACCAATACCTTACAACCGCTGTCGGAGGTGCTGGAGCGTCTGCTAATGGGGCGGCAACCACCACGCTTGATAATACGACAAGCTCTGGGAGTGGTACACCGCATAATAATATTCAGCCTACTATTTTAATGTTGAAATGTATTCGTTACGAATAATTTAAGGAGAAGTCATGGCTATCCAATACAATGCAAATTATATAGAAACAATGCCCTTTAGTGATGTGTGTGTGCAATTTAATTTGGCGGCAGGGGTTGCTCAAAGCTACACAGTTCCTGGTGTTTCTGGTACGCAATATCAGGCGTATTTTGAGTATGCGTCCAATTCAAATGTGTTTGTGTGCAAGAATGGAACGGCTGCTTCTCCTTTGGGTGGCACAAAAACAACTACCGCATACAATGAATTTAAGCCCAAAAAACGCTATGTAACGGCTGGGGATGTGTTGTCATTGGTTACGCCTGATACGACTGCATTTGTTGGCTTGTCATTAAGACAAATACAAGGAAGTTAATTGTTTTTAATTCCCGCGTAAAATAATCACAAGGACTTCGTGATGGTAGACACTATTAAATTTAGTCAAATGACTAACGCAGGTAACATTAACAACAACGATGTGATGCCCAGTTTACGTGGTGGCGCGAATGTCATTTTGAATAATCCATGGACATTTTTGCCTTCTGGGACGACAGCACAGAGACCCACCCCGTCAGTTACGGTTAATTACCGGCTTCGATTCAATACCGATATTCAGTTTTATGAATACTATAATGCGGTTTTGATGACCTGGGTTCAGCTTGCAGATGCCGGGTTTATACCGTCTGCTTTAACGGCTACCCCTGATACAAACGTCACTATTACATTAGGCGGAACGCCAGCCACGGCATTGTTACAGCCTGCATCCATTACATTAGGATGGACGGGTACATTGGCGCCTTCACGTGGGGGCTTGGGTACGGGTGCTGCACCTGCGGATGGACAAGTTCCTGTCGGAAGTGGCGGCAACTACACGCCGACATCGATCGGTTCTGGAACAGGAATTCTTGTAGGATTAGGAGCGGGCGCTATTAACGTGGCTCTGGCACCTATTTCTACACTTAATCTTTTGGCAAATATTACCGGTGGTTCTGCGGCTCCTACACCTCATACATTGTCTGCCATTATTGATGCGTGCATTGGATCGGTTCAGGGCGATATTCTCTACCGCGGTGCGGCCACCTGGTCAGTTTTGGCGCCAGGAACATCTGGATTTTTCCTTCAAACACAAGGCGCAGCGGCAAATCCTCAGTGGGCTGCTATTCCGTTTGGCTCTATTCCGCTTACTAACACACATATTTTCGTGGGTAATGCTGGCAATATAGCCACTGATGTCCCCATGTCTGGTGATGCCACGATAGCAAATACGGGTGCAGTAACCGTTTCCAGCATTGGTGGCAAAGCCGTTACACTCGGCGGCGCGTTCACGATGTCAGGCGCCTTTACTTTCACAGGCACCTTGACAGGTAACACGGCTGTTACATTTCCAATCAGTGGAACGCTTGCTACTACTGCCGGAACTGTGGGTACTTTAACCGGCGATGTCGGGGTTGCGACAGCGAGTGCCGGAAATATTAATGTCACGGGTTCAACCACGGGACTAACGTTCACGGGTGCTGCTAGTACATTAACGTTGGGGGGCATCCTTGGTTTGGCCAACGGCGGTACTAATAATGCTTTAACGGCCAGTGCAGGTGGAATTCTTTGGAGTGATGCGTCAAAACTTAATATTCTTAGTGGCACGTCTACGGCAAATCAGATCCTTTTATCTGGAAATGCGGCCACTCCCGCATGGTCGACGACCACATATCCCGCCACCAACGCCATTAACACCATCATGTACGCCTCAAGCGCAAATGTGCTAGACGTTATAACGCCCGTTAACACTGCGGTGCTTGTTTCGTCTGCCGGGGGTGTTCCCTCATGGGCTGCACAACTTTCACTTTCTCGTGGTGGTACAAACGCCAACCTCACGGCAGCAAATGGCGCCATCCCCTACTCAACTGCTACAGCTTTTGCGTTATTAGCGCCTGGAACCTCTGGACAACTTTTACAATCCGGTGGTGCTGGCGCGCCAAGCTGGACAACGACCACTTTCCCTTCCACAGGGGGTGTTGCTGGTAATATTTTGATATCGGATGGAGCCAATTATATTGCCTCAACTTCTTTATGGCCGAATACCGTAGGAGGCGCTGGCACGATTCTGCGATCGAACGGCATATCAAATGCCTACACCACTTCTACATTTGCAGACACGTATGCCGTTAGCACTATTCTGTATGCCAGTAGCGCAAATACTGTCTCTGGATTAGCAACGGCAAATTCGTCTGTTTTGATAACAAGCGCAGGCGGTGTTCCATCCTGGTCCACAACGCTGCCGTCCGGTATTGCCGCCACCAACATGGCATTAACGACCCCTACCATTAAAGGCTCAAACGGGTTCAATGTTGCAACGTTTGCGGACGTTGCGTCTGCTACTGATTATTTTTCATTTACCGCAGGCGTTGCCAATGGTGCGTTAGTTCAGCTTATTAGCGGCAGCACCAATGCTTCTTTTAAAATATTAGCAAAAGGAACCGGCGGTGTAACAATTGGATCGGCTGCTGCCACGACGAATCCAATGACCTGGACTAACTCTACCAATACGTTTGCTGTGAGTATTCCTACCTGGACGGGAAATAGAACTCTTACATTGCCTGATGCGAATGTCACCTTGGTCAGCGGAACAATGCTTTCGAATGCACTTACTTCGGCGCATATTTTTGTGGGTAATGTCAGCAACGTGGCGACAGACGTGGCGATGTCTGGGGATGCCACGCTTGCTAATACTGGTGCGCTCACGATTGCAAATTCTGCGGTGACGTATGCGAAAATTCAAAATGTCGCAGCAAATTCCGTCATCGGAAATGCAACATCATCTTCGGCTGTAGCTACGGATGTTTCTATCGCCTCAATAAAAGGTACTAGTGGAAACTTAATTATCGGCGGCGAGTTTGGTACAAATCCATGGCAGCGAGGAACGAGCTTTTCGACGCCTACCGGATATACCGCTGATAGATGGTTCATTACGAAGGCAGGTGGGTTTACTTATAGTGTTACACAAGACAGTAACGCGCCATCAGTAGCTGTTGCTGGTGTAAAAACTACAGCCTCCTATAAGATGTCTTTTTCAAATACGGTAAGCCCTGGCTCAGCGAATGTTCTGGGTATATGCCAGTTTATAGAGGGCTATCGATTTTCAACGATTGCTCAAAAAACGTTTACCATATCATTTTCTGTTAGAGCAAGCCTGACCGGAACCTATTGTGTTGCATTTATTAATACAGGACAGGATAGAAGTTATGTTGCAGAATATACGGTAAATGTTGCCGATACGTGGGAATATAAAACCATTACTGTCACGCCAAGTCCGTCTGCCGGCACATGGAACTATACAACGGGCGTTGGGCTAGAGGTATTTTTCACGATGGCGTCCGGCACCGATTATCAAACCACGGCCAATGCATGGCAAACCGGATTTTTTGTTGCAACATCTAACCAAGTAACAGCCACTGTAAGTGGGGGAACTTTTTACATAGATTGCGTGAAGATTGAAGATGGCTCCGTCGCGACGCCTTACCAAATCGATCCGATGAGTCAAATATTAAACGATTGTTACCGCTATTATTACACATCTTATACTGCATCCGTTCCGCCAGGAACTGTTACGGATGTTGGATATGAGTTTGCGGCTGTTCCCTATACGACTGGTGTAGGATTTAACTTGAAAAGTACTTTATTTCAGGAAAGCATGCGCGCGGCCCCTACTGTGACTCTTTATTCGCCAGTAACTGGCGCAAGTGGTAATTATTATGATTATCTTGGCGGGGCTGATGCCTCTGGAATTACCGGTGGTATTGGCACCAAATCATTTAGGGCGTTGGCAAATTCTGTTGTAGTGACACCTTACGTTGCCTACCAATATGTCGCTGATGCGGAGCTTTAATAATGACTATTAATTATCAGTATTACCCAGAAGTAACACCACCGTTAACAGGGATTATTCGGCTTCCTGATCATGCCAATATTCCCGAAGACCCTGAAAATAAAGATTGGATTGCTTTTCAGGAATGGTTGGCAGAAGGTAACACACCGTTGCCTCCGAGCTGATATTTTTATTTGCCAGCATTGACGACAATTTAGAAGGAGGCTGCAATGGCAACCAGTAAAAGAGTAGTAAAAATTGCTAAAAAACTGATTAAGGATAATACTTCAAAAAAAGCAAAGACTCTTGCTAAATCTGCAATTGAACAAAGTAAAAAAATAAAGCGATAAATTGTTGATCAGACTTATTTAATGCTAGAATTATCGAATATTTTTTATTATAGAGAGGGTGAAGAGTATGGAAAACGTAAGTTATTTAGACCAGCTGAAAGAGCAGCACAAAATGTTTTGTCTTCAGCGCGATCAAACACAAAGTAATTTGCAACAGTTGGTGGGTGCGATTTATGCGGTTGAAGTTATGATTGGTAAAATTGAATCAGAGACAGGAGTTGATAAGGATGTCAAAACTGACGAGCCAAAAACGGAACAAGCTTCTGAATAATGAGTATAAAGCTAATTAAGGCGCGTGAGGCCTTTGATAAAGGATTAAAACGTTACTACACAGGAGTTCCTTGCAAGTTTGGTCATGTTGTTGAAAGAATGGTAAGCAATGGCTCCTGTGTTTCTTGTCTTAAAGATAGAAGAGATAAGTTAAGAAGAAAGAATTATGAAAATGTGAAAGAATGGCGAAAAAGAAATCCTGAGAAAAGAGCCGCTCAAAGCAAGAGGCGCTATAGTAAACATAAAGACAAGATTAATGTTTATCGTAAAGAATGGAGGAGTCGAAACATAGATCATGTTCGACAACTCGATAAAGAAAATCGAAAACGCATGCGGGCTTTGAATCCAGAAAAGGAAAAGGCCAGATTAAAAAGATTTTCGGAAAAAATGGAAAAAAAGAGAATTTTAGAAGCAGGTAGAGAAAAGCCAGAATTGTGCGAGATTTGTTTCACAAATGAGTTTAAGGTTGTATTTGATCACTGTCATAACTCAGGTAAGTTTCGAGGATGGATTTGTGATAGATGTAATAGAGTTCTGGGGATAGTTAAAGACAGTCCAGCGCTTTTGAAAAAATTGGCATTATATTTGGAGAAACACAATGTCAAAACTGAATGCTGAAAAGAGAAATGATTTGCCGAAAGGTGAGTTTGCTTTGCCGGGATCTAGGAAATATCCGGTTGATACAAAAGGAAGAGCTGCTAACGCAAAAGCACGTGCAACGCAGATGGTCAAAAAAGGTAAATTGTCTCCATCATCAAAATCCAAAATTGATGCCAAGGCAAATCGCGTATTAGACAAAGGGAAAAGAGGAGCTAAGGGATGAACATAATTCCAGATTTTTTAGTCAGTGATATTCTTAAAATGATCGAAGAGCAATTCGTGTCCCATGATGCTGAATTGCAAGATGCATTTCTGAGTGAAGTGGATGTATTGTGTCAACAGATTGGAAAATGGCTAACAGAAAAATTAACGGGAGCGCAATCTGATGAAAAAAAATAAAGATGAAAACAAATTATCTGAAAAAAACAGTCGTAATCAGGAAACGAAAGGCAGTAAATTAGAAAAAAATAAAACTGAATCCATGAAAAAGAAACGTAAATAAGGAGATTGCCATGGCTTACGATGATACTCCCCGTAAACCAATAGAAGTCAGAGAGGGAAAAGGAAAAGGCCGCGCAGGTCATGACGAATTAATCGATCGCGCTTCTGATTCCGGTAAGTATGGTGTTCGTACCGATGCAGCCGCAGAAGGTGTTGGCTATTTGGGGATGGACGATTTAGATAGGATAAGACGCGAGAGATTGAAAAAACAAACTACCTAATCTTAAGGAGATAACGGATATGTCTATTACAGCAATTGGACGCTACTTTGTAGGTAACCCAAATATCGTCGCTATCGTGACAGATGACACATTAGCAACAATCACAACGGCTGGTTATTTAACCGGCGCTACTATTAAAGCGCAGATTGAAGCTTTAAATAATGGTGAATTTCAATGGGAAGATACCGACATGGTATTGATTTCCTATGCGCCGGCTTTTCTGGTGAACTGGTTTAAATATGATGCAACTAACGCAACGTTTACAGCTAATCCTGCTGCTGGCGGTTTAAGTAACAGCTTGTTAGATGGTCGTATATTCGTAGGTAATGGGGCAAACGTGGCAACAGGCGTTGCTATGAGCGGCGACGTTACAATCAGCGATACTGGTGTTACTGCAATCGGCGCAAACAAAGTGCTTTCTTCTATGATTTCCCCTCTCGTGAGAAAGTATACGACTGTTGCAATTACTGCCGCTCAATTTAACGGCATGTACGCAACTCCTAAATTGCTGGTAGCAGCGGGTGGTGCGAATACATTGCTCGTGTTAGATCAGTTGCAATTAGTGATGACTTACGGAACAGCAAATTACGCGGCGGGTGGTGTTGCAGCCGTTCAGTATGATTCTACAGCAAATGGTGCCGGTGTTATTGCTTCAACGACACTTTCAGCGGCAACGTTTCAAGCAGCGGCTAGCACCACTTTCACTATGAATCCTGGTGTTGTGGCTCTTCCGTTTACAACGACTGTCAATAAGGGTCTTTACCTGTCAAACATCACCGGTGCATTTACTACGGGTGACAGTCCGATGGTCGCACATGTTTGGTATCGTACGATTCCAACCGTCTAATAACTCTATCATTTGTGATTAATTGGGTTGTTTTAGCGTTATCGTTGAAACAACCCAATCCTATTTTCTGGCTTGGGAAGATGCGCACATGAATCAAACCGCCACCATTCAAACCATTAAGAGAGACTTTAACTTATTTCCTAATATTGTAGGCATCACTACAACCGCAGACTTAGCGGCTATTACAGCCGCAGACTATTGGAAATATGAATTCGATAATGTGGTACTCATCAATAAGGGAATTTTTAATTTTTATCCTCAAGATTTAGTGTTGATTTATTATTCTCCCGCTAAAATTGGATTCTTTACATTTGATTTTATCAACCAAACATTTGTTTCTTTAGTGCCCAATGGTGTTTTGTCTGATTCCTTGCTGTCAGGTCATATTTTTGTAGGGAATGCCAGTAATATAGCCACAGATGTTGCAATGTCAGGCGATGCAACCATTTCCAATGCAGGTGTATTAACGATTGCCAATAATGCGGTAACAACATCTAAAATACTCAATTCCAATGTTACGTATGGAAAAATACAAAACGTAGCAGCTTCTCGTTTATTAGGGAATCCCACCGGCGGCGCCACATCCGTATCTGAAATTTCACCGGGCGCAACTCTGGCATTTATTGGAACGGCATTGCAAACCACTGCATTAAGTGGCGATGTGACAAGTGGCGCAAATTCATTTGCAACCACGATTGCGGCAAATGCTGTTACGACTGCAAAAATACTTAACTCCAATGTTACCTATGGAAAGATCCAGAATGTAGCCGCTGTTTCATTGCTAGGTAATCCAACTGGAGGAGCAACCGTCGCATCAGAAATAACACTAGGCGATGGTCTTTCTTTTGTAGGAACTGATTTAGTCGCACCCATTCGTATTAAAAATGTCATTACTTTCGGAACGCCTGGCGTGAATACGTTCACCGTTCCCGCTACTACCACTCAAATCTATTCCGAATTATGGGGTGCCGGTGCAGGCGGTGGCGGAGCAGATGCAACTGTAGGCGCAGCCGGCGCAGGCGGTGGAAGCGGTGCCCATTTGATAGCTCTGTTAACCGTTAACCCCGGAGAAGATCTCACCATTACCATTGGTGCGGGGGGAGCGGGTGGTACTAATGCCGGTACTAACGGTACGCGAGGTGAAGATTCGACTATCAGCGGTGCTGGATTGCCCGCAACATTGACAGCCGGTGGTGGTTTTGGTGGGCAAGGAAGCACAAGCGGCGTCATAACGCAATTTCAATTAGGCGGAGCGCCTGGAGTTGCAACAAATGGAGATGCCAATATGGGTGGCTCCCCTGGTCAATGCGGACTCAATAGTGTCTATGGTGGTGGTGGGGGCGGTACTGGTGGTGGGGCGCCAACGGTGGGTGCAGGTAATAACGCTGCGGGAATCGCAGGCGGCGGCGGAGGGGCTGGCACAAACAATGCGGGCGGAAATGGCGCTGATGGATTTGCGGTGCTCTATTACTATTCATAATTAATAAGCGAATTACCCGATGGATGATCAGCAACTTCAGGCATGGATAAAAAAATGCGAAGGCCTAAGCCTCACTCTCTACAATGACACAATGGGATATCCGACTATCGGTTGGGGTCGTTGTTTATCAAAGCCTATCAGTGTCGATGAAGCGGAACTTTTTTTTCAGAATGATTTCAAAGAAGCGGTCAACCAACTTGAAAAAATGAGCTGGTACACTATACAGCCCCCAGGCGTTAAGCAGGCGCTTGTCAATATGTGCTTTAATTTAGGTATTGCTAAGCTGTCTTTATTTAAGCGCATGATTGGCGCTCTTAACGCAAAAAATTACACGCGTGCGGCACAAGAGGCATTAGATAGCACCTGGGCGTCACAGGTGGGTGAGCGCGCTAAAGATATTGCCGTCATGATAAGGGAAGGCAAATGACCCAGCGTGAGCGGATTGATCATATCAACACCGTTAATTGGTTCCATCATAAGTTCCCAGAACTGAGCGATGATTTTCATCATTTTGCTAATGAAAGACGTTGCAGCCCCATTGAAGGCCGTATGTTAAAGCGCATGGGCGTCAAAAGGGGCGTTGCTGACTTCTTCTTGGCGTTTCCTTACAACGGTAAAGCGGGCCTTTGGATTGAGCTTAAAGCTGGTAAAAATAAACCCACCAAAGAACAACAAGCATTTCTGGAACGAAAATCCTCTCGCGGTTACGAGTGCGCTTGCGTATGGGGAACAGAGGGTGCCAGGGAAGTTATTGAGGAATATTTGAAAGGTTATTTGAAGGCATAATGGAAGAATACATAAAAATACTAGAAGAGATGGAAAAAGATATCGTGTGGCATTTATTCCAATGCAAGCGCGGTGCTATTTATGATATTCCCGAAAGATTATGTGGAGTTTCGCGCCTGAAAACCGTTAAAAAATTGCTTGATATTGTTCTTGAGGAAGTAGAGTTTCAGATTAGCGATGATTTCTAGTTGTGGCAACCAGGTAGACCATATTGCCGACCCCGGCAATATGGTTATGAGCAATAATATTGATTACGACCTAGAATAATCCGTCGGCAATCCTTCACCAGCCCCCATGATAAACGCATACTTAACAAAGAGGGCAAAGATAAAAGCCATTGCGATGATGATTGTTAATTTAGCTAGTTTTTTCATTTTTTTACCTTGATTTTTCCAGTTTTATTGGTCGAGTAATAATGAATTTTGTTCCGTTATAAGTGAATTCATTAGTTCCTCGTAGATGTTTTTCAATATCTATATCGATCCCACTTTTGAGGCGGCGCTGATGTGAAGCCACCCAATGAAGAATAGGCCTTTTGCGCCCAGTTTCTGTCATTGGCAGCTCTCTTGAGTAAAACAAAGACTTTATTTCTTCTGGGTATACTGTAAATGTAGCCTTGGCTTCTCTTTCTTTAGCCATCACATTCCACATATAACGACGGTCTTGCCATGCCTGAATAGTTACAGATGCATCTACAGTTAAAATATCTTCATGCGCTTTATGCTCATTCATAAGCTCTGAAGATACCATTTCTCGTGATGATGTCCCCGTAACAGGGTTATAATTTTCTCTTGTCCAACTAGTTCCATGTATATTTCCAGATGAATCGATAATGAAATAACAGCATAATCCTTCTATTAAACCTTTATTTTTCATCCATAATTTTGCCATTCGGTATTTTCTTCCTAGAAATTCACATTTCCAGGGGGAAGGAAGTTCGTTAATTCTTTCTAAATAAGAAATTTCCATATAACTACCATTTCTCATATCATCTTCTTCTTTAAGCATAGGACAACTGGATATATCAGTACACAATATAGCCCGTTCTGGTCTGCCGTCGTTTATAACGTCAATTTGCTGGACTTTTTTTGCTACTCCGTTATCGTTTATGTCTAGACTTACTATTCTATCGTTAGCGGTAAAATAGCATCCCATTGACTTTATTCGCTCTAAGATATTTTTATTTAGGCGGCCACTCTTTAAGGAGTTTTTATATTTCTGTATTTTTGTTTCATACATGGCAATCAAAGAACGCGCCACTAAATCTTCAAATTCTTCTGTATTCCAATGCTCATTCTTTGCCATTTTAAAATCCCCAAAAACATGTTCCTATAATCATAGGAACATGCTAACATACAATAATCAATCATGGGATATCTTTTATGAAAAAATTAAAGGCATCAGTAATAAATCATCAGTACTCTTTTTCAATACCAATAGATCTTTATAAGGCTGTTAAATTTAAGATGCTAAAGGAAGACAGGAAATTAAGGCCTTTGTTGATTGAAATGTTAGAGAAGTATGTTAAAAAAGGAGTTTCTTAAATGGAAAGAGCTTGCATTATCTTAGGAGAAGATCATTTTAAAATGATAGTGCTAAATCCTGAAGTGGCTAACGTTATCTGCGAGTCCCTTAATAAAGGAAATTATAATTCACACTTTTACTTTGTTGAGTTACCTATAATTGATGGGAAATCTGGTGAATCTGAACCGCAATACAAAACCACCCATGATATCCGGCACTACAATCATCGCCCCGAAGAAACTGGGCACGTTATTACATTAACAGAAGTAATGAATAAGATTGAGTATTTGACGGGATTGGTTAAACATTTGGTTAACGAGACAAAAGAAGATGAAGTATGTTTTATTCGTGGAGAGATTAAGGAGAATAAATAAATGCAATGGATAAAAGTGGCAGATAGATTGCCAGAAAAAGAAAAAGAAGTTTTAATTTGCAACGACGAAGGTGAGGTAATGTTTGGTAGGTGTGTTAAATGTGCCAGAGGCTGGGATTTTTTTACAACAAATTTTCAGGAGTTTTTGTTGCCGGGACTTGTTACGCATTGGATGGATCTCCCAAAACCTCCTGAAAAAAGCTTAGGAGATTATCCCGGAGAGGAACATATTTGTGTTGATTTAAACCCTTCGGTCGAAATAGTCCCTCATACCAAATGTGATGATCAATGCAACGTAATCATAGGTGGTGTAGGCGGTGGTAGTTTTACGTAGTTTAATGACTTTATGGCGAACGTGTGGATTTTCACCACTACACCATGGACTGGACGATTCTCATTAGCCTAACTGGCCTGCCGCCAGGGTTGCCGTTCTTTGATTTCTCATTGAATAAATAATATATCATGGATGAAAGGAATATGGATATGCCATCAACCATAGTAATGATGCCGATAAAAGAAGAAAACAAAACCAATGAAATACCATGCAATGTAAAAATGAATGAGTACACGGATTGCCAAACATTTACCCACCATGGACATACTGTCTATTATTGTCATGTTTTAACACCAAGTGAATTTTATGAAAGTAAGAAAGCAAAAGAAAATGACGACACTTTCTTTTATGGTGCATTAATTTGCTTATTTATAGTGCCAATAATAGCTACCTTACTTGTTATTCGCTGGCTAAATGCTCCATAAACTGTTTTTTTACCACTTTTAATACGTTACTTTCTTTTTCTACACACTCTATCCTAAATGGGGAATATAATTCGTTGTTTTGAACAACGTTTTTTAAAAATCCCATATCGAGTAAATTATTATAACTGTCTTTGTGTGATTTAAAGTGTTTTTTAGCAACCGTATGATAAAAAAAGTTCCTAGACCTTTCGCTTCCTAGATAAAAACTCTCTTGGATTTTTTTAGTTTTTCCTTTAATGGAATATTTAATAATGAATACTGGCTGATCGTTATAAGCTGACAATAAATATTCTGTTTCGATTACGTCAAAAATGAATCTCTCGCGACTAGACGCTTTGTTTCTTAGTTTACGATTTGGATCTATGAGTTCAGCTTTGCAGTTCCTGCATTGTCGTGAAACAATGTCATTTTTTGTTCCACACTGAGGGCAAGCTCTAAAGTCAAACCAGTGATCGCATCGAGCGTCATCTTTTACACCTATACATCTTCTAGCCATCAAAGTATTGAGCGTATTGCAATCAAAGCATTCAATACAATGCTCGGGGTCGCCTGGTATTCGGGCGCGTAATGCTTGATTGATAATAGGATTATCGATGTCGCCGTGACGCTCTAGGTTGCCGGCATAATCCATGATTAAGCAATTTTCTTTTCCCTCCGATAGCCTAAGTCCTCGACCTACGCATTGGACATACAATACAAGCGATTCTGTGGGTCGTACAAAGACGATCGTATCAAAGGAGGGTACATCTACACCCGTGCATAAAACGTTGACGTTAACTAGGTATTTAATGATTCCAGCGCGTGCCTTGGTAATGTACTCCTCTCGCAAGCTGTGAGGCGTATCACCCGTAATGATGGCGGCTTCGTTATCTGGCAGCCATTCCGCGCATTCCTGGCAGTGCTTTATAGTGGACGCAAAGATAAACGCACCTTTTCTATCTTTAACCACCTCTTTGACTTCGGTCATAATTTTTCCGGTCAAGCGTGGTGATTTATGGATAGCGGCTTCTAATTCCTGAGTTTTAAATTTTCCAAGTGAGTTGACCTTTAATTGTTTGAAATCATATTCAATGGTTTTGTCGATAACTCCCCATACTGGAGGGGCAAGATAGTTATTTTCTATTAACCATTCTGCTGTAATGGCGCAGACTTCTTCTTTGAAAAACAGATCATCTCCAACAATGGGATAGCCCTTTCCTCTAAATGGTGTGCCGGTCAGCCCTACAAATCTCAGTTTATGGCCTAATTCTTTTGATAAATGTGTGTAATGGTTGAATATGCGAATATAGCTTGTGTTTGTGTCATTAACATTAATGTTGTGACACTCATCGATAACAATTAAGTTAAACGGTACTTTAGAAAGTTTGCCGGATTTTTTAATGCTTATTCTTACGGAAAGAGGAGAGGCAAATATAATTGGCTGTGTTGTTTGTTTCATTCCCAGTGATGAGCAAAATATTCCGGCATTTCCTCCTTGTTCCCTATAGGTTTCTGCGTTCTGTCTAATAAGCGTGCTATTCATTGTTAGGCATAACGCCCGCCAACCTGCGTGTTCTATGATCTTTAATAACTCAGCAATAATGATAGATTTACCTGCGCCTACGCTTGCGTTGACGAGCAGAGGGTGGTCGGTTTCTTTTAATCTAACCTTTAACTTGTCCAATACTTCCTGTTGGTACGGCCGTAGCGTTTTAGTCATTTAATCACCCAGAAAGTTTCAATCCATGTCTTGCGAGCTCATTCACTATCTCGTTAAGTGATTTTTTCCCCAAATTATTAGATTTTAATAAGTCTTGTTTTTTAAGTTTTACTAAATCTCCAAACGTTTTTACTCCCATCAATTCAAGGCAATTTTTTGTCCTTACCACTAATTCAGATTGTTCTATTTTTATTTTATGCGCGGGTATTTCTTCCCATGTTAATGGTTCAAGTATCTTTTCATTTGTAAAAAAGTCCCTCAGCTCTTTAAATGTTTTTAGCTGCTTTTCAATATTGATCATTTTATCGTAAATAAGCTGAAGGTTATTTGATCTATCGTTAAGGGCTTTTTGTTGGTTTTCAATTTCACGCTTATGGTAATTCATTGAGTTTATTAAATCATTTACTCCAACAGTCGCCTCAAAAAATTTATCTGTCTGTTTTTCTAATTGTTCAAAATCAGGCTCTAGCCGTTTTTTGACTTTCTTATAAATCCAGTCCACCAATTCATAGCGATTTTTGATTGCTTCGTTTTCAATTTTTTTGCTCATTAATATATAACTCCAGTTTTATTTAAGTTACCGTTTGCCGTTTTCTCTCTCAGCATTCGCCTAAGTTCATCCAGGCATCGCCGGGCATATTCCTGTTGATACAAAGAACGCTCCATCTTTTGCTCATTAGGCAGCGTATAGGATGGTGGTTGGTAGCCAAGCTCTTCCCAGGCGCTTTCGTTTTTAGCTACATTCATATCGGCAACTCCATTAATTTATTTTCTAAAAGATAAATCAGCATTTTTGCGCGGGCATTAGCTTCATAATCGTCACTTTCGGAATGGATTGCTCTAACAAGACATCCGTCCTCACTAGAGCTTGATTCATTAAGGCAAACACTATATTTTTTCATCCAAGGAAACTCGGGCTGATCATAAAGTCTAGTGTATTGACAAATTTTACGAGGAAGCATTTCACCCAGTTCTGCAACTGTAAATGCTGAATAAACATTATTAGGCTTATCACCAGTTACTTTATATACATAAACAATTTCATTTTTTAAGCCACACTCTTTGCAGCCTAGTTCCATCCAGCAAAACAAGCTATCTTGCTTAACCCCAAGCTCTTTTAATCGCTTGGATAAATCTAACGAACAAACTTGGTTTTCTAGGTACACGTTCCCATTCTCCTCTAAACTTACATGACGGACATTCCCAAGCAATTGTTATGTAATCCTCCTCATAATTTTCGCTAATAAATATTTTTTCTTGTTTATCTAGCATGCAAAAAGGGCATATAAAATCTAATTTATTCATTTAACAATCTCCCAATCATCATGCATTACTAATAACAAGCTTATTTGAGGAGAACGAAAAATATCATTATCAAATATATCGGCGATATCAAATTCCGTGTATATGTTGTGATATTTTTTATAATCCTCTTCTGTGAGGATGTTTTTTAATTGTTCCCTTATTTTTGAAACATATCCTAATCTTCCTACCATATCATGATGTTGCTTATCACCTTTCATTTTAACAATTGAAATAGGTCTTTCTTCAAAAGGTTTTTCATTAAAAACAAAACCAATCCTGCACCCCATCAAATAAACACCATCATCAAATAATGGGTGACGTATTTTTTTACCTGAACGCAATGCTGTTAATGCTTCTTCAAATTTCATTTGTGACACACCTTATTAAATTTGCACCGATTATCTTCAGTGAACCTCATTTAGATAATTTTCTTTAGTTGGTATATATAGATTTATGATTAAATTACTAAGCATTTCATCATCGAAGCATTCGATGGCTTTTCCTGCTTCTTTTACTAATGGAATGCACTTTTTAATGAAAGAAATAACAGTGTTTACATTTTCCTTGTTTATTTTCTTTCCCGTTCCTTGTTCATAAATATTACACAAACTCATTACTGGAAATGAGTTTTGAGCAAATATTTTAAATTCTTCCGCAAAAGATTCGTCTCTCTGAATTTCCGCCAAGGTATCTAAAATATATGTTTCTATTTTCATTTATGACATTCCTTATTAAATTTGCACATTTTGCATTGAAACCAGAGCGGCGAATTATTTACGCGAGGCGGAGGCATTTCCGCGCGAGCAACCATCTTCGCCTTTAGTATCAAGTCTTGATAAAACGCACCATCAAAGTTAACCATTTCATCGGAAATATCACTGTTGTCCTTGTTAAGGACGATGATATAGGCCAGATGAATTCCACTCATACCCATGTAGGCTTGAACTTGTGCGTAATACTGAGGATTCCACATCTGCAAACCACTTTTAACAAACTTATTAAAACTGGAATCTTTAGCGGTCTTAGCTTCAATAATGGCAAACGCCTTTCCGTCTTTCATCCAAATAGAATCGACATGGCCTTTAAAATAGGGCATTCCTTCTGCTTCTAATTGAGGCCAGTCACTAAATAACTCAATCCCCGTTTCTTTTATCCAGCGAAGAATGGTTCCTTCAAGCGCGCGCCCAATCTCCCACGTTCGCCGCATCTTTGACGGAACGTCTTCTGACTCAAACCCTTTAAATTCGTACCAAATCTGGCGCAAACAATCAGATCCGATGATAGAAGCCCCTATATAATCACGGGGCTTTCTATCGTCAGAGGACGGGATATTTTCTATCTTATGGGCTAACTCATTGTAATACTTAATTAAAGTTTTCATTTTATTCCCCATTTTAAAACGGGATATCATCGAAATCGTTTTCATTCGACGATTCATTTTTATACGCATCATTTCTCACTGACACCTTTGCTATTACCGGTAATCCTGCGCCTGTTTCGCTCTTAAATCCTTGCGATGGGTGAACTTCAGAAACCCAATTGTATTGTTTCCCTTTTTCATTCATGGCCGTTTCGCGTATCTTTATGCCAGCAATCTTTCCAACAAAAAATGCAAGGTCTGGATCTGTTGGTGCATCAGAATGCTTTGGTTTTATATTAAAAAGCTGGTAAAGCAATTTCAGCATGTTTAAAGCTCTGTATCGTGTTTTTTCTGGGTCTTTATCAAAGTGATCGCCTCCATACACCTTTATCTTTTGAACGACTTTCTGCCCTTTAAAATCACCGTCTTGCAATTCCCATTCAATAGCCAGGTATTTAAAATTAGAATCTTTATAAATTTGATTGGTGAATGTGCTTATTTTTGCAAGCGCTTTCGTCCCATCCGGTATTTGCATAAATGATTTTGCAAACGCATCTTCTGAATTACCCGTTACTTCTCCTAGCTCTGAATTCCAAAAGCTCATTTTCACTTCTCCTATGGTTGATATCTAACAAAAATCCAGTTTTTTAAGCAACAAAAACCACAAAAATACATATCTTCTTCTAGCAATGGATGTAGCATAACAGCAAAAATAGCACCGGAATTAATAGCTACATTCTGGCAACTTAATTTCAATATATCTCGCCGAGGACATGATGTTTTTTGTGGCGAAATATCTTTCGAGCATTCATCGCAGGTAATAAATTCTTTTTTCATTTTAAACCTCTACTTCAAACTCGATTACTTGGATGCCATCCATATGCGCTTTTGGACGATAGGTACATAAATTAGTGGCACACACTCTTCCTTGCGCTATTTCTTCACTAGAAATAAACATCCACCGTTTTTCTGTTTTGGATTTCATGAATAGATCTAAATCAGATAACAATCCAGCTTCAAAATGATAATGGCCATCTATTGTCCATTCTCCTACACACTCTACACCCCCAAAAATATATAAACCGACAATTGGATAAGTTGCATGCCCTCTATCAAAACAAATACTTCTCACATTCCGACCGTCCCTAGTACAAATCGGATGTCCTTGTTTTGCTAATTCCAAGTTAAATGGCTTCATTTATTAATCCTCCAGTTTGCAATACTCTTGCAAACTCATTGGTTTCTGTTTGTTCTTTAACATAACGCTCAGATATCTATTGTATGATTCATTGCACTTGGCTTGAGCTTCTGCCTTCTTTGCATTGGCGTACTTAACAGCACTAATGCCGGCCCCAATAGCCGCTACCATACATCCTTGAAGCATTGATGAAACAAGAACAATTGATAGTATTGCTAATATTGATTTTTTCATTTTAAACCTCTACTTCAAATTCGATTATTTGGTGGTCTATACTCTTTTCGGGGGGAGAGGTATATAAATGAGTGACGTATGTTTTTCCTCGCTCTATCTCGTAATCAGAAATATACATCCACCGTTTTTCTGTTTTGGATTTCATCATTAAGTCGCTCCCGTGTTCACCGCAGTCATCTGAGAAATAATTTCCGTTATTAGTATTGCGTTGAGTGTATTCTGAGGGGAAATTATTAATAAGCGAGACAATGGGTTGTTCGCCTTTAGCATCAAAACAAATAATCCTTGCCTCTCTTCCATCCCTAGTACAAACAGGATGACCTTGTTTTGCCAACTCCAAATCAAATTTTTTCATTTATCATCTCTCCATTGAAGCCCATTAAAATCAAACCAAACAACCCTGAAATCTTGTCTCTCCTTAGCGCAAACCTTTGCTAATTCCAAATCAAATGATTTATTTTCTTCATTGAAAGTGATTTTTATAGTGTCTTTATTTTTGCGTTCCACACTTTTATTTCTGATAATTTCATTAAGCAATTTGGGGAAGACAGATTTTCCTTGTCTTCCTCTAATAGCCATCGCCATCTTTAATTCTTCTGGCCTCATATTTTATCTCCACTCAAAAACAACAGGTTTTTCATTTGTTTTAGCGCTCACATTCATTGAAAAACCAAGACCAAGAAGGAACGCCATCAAAATCGCAATTATTTCTTTTGAATCTTTTACAAATAACACAGCTATTAACATTAATAGCTCGCTTATTATCATTAATGATAGTATCAACATGATTTATTGCTCCTCTTGTGCTTCTGATGCAGCATTAAAAAAAGGTATGTATTCTTTGATGGCATCAAAGCTCATTTCCAATTCCATCGGCATGTTAAATCTATTTTTGCTAACGTTAGCATCTGAAACCCCGGTTAAAATTATTCGGTCATCGGTGCTTGAAACAATATTTCTTCCTCCTTCTGTTGTTGTTACAAACGATTTTAATTTGCAAAATAAAACTGCATCGACATCATCAATGTAGACCTCTCGGCTTTTGTCATGGTTCATGACAAATGAATAGCGATCGTAATCATCCAGGTCTGGTGCTTTATATTTCGTAGTTGCTAAATGTCCTATATAAATTACTGTCACCCCTTTTTTCTGAAAAGAATCCAAGATGCTTTTTACATAACGGTGCTCCTGCTGGGCCGCCTGAAAACCCGCTCCGTATCCACCGCATGCCGAGTTTAAAGAGTGCGGCTTTCCATTTTTTGTCATCCCTTCTTTTTCCAAGATAGAACTTACAATCAGTGCATCTAATTTAGAAATGCTGTCAATAACCAATGTTTTAAAAGGGAATTCCTCTAGCTTTGACAATCTAATAATACCGTCAAGAAATCGTTCGTAAGATTTAATAACTCCCAAATATTCGACTCCTTCAAGCGCACAATCTTCCGTTAAGAAAAATAACGGGTCTGGAAATTGACTAGCCAATGTAGACTTCCCAATTCCGGGTGTTCCATAGATAGTTATTCTCGGCGCCTGCGGCACATATTTTTTTACGAAACTTAAGATATTGTCTTCTTTCTCTTTGGGTAACATCACACTCTCTCCTTGATAGTAACGCTCGCCTTACCTGGCTTTTTATCGATTAAATCAACCAAAATACTTTTTACTTTGGCTGGCGAATTTTCGATATAGTGATCACACAACCTCTTATCGATAAGATAAGACACCGACTCTCGAATAGGATTAAAATCGTCTGGTATATGAGATTTTTTTGATTCATACAATTTTTTATTGAGTGAATAAATGATGGGTGTTTTAATTTCAACTTTCCAGGTTTGATAGTCATATGTGCGCTGACCTTCGTGCCCATGACCAAAAGCTGCAATGATCGCTTCTGTTAACTCTTCTTTTTGCAAAGACAGTTTCGCCAACTGCTTATTAACTTTCTCAAGTGCTTCGATGCTCGCTGATAAAAACTCTTCTCGTTCCATTAAATTTCTCATATACACCTCTTCAGTTTTTTAACTACGCCGGTATTGACGTGAGATAACTATATAACAATGATTGTGGCATGTCAATATTTGTTGTAGAATATTTTTTAATTTAATAAAGGAGAGAAAATCATGAGGCCGGAAGATATAAAACGTTACTATGGTAGTAATTATAAATTTAACAAAAGCACTAAAATGTCTGCGTCCACGTTAGGAAATTGGCTGAAGTGGGGATATGTGCCTTTGAATGCTCAATATAGGATTGAAGCATTGACCAAGGGAAAATTAAAAGCAGAAAGGACCAATCAAGATGGAAACTAAAAAAATCGATGAATATTCAGTCATAGAATTGACTAAAAAGTACATGCAAAATCACATACGACTGTGCGAAATTTTGATAGAAGAACTCAGCGTACCAAACCCGGACTATCAAAAAGCTGCTCAAGAGTGCAGTTATATTATTTTAAAGCATATGGACGAAGCCATGAAGCACCTTCACGACACCGCCATCCTTCCCGTACATTAATCGCATGG
>Ga0075426_10000225_pt1 | contig 37389 bp, 43 predicted proteins | sample SoiMethybrSBSTD5_FD_75304 | JGI IMG/M metagenome (GOLD analysis project Ga0075426, IMG submission 75304) | Bulk soil microbial communities from a Populus tree surrounding site in Tennessee, USA - Soil MetaG P. TD hybrid SBSTD5 | ecosystem: Environmental > Terrestrial > Soil > Tree plantation... | reverse complement strand
TGCGGCCATGGTGAACCACATCAACGAGAACGAGCACGGCCACATCCTCACCATCGAGGACCCGATCGAGTTCGTGCACGAGTCGAAGAAGTGCCTGATCAACCAGCGCGAAGTCGGGCCGCATACGCTGTCCTTCTCCAACGCGCTCAGGAGCGCGCTTCGTGAAGACCCGGACGTGATCCTGGTCGGCGAGATGCGCGACCTCGAGACCATCCGCCTCGCCCTTTCGGGCGCGGAGACCGGGCACCTGGTGTTCGGCACGCTGCACACGTCGTCCGCGGCAAAGACCATCGACCGCATCGTCGATGTGTTTCCGGCCGCCGAGAAAGAAATGGTGCGAGCCATGCTTTCCGAATCGATCCGAGCGGTGATCTCGCAGACGCTGCTCAAGACCAAGGACGGTTCGGGCCGCGTCGCGGCGCACGAAATCATGATCGGCACGCCGGCCATCCGCAACCTGATCCGCGAGAACAAGATCGCGCAGATGTACTCGGCGATCCAGACCGGTCGCCAGATCGGGATGCAGACGCTGGATCAGAACCTTCAGGAGATGGTGCAGCGGAACATCATCTCGATGGCCGAGGCGCGCGGCAAAGCCGCAAACAAGGACAACTTCGCGGGATAAGGAGACGCCATGGAACGCGAGCAAGCCACCAAGTTCATCTACGACCTGCTGCGCGCGCTCATCGCGAAGAAGGGCTCGGACCTCTTCATCACCGCGGGCTTCCCGCCGGCGATGAAGATCGACAGCAAGATGACGCCGGTGTCGCAGACGGCGCTCAGCGGCCAGCACACGGCGATGCTGGTGCGGGCGATCATGAACGACAAGCAGGCGGCCGAGTTCGAGTCGACCAAGGAATGCAACTTCGCCATCGCGCCGCAGGGAATCGGCCGCTTCCGCGTCAACTGCTTCGTGCAGCAGGGGCTGGTCGGGGCGGTGCTGCGTGTGATCACGACGACGATCCCGAATTTCGAGGACCTGAAGCTGCCGCCGGTACTGAAGGACGTGGCGATGACCAAGCGCGGCCTCGTGCTTTTCGTCGGCGGCACGGGATCGGGCAAGTCGACCTCTCTCGCCGCGATGATCGGCTACCGCAACGAGAACTCGCACGGCCACATCGTCACCATCGAGGACCCGGTCGAGTACGTGCATCCGCACAAGAACTGTCTCATCACGCAGCGCGAGGTCGGCGTCGACACGGATTCCTGGCAGGCGGCGCTGAAGAACACGCTGCGCCAAGCGCCCGACGTGATCCTGATCGGCGAGATCCGCGACATGGAGGTGATGGAGCACGCGATCGCCTTCGCCGAGACCGGTCACCTCTGCCTCGGCACCCTGCACGCCAACAACTCCAACCAGGCGATGGACCGCATCATCAACTTCTTCCCCGAAGCGCGGCGCCAGCAGCTCCTCATGGACCTGTCGCTCAACCTCAAGGGCGTGATTTCGCAGCGTCTCATTCCGAACAAGGAAGGCAGAGGGCGGGTGGCGGCGGTAGAGGTGATGCTCAACTCGCCGCTCATTTCGGACCTGATCTTCAAAGGTGAGGTGCACGAGATCAAGGAGATCATGAAGAAATCGCGCGAGCTCGGCATGCAGACCTTCGACCAGGCCCTCTTCGACCTCTTCGAGGCCGGGCGCATCAGCTATGAGGACGCGCTGCGCTTCGCCGATTCCACCAACGAGGTGCGGCTCAACATCAAGCTAAACAGCAAGCTCGCGAAGGAAAAGGACCTGAACAAGGGCATCGAGCACCTCGACATCGTGTGAGGCGGTCCGGGGACGAACGAAAGGCCGCGCGAGCGGCCTTTTTCATTTCTAGGCCGGAACGAGGAACTCGAGCGCGGCTTCGGCGATGCGCGCCTGCACGATGCCGGCCATCTTCTTCGGCTTGATCTTCGGCTTGGGCCGCAGCTTGTCGTCGATGTGCAGCGCGAAGCCGGTCCACTCGATGTCGAGGCGGCGGCCGCGCAGCGTGGGCAGAACCGCGAGCCGCTCGCGGTTTTCCTGCCAGCGCTCGAGATAGCGCAGCAGCCGCTCGCGTTCCTCCTCGGTGACGAGCACCAGGTCGAAGCGGCCGTCGCCGGGCTCGGCTTCGGCGACGAGATGCAGGTTCGGCCCGATGTAGCGCAGGTTCACCGCCTCGAAGAGGAGGTAGCGGCCCGAGACGTCCTTGCCGTCGAGCGCGGCGCACACTTCCACCGGCTCGCAGCGCGCCGCCGCCTCGCGCAGGCGCTGCAGTCCGCTCTCCACGGCCGCGGCGCGGTCCTTCAGCTTGTCGCTGCGCGGGTCGGCGAGGAGATTGGCGAACAGGCCGGCGCCGACGCCTTCCAGGAAATAGTGCTCGCCCCACGGCCCTTTGGCGCAGCCAAGGTCGAGCTTCACCCGCCGCGCATGTTCCCAACTGCGCACCAGCTCTTCGAACGGTCGCTCGACGAGGCCGAGCGTACGCGCGATGTTGTTCGCCGTGCCGGTCGGCAGCAGGGCGATCGGGACGGCGCGTCCGACCATTCGTCGCGCGACGCGCCCCACGGTGCCGTCACCACCGGCGATGACGATGAGATCGGCCGATTTCTTCAGCGCGCGCTTCCAGCCGCGCTCCTTCGAAGAGCGGTAACGCACGTCGTGGCCCGCGGCGCGCAGGAATTTGCGCAGCTTGGCGGCCTCGCCGGCGCCCTGCTTGCCGGCCTTCGGGTTATGGATCAGCGTGATGCGCACGGTAATTGCTGCAGCGAGGGCAAATGCGCATCCTCATCACCAATGACGACGGCGTCTATAGCCCGGGCATAGCCGCCTTGGCGCAGGTCGCGTCACGCTTCGGCGAAGCGCGCATCGTGGCCCCGGACGTGGAGATGTCTTCCGCCAGCCAATCCATCACCGCTTCCCGCCCGGTGAGATACAAGCGCACCGCGTTGCCCGGCGTCGAAGCCTACCGGGTGAACGGCACGCCGAGCGACTGCGTGATGCTCGGCACGGCGCTCTGGGATCACGTGGGCCTCGTGCTCTCGGGCATCAACATCGGCACGAACCTCGGCAACGCCCTCTGGCATTCGGGAACCCTGGCCGGGGCAAAGCAAGCCGCCCTCCTTGGCCTGCGGGGCATCGCGTTCAGCGCGCCCGCGACGGAGGAGGAGCAGCCGGACTTCGAGATGCTGAAGCCGTGGGTGGGCACGGTGCTCGAAATGCTGCTCGAGGTGCCCGAACCCTGCCTCATCAACGTGAATTTCCCGGCGCGCCCGCCGCGCGGCACACGCTGGACGAGCCAGTCGGTGCGGCATTACGACGGCAAGGTGGTGCCGGGCCAGGACCCGATGGGCCGCACGCATTACTGGTTCACCGTCGTGCCGATCGAGTCGACCGAGGAAGGCACGGATCGCTGGGCGATCGAGCAGGGCTACGTATCGATGACGCCGCTGCGCCTGGACCTTACGGACCACGAAGAGCTGCAGCGCGTGCGCAAGCTCGAAGCCTGGAAGACGCTCAAGTTCGCGTAGCGCTCTGCGATGGTGCGCATCGGCATCTCCGGCTGGCGCTATGACCCGTGGCGTAAGGTCTTCTATCCGGAAGGCCTGCCGCAGCGCCGCGAGCTCGAGTTCTGCGGCCGCCATTTCCCGACCGTGGAGATCAACGGCTCGTTTTATTCGCTGCAGCGCCCCGAGTATTACGAGCAGTGGTACGCGGAGACACCGGCGGGCTTCGTTTTCTCCGTGAAGGGGTCGCGCTACATCACCCACATGCTGCGGCTCAACCGCATCGAGAAGCCGCTCGCCAACTTCTTCGCCTCCGGCATCCTCAACCTGCGCGACAAGCTCGGGCCCTTCCTCTGGCAATTCCCGCCGATGTTCCGCTTCCGCCCGGAGCGGCTCGAGCCGTTCCTGCGGCTGCTGCCGCGCACGACCGAGCAGGCGCTCGCGCTCGCGCGACGCCGCGATGCCCGCATGATCGGGCGCTCGCGCCTGGCGATCGACGCCCACCGCAAGCTGCGCCACGCGATCGAGATCCGTCACCCGAGCTTCATGACCGCGGAGTTCGTGCGGCTGCTGCGCAAGCACGGCGTCGGGCTCGTCGTCGCCGACACGGCGGGCAAGTGGCCTAAGCTCTTCCACGTCACCGCCGACTTCGTCTATGTGCGCCTGCATGGCGACATCAAAATCTATACCAGCGGCTATTCCGAGCGCGCGCTCGCGAGCTGGGCGCGGCGCATCCGCAACTGGGACAAGGACGGGCGCGACGTCTATGTCTACTTCGACAATGACGTCAAGGTGAAAGCGCCTTTCGATGCCCTCAATCTCATGCGCAAGCTCGGGCTGGCATGGCATCCATCGGAGGCCACCTGCGAGGAGCCGCTGCCCGTGCATAAGGCCGGCACCCGCGTGCCGCGACTGAAGTACGCGTACGGGCCGCGCGTCACCGGCGGCAATCCGGCTTGGGACTACCTCGGCCGGCGCTGAAGTTTCCTGTGGGTACCCGCGACGATGTCGAATTCGTAGAGCCGGCACTCGAGCGCCCCGTTCCATAGCGGAATGCGGCGCGCCGGCTGCAGGCCGATGAGCTTCGGTAAACGCAGGTCGGCAGTAAAGATGTAGCAACGCCATCCGGCATAGCCCCGCTTCAGCGCGTCGCCGAGGCGCGGATAGAAGCGCGCGAGTTCCTCCGGGCTGCCCATGCGCTCGCCGTACGGCGGGTTCATCACCATGACGCCGCTCGCCGCGGGCGCCGCGCGCTCGAGGATGTCGGCGCGCTCGAGCTTCGCCCAACGCTCGACGCCGGCTTCGGCGAGGTTGCGCCGCGCCGCATTGATAGCCTTCGGGTCGTTGTCGCTGCCGAAGAGCTGCGGCGAGCGCTCGGCGCCGCGCGCTTCATGCTTCACGCGCTCCCATAGCGCAGCATCGAATGCCGCCAGCTTCTCGAAGCCGAAATGCCGTTTGCCGCCGGGCGCCCTGCCGCGCGCCATCGCCGCCGCCTCGGCGAGAAAAGTGCCGCCGCCGCACATCGGGTCCATCAGCACCTGGTCGGCGCTCCACCCGGTGAGCATGAGAATGCCGGCCGCCAGGTTCTCGCGCAGCGGCGCCTCCGCCGCTCCGGAGCGCCAGCCACGCTTGAAGAGCGGCTCGCCGGAGGTATCGAGATAGAGCGTGCCGCGCTCGGCTTCGAGGAACACGTGGATGCGAACATCGGGAGCGGCGCGCTCGACGCTCGGTCGGCTTCCGAGCGCATCGCGAAAGCGGTCGCACACCGCGTCCTTGATGCGCAGGGTCGCGAACTCGAGGCTCTTCAGCGGGCTCTTCTGCGCCGTGACGTTGACGCGCAGCGTGCGCTCGACCCGGAAGTAGCGCGGCCAGTCGAGCTGTCGCACGGCCGCATACACATCGTCTTCCTTGCGGTACGAGAACTGCGCGACGCGCCAAAGGATGCGCGACGCGAGACGCGACCACAGGTTGGCGCGATAGCAGGCATCCCAGGCGCCGGCGAACGCCACGCCGCCCGGCACCGCGCCGGCAGCGATGCCGAGCTCGCCAAGCTCGCGCACGAGAAGCGCCTCGAGCCCGCGTGGGCACGTCGCAAACCATTGGTACAACTGCGGGTCAGAACGGCTTGAAGACAACGACGAACACCGCGGCGAAAAGCACGAGTGTCGGGAATTCGTTGAACCAGCGATACCACACGTGGCGCTTCGTATTGCGGTCGTGGGCGAAATCGCGCAGCAGCGCGCCGCACCACAGGTGGTACGCCGCGAGCAACGCGGTGAGCGCCATCTTCGCGTGCAGCCAGCCGCCCGCGCCGCGGAACCAGCCCAGCCAGAGCCACATGCCCAAGACAATCGTGAGCACGCCGCCCGGCGTCATGATTCCCCAGTAGAGCTTGCGCTCCATCACCTTGAAGCGCTCGCGCGAGGCGAAGTCATCCGCCATTGCGTGGTACACGAAAAGCCGCGGCAGATAGAAGAGACCGGCGAACCACGTCACCATAAAGACGATGTGGAGCGCCTTGACCCAGAGCATCAGGCGCTGAAGCGGCGGCGGGCGAACATGATGGCGAGCGCGGTGCCGGCGGCAGCATAGCCGAGAAGCACGGCGACATGGAGCACGATGCCGCCCGGCAGGCGCCCGGCGACGAGCGGGCGCACGAGCTCGACGCCGTGATAGAGCGGCAGCAGCCGCGCGACGGCGAGCACCGACGCGGGAAGCTGCTCCGCCGGGAAGAAGACGCCGGAGATCATCGTCATCGGCGTCATGATCAGCGTCATGTAGAAGCTGAAGAAGTCCCAGTTCTTCGCGAGCACCGTCATGATCAGGCCCACCGCGGCAAACGCCAGGCCGACGAGGAAAGCCACCGGCAGGACAAGCACCACGATGGCCGAATGAGCGAGACCGAAGGCGGCCGCGACGGCGAGGATGGTCGTGCCGGAAAGCCAGGCCTTGCTTGCCGCCCACATGATCTCGCCGCCGACGACATCGTCGATCGTGAGCGGCGCATAGAGGATCGCGTCCCACGTCTTCTGGCCATGCATGCGCGAGAACCCGGAGAACATCGCTTCGAACGACGCGGTGAACATGGTGGCCGAGCAGAGCGTCCCGGCGGCGAAGAAGGCGATGTACGACATGCCCTGCACCGAGGGCAGGAGCGCGCCGAGCCCGTAGCCCAGGCCGAAGAGCAGGATGAGCGGATCGGCGAGGTTGGAGAGCACCGAGGCGATGAAGAGCTTTCGCCACACCAGGAAATTCCGGCGCCACACCGCGGTCCAGCGCATCAGTCTCTCAGGTCGCGGCCGGTGAGCTTCAGGAACACATCCTCCAAGCTCGCCGGCCGGTGCAGGAAACTCAGCTCCGGCCGCCCGCGCAGGTCCGCGAGCACCGGCGCGATGTCGGCGGCATAGGCGAAGACGGTGTCGCCCGCGCGCTCGACGCGCGGGGCGAGGCGGCGCGCTTCCTCCATCCACGCCTCAAAGCCGTTGCCATGCACCTCGACCACCTGCGGCTCGATGTGCTCGGCGATGAGCGCGCGCGGCGAGCCGGTGGCGATGAGCGAGCCCCTGTCCATGATGGCGAGCCGGTGACAGAGCCGCTCGGCCTCCTCCATGAAGTGGGTAGTAAGAACGAGCGTCTTGCCTTCCTGCGTGAGCCGGCGCAGCCGCTCCCAGATCAGATGTCGCGCCTGGGGATCGAGCCCGGTCGTGGGCTCGTCCATGAAGAGGAGCTGCGGGTCGTTGATGAGCGCGCGCGCAAGCGTCAGCCGCCGCTTCATGCCGCCCGAGAGCGTATTGATGCGCGCCGACTCACGTCCGGCGAGGCCCGCGAACTCGAGGAGCGCGGGAAGCCGCTCGCTGATGAGGCCGGGCGCCAAGCCGAAGTAGCGGCCGTAAACAAGCAGGTTCTCGGCGACCGTGAAATCCGGATCGAGGTTGTCGAACTGCGGCACGACGCCCACACGCTGGCGCGCTTCGCGCGCGCGCTGCGGCACCGGCTCGCCGAGGAGCTCGATGTCGCCCGCGTCGGGGTGCGTGAGCCCGAGGCACAGGCGCAACGTCGTCGTCTTGCCAGCGCCATTCGGCCCGAGAAGCCCGAAGCATTCGCCGGGCGCCACCTCGAGATCGAGCCCATTGACCACGTCGAGCGCGCCGTAGCGCTTGTGAAGCGCCCGCGCCCTGAGCACGCTCATGCGCACCAGGCGCGCACGAGTCCCCGCAGGATGTGCAGCTTGCGATGGAAGAAGTGATCGGCGCCCGGCACGACCATGACCGGCAAGTCCTGCGGCCGCGCCCAATCGAGCACGGCGGCGAGCGGCACGGTGTCATCCTTTTCGCCATGGATGACGAGCGTCCCGGGCGCCACCGGCGGCAGCTCGAAGCGCCCGACCGCCACGCCGATGAGCACCAGGCGTTCGGGTTTCACGCGCGCGGCGAGCAGCGCCTGGACGCCCGCGCCGAACGAAAAACCGGCCAGTGCGAGCCGCGCCGGCTTGAGGTGCGCGACGATGGCCGCGAGGTCTTCGAGCTCGCCGCGGCCTTCGTCATGCGTGCCCTCGGTTTCGCCGACGCCGCGGAAGTTCGGCCGCCAGGATTCGAAGCCGAGCTCGACGAACGCGCGCGCGAGAGTCTGCACGACCTTGTTGTCGAGCGTCCCGCCATAAAGCGGATGCGGATGCGCGATGAGCGCGATGCCCTTGGGCGAAGACGCGGCCGGGCCGTCCGGCCCGTCCACCGCGCATTCGATGCGGCCTGCCGGCCCCGCGACGAACTCGCGCCGGGTGCTCGCCCTCACATCCGCAGGCGCTCTACGATGCGTCCGTGCTTGAGGTGCTCCTCGATGATCTCGTCGACATCCGCGCGATCGACGTAGGTGTACCAGACAGCTTCGGGGTAGACCACGACGCAGGGTCCTTCCTCACAACGGTCGAGACAGCCGGCCTGGTTGATGCGGATCTTGCCTTCGCCGGAGAGCCCGAGCTCCTTGACGCGGCGCTTCGCGTAATCGCGAATCTCGCTCGCACCTTTGTCGTTGCAGCAGACGCGCCCGTTGTCGCGCTGGTTACAGCAGAAGAAGACGTGTCTCGCGTAATAGGACATGCACGATTTTAACCGACGGGCTCTCGCCGCCGCGCGGCGAGGAAGATGAGGTAGCCGAGCGCCGCGAAGGCCCACAGCGCGCTCACCAGGCGCGTGAGGCCATTGAAGTTGAGGAAGTGGCCCTGCTGCCAGAGCTTGAGCGTCGCGGCGAGGTAGGGATTGGGCGGGGCGAGATTGACGAGCACGGTCGCCACCATGATGAGCACCGCGGCGAGCGCAAGGCGCGCGACCCGCGGCAGCGGCATCAGCGCAAGCGCGACGAGCACGCCGGCCGCGAGACCGAGGCGCGCGCCCGGCGTTAGCCAGACGAACACATTGTGCGCCTGCATGACGATGGCAAAGGCCGCGGTCTTCACCGCGAGCGCCGCGAAAACGAGCACGAGGAACGCGGCGCGCGCTCGCTGGCCCGGCCGCACGAGCGACGAGAGTAAGAGCCCGACGCTGACGAGGTTGGCGGCGGCCGTGAATGCCTCGATGGCGACGAAGAATTCGGGCGGCCGTGCACGCCCGGCGCCGGCGCTGAGCAGGTCGCGCAGGTCTCCGGCAGCGAAGAGCAGCGTTGCCGGATTGAGCTGCGTGAAAAGCCACAGCGCAAGAAGCGCAAGCCCGACATCGATATCCGCACCGCTGAAGAAAGCGCGCGCGCGCAAGTGCTTGAGCGGGCCGCCGAGCACGGCCGGTGCGCCGAGCACGCCGAGCGCCGCGCCGCAGGCGCCGCCCGCGAGATTGCAAAGCACGTCCAGGTTGGTGGCGACCCGGCTCGGCAGATAGCTCTGCGCCGCCTCGAGCAGGAGTGAAAGGAGTGCCGCGCTGGCGAGGGCGGCGCCGAAAGCGGCGAGGCCGCGCAGGCGCGGCTGCAGGGCGAGCACGCAGAGGAAGCCGTAGGGCACGTAGCCAAGCACGTTGGCCGCGAGGTCGAAGGCGGTGACATAGCGCGGCCAGGGCGAGCCGAGATAGGCGAACGGTGAAAGCCCGTGCTCGCGCCAGCCTTCGAGCGGATAGAGCGAAGCGTAGATGACGAGCAGCACATACACCGCGAAGGCGATGCGCGCGAGCGTGGAAGCGCCCGCGCGCCGCAGCGCGTCAGTGCTGTCCGCGGTGATGATGGGCCTGCGTGAGCGGGCGCGGCACGAGCGAGCCGAGCACCATGCCGACGAGGGAAGCGGCGAGGCCGAGGAGCGCCGGTGGCACGGTGGCCTCCGGGGCGGCGAAAGCGGCGATGAGCCAGGCGATGAGGCCTGCGGCCGAGGAGACGATGGCGCCGGTGTTGTTCGCGCGCCGCCAGAAGATGCCCGCGGCGAGCGGCACGAGCGCTGCGACGAGAGTCACCGTGTACGCATTCTGCACCATGTCGTACATCGTCTGCTTTGAGTTGAGCGCGAAGACGAGCGCCGCGACCGTGAACGTGACGAGCACGATGCGCAGCGTGAGGAGGAACTGCCGGTCGCTCATGCGCGGGTAGAGCGGACGGATGACGTTCTCCGTGCAAAGGGAAGTCGGCGCGATGATCGCGCCACTCGCGGTGGAGAGAATCGCCGAAAGCAGCGCGCCGAAGAAAAGCACGCGGATCCACATCGGCGTGTGTTCGAGGATGAAGTCCGGCAGGATGCGCTGCATGTCGCGCGCGTCCTGCGAGGAGAGCAGCGTGCCGAGCGCGGGGTCGACCATGAGGCCCGCCACCACGATGTAGATCGGCACGAAGACGAAGCAGAAGTAGACCGCGCCGCCGAGCAGGCTGCCGGCGATGGCGATGCGCTCGTTGCGCGCCGAGGTGACGCGCTGAAAGATGTCCTGCTGCGGAATCGAGCCGATCGCGAGCGTGAGGAAGGCGGTGGCGAAGGCGAACCATTCCTTGGTGCCGCCCTCCGGCCAGAAGTGGAAGCGTCCGGCCTCGGAAGCGGCCGCGATCACCTTGCCGCTGCCGCCCGCCATGTCGCCGACCACCCAGGCGACGAGCGCAAGGCCGACGATGATCATCACGGACTGGAAGAGGTCGGTCATCGCCACCGACCACATGCCGCCCCAGATCGTGTAGCCGAGCACCACGGCGCCGCTGATGACGATGCCGGTGGAGAGCGATACGGCGCCGTCCGTGAGCGTGGAAAAGACGAGGCCGAGCGCGGTGAGCTGTGCCGCGGTCCAGCCGAGATAGGAAATGGCGATGATGACGCTCGTGCCGAGCTCCATCGTGCGGCCGTAGCGCTTGCGGTAGAAGTCGCCGATCGTGAGGAGGTCCATGCGGTAGAACGCGCGCGCGAAGAAGATCGCCACGATCACCAGGCACATGGACGAGCCGAAGGGATCGGCGATGATGCCGCCGAGCCCGCTCTTCGAGAACTCCACCGAGACCGAGAGCACGCTTTCCGCGCCGAACCAGGTCGCGAACACGGTCGCCGTGTTCATGTAGAGCGGCAGGCTGCGACCGGCGACCACGTAATCCTTCGAGTTGTGGACGCGCCGCGCCGCCCACAGGCCGATCGCGATCGTGAGCAGCAGATAGGCGATGACCCAGCCGATCAGCATGCGCGCGCCATCATAGCCGCCGCGTCCACACCTGCCAACGCTCCTTTCCGGCGAGCACCGGCACGGATTGCGCCGCAGGAACGCCTTCATCTTCGATGAGCGCGAAGGCGTCATCGAGCAGCGCGTGCAGCTGGCGCAGCGAGATGCCGAACGGCGGACCGCGCTCGTTGTCGTCGAAGAAGAAGAAACCGGCGAGCAGCCCCTGGGCGCGCACGAGCGTGGCGATGCGCTCTCCCCAGTCGGGCCATTCGCGGCGCGGCAGCGCGCAGAGAAAAGTGCGCTCGTAAACCAGATCGAATGGTCCGGCGTCCAGCGTGAAGAAGTCGGCTCTCCGTACGCGCGCTGCAAGCTTGCCGAGACGTCGCTGTGCGATCTCCACCGCCGCATCCGAGAAGTCGATGCCGAGGACATCATCGCCGCGCGCGGCAAAGCGCTCGACCTCGTAGCCGGAGCCGCAGCCGGGCACGAGGACGCGCCGCCCGGCGCTTTGTTCCTCCAGCCACTGCGCCAGCTTCGGCGGCACGCCGCCCGCGTCCCACGGCGTGACGCCGTCGCGGTAGCGCGTCTCCCAGAACTCCGGCTTAGAAGAGTCGGAGGCCAAAGATGATGATGCCGGCCACCACGACGATAAGGAGCGCGGCGAGCAGATGGTTGCGGCGCGCGCTCTCGGCGGCGAGGCGCTCGACGGCGCCGCGCAAGGCAGCGAGGCGGTCCTCGGCGAGCGCACGGTGCGTAAGGCGCGGCAACTGCGGCAGCGTGCTCGCCCAGTACGGTGCCTCGCGGCGCAGCGTGCGCAGCCATCCGCGCCAGCCGACCTGCTCGCTCATCCAGCGCTCGAGCACGGGCTTCGCCGTGCTCCAGAGATCGAGCTCCGGATCGAGCTGGCGGCCCAAACCTTCGATGTTGAGCAGCGTCTTCTGCAGCATGACGAGCTGCGGCTGGATCTCCACATTGAAGCGGCGCGACGTCTGGAACAGACGCAGGAGCAGCCGGCCGAAATAGATTTCCTTCAGCGGCCGCGCGAATACCGGCTCGCAGACTGAACGGATCGCCGCCTCGAACTGATCGATGCGCGTGCCCGCCGGCACCCAGCCCGCGTCGAGGTGCGCCTGGGCGACGCGGCGGTAGTCGCGGTTGAAGAAGGCGAGGAAGTTCTGCGCGAGGTAATTCTTGTCGACGTCGGAGAGCGTGCCCATGATGCCGAAATCGAGCGCGATGTAGCGGCCGTCATCGCCCACGAGGATGTTGCCCGGGTGCATGTCGGCGTGGAAGAAGCCGTCGCGAAACACCTGGCTGAAGCAGATCTCCACGCCGGCGCGCGCGAGCGCCTGGAGGTCGATGCCTTTCGCGCGCAGCTCGGCGATGTGCGACACCGGCACACCGTGCATGCGCTCCATGGTCATGACGCGCTCGGAGCACAGGTCCCAATGGATTTCCGGCACCGCGAGAAGCGGTGAATTCTCGAAGTTGCGGCGCAGCTGGCTCGCGTTGGCCGCCTCGCGCATGAGATCGAGCTCTTCGCCCAGGTGATGCTCGAACTCGGCGACGACCTGGCGCGGCTTCAATCGCCGCGCCTCCGCCGACAGGCGCTCGACCAGCGCCGCGGCCGTTTGCAGCAACGCAAGGTCCTTCGCGACTTCCTGCTCGACGCGCGGCCGCAATACCTTGACCGCGACTTCGCGGCCGTCCTGCAACGTCGCAAGATGCACCTGCGCGATGGAAGCGCTCGCCACCGGCTGGCGCTCGATCGTGCCGAAGAGTTCGCCGACGGGGCGGCCTAGGCTGCGCTCGATCTCGGCGACGGCGAGCGCCGGGTCGAACGGCGGCACCTGGTCCTGCAGCTTCGCCAGCTCGTCGGCGATGTCGGCCGGCAGGAGGTCGCGGCGCGTTGAGAGCACCTGGCCGAACTTGACGAAGATCGGCCCCAGGCGCTCGAACGCCTCGCGCAGCCGCTGGCCGCGCGGCTCCGGACGGCGGCCAGCAATGAAGCGCAGGAGGAAGTCACCCGGCACGCGCGGCATGAACTCGTGCAAGCCGTAGCTCACCGCGATGGCGAAGATGCGCACGAGGCGCAGCAGCCTAATCAAGATGCGAGACCCGGTTTTCTAACGCTTCGAGCGCTTGCGCGAAGCGCTCGATGTCGCCGGCGAGCTGCCCGAGCTCAGTCCGGCGCACGAGCGCGCCCCGCTCCTGCATCGCATAGTCGACGAGCGCTTCGCCGATCCGTATGGCGCTATCGCGTTGCCAGCCGATGAAGGCGCGCACACCATCGGCCAGGCGATGGGCGGCCACGTCGCCGACGATGCGCGAGAGCTCCTCCTCGGCGTCCCAGCGTAGATGGCGCGCGAGGTAGCGCACCTCATCGGCGAGCGGCGTGGCGCCCGAAATACCGTGCAACGTGACGAGGGCGCCGGGCTGCGCACCGCCCGGCTCGATGCGGCCGTCGGCGCCGATCGCGAAGCGCTGTGCCGGCAGCAGCGGCAGGCGCACCTCGACCGACTGGCCCGCGAACGGCAAGAGGCGCTCGAGCGCCCAGCGCTCGCGCGCGAGCAGCTGGTTGAGCAGAAAACAAAAGGCCACCGCGGGGGTGGCCTTTGCCGTGGGCGCGGGCCCGCTCAATGCATCTGCTGGATGCCGGCAAGGAGCCACCCGCTCGAGCCGTCGGCGGGCTTGACCAGGTTCCAGACTTCCTCGAAGCCCACGGGCTCGGTGCCGGGCGTTTCGCGCACCATGCCGGAGAAACGCACGCTCGCCCAATGCTTGTCCTGCTCGGTGGCGACCTCGAGCAGATCGGCGTTGAGCGCGATGACGTCGGTCTGCTGCGCGCCGGCAGGCATGTCGCGCCGCAGCTCGTCGAACATCTCGTGGGTCGTGAACTCGCGGATCTCGGCCAGCTGCCCGGCGTCGTTCGCCATCTGCAGCTTGATGAAATTGGTCTTCGCCGAGCGCAGGAATCCGGTGGCGTCGAAGCCGGCGGGGATGCGCGGCGCGGCGCCGGCGCCGGCAGCAGCGGGCGGCGGCGCTGCGTTAACCGTCTCATCGAAACCGGCGAGCTGCACCGGTCTTGCCGGCTCCGCGCGGCGACGCGCCGCGCGCAATGCGGCAACGACACCGATGGCAAGCGCTGCGATCAAAAGAAGCCCGAGCAGCCCGCTGCCGCCGAAGAGATAGCCAAGCAGGCCGCCGAGCGCGAGACCACCGAGAATCCCGCCGAGCCAGCCCCAGCGACTGGGCTGCGCTGCGGCCTGCGGGGTCTGCTGCGCGGGCGCCGCCTGTTGCGGAGCCGCCTTTGCCGGCGGGGCGGTTACGCTGCGCTGACTCCCCACCGAACGCCCGCCGCCGAGACGGCGCGCATCAGCGTCGGTCGCCACCATCGCCGCACCGAAAAGCGCGACGCAAAATCCAAGTAACCACTTACGCATAAGCAAACCTCCGAGGGAGGGACATGCTATCAAAATCGAGTGCCCCGATGCACTGCAACGACGCCGGCAGCGAGGTTGTACACCTCAACCTCGGCGAACCCGCTCGCCTGCAGCATCGTCTTGAGCGCCTCCTGGTCCGGATGCAGGCGGATCGATTCGGCGAGATAACGATACGGCCCCGCCGCGCCGGCGACGCGCTCGCCGAGCCAAGGCAGCACCTTGAACGAATAGAGATCGTAGAGCGGCTTGAGCGGCGCCCAGACGTGCGAGAACTCGAGCACGACGACCCGCCCGCCGGGCTTGAGCACACGCGCCATTTCGGCGAGCGCGTTGTCCTTGTGGGTCATGTTGCGCAGGCCGAAGGCGACGGTGACGCAGTCGAAGTAAGCAGCGGCGAAGGGCAGCCGCTCGGCATCGCATTGCACCGCCGGCGCGAGCGCGCCCGAGTCGAGCAGCCGGTCGCGCCCGCGCACGAGCATGCGCCGGTTGACGTCCGTCGCCCAGACTTCGCCCTGCGGCCCCACGCGCCGGGCGAGCGCGGCGGCGAGATCGCCGCTGCCGCTCGCCACATCGAGCACGCGCTCACCGCGCCGCGGCCGCGCCACGGCGATGGCGAAAGCCTTCCAATAGCGATGCAGACCCAAGGACATGAGGTCGTTCATCAGGTCGTAGCGCTCCGCCACGCGGTCGAAGACGTCAGCGACGTGCCGCGCTTTCGCGTCCTCGGGCACCTTGCGGAATCCGAAATCCACTTCCTTGGTCATTTGGGATCGCGCGACGCTCCAGCCGCGGCCAGCTTGGCGAGATAGCCGGCCCAAAGCCTGTCCTGGTCTTCGCCAAGCTCGTAGAGATAGTCCCACGAGTAGATGCCGGTGCTGTGACCGTCGGAGAACACCGGTTGCACGGCGTAGGAGCCCACAGGCTCGATCGAGCGGATCTCCACCAGCCGCTTGCCCGTCTGCAGCACTTCCTGGCCGGGGCCGTGCCCCTTCACTTCGGCCGAGGGCGAGTACACGCGCAACAGCTCGTAGGGCAGCCGGAAGCTTTTGCCGTCGGAGAAGGCGATCTCGAGCACGCGCGATTTCTGATGCAACGTAATCGCGGTCGGGGCGCGCTCGGCATTCATTGCGCTTGCTCGTAGGCGACGCGCTCGAAGTCCGCGCCGCGCTCGATGAGCTGCGTGAGACGCACCTTGGAGGACGTGTCGGCGTAGACCTCGATCACGCGCTTGGGCTTGAAATACCCCGCTGGCAGCACGAGCGAGGCCTGTGAATTGAGCGCCGGCACGGCGCTCAGGCCGAGCGCCGGCACCCAGCTCTCCTGCTGCACGTTGAGGCCGGTGGGCCGCACGGCGAGCGGGCTCGGCAATCCGGGAAGGAGCTTCACACCCGCATGCACATCGCCGTTTTCCGCCGCCATCAGCCAGCGCGCCTGCGCGAGCATGAACTGCTTGCCGTCGGCCGGGCGCACGCCGATGAGTTGCCCGTGCGCGATACGTTTGCCCGCTTGCGCGGCCTTACGCACCATGCGCAGGCCCTGCGCGCTCTGGTCCTCGATCTCCCATTGCTCGATCTGGAAGCCGCGCTGGCCGCTGTAGTCCTCCTCCTCGCGCGTGCTCACGCGTCCGAAGGTGGCGATTTCCTCGCGCTGCTTTTGCGTGAGCTCGGTCGTCTGCTCGCTCGGCGCGCGGAACGGGCGCCCGGAAATGTAATGGTGGATGGCCGAGATTTCCATGCACGCCTCGGCGGCCGCCGGAGCCGTGCGTCGCTCGGCGCCGCGCGCCGATTTCGGCTGGCACCATTGCCGGTAAAGGTAGACGAGAAGCTGCTCGCAGGCGGGCTGCACGCAGTCCTCGCCGAGCGCGAGCTTTGCCGGCGACTCGCCCTTGCGCAGCAGCGCCACGCGGTTGCGCAGGCTCTTGGCGAGCTTGCGCGTGTCGAGATAACGCGGGTCGCGCGCCTGCTCGCCGCCGCGCTCCGGGCAGGCGTCGCTCTCGAGGTCGGCAACGAGCGGCGGCACGCCCTCGCCCTCGTCGACCGGTTTTTGTTCCACCTCGAGCTTGGAGGCCCAGCGCTCGAGCAGGTAGGCGACGAAGGTGAGCTGGCGCTGGCCGAGTTCGTTCGGGCCGCACACGCCCATGAGCACGGCACGCGCATAGGCGACGCGGGGCGAGCTGTCCTGGATGTCGCGGTTCAGGAAGTCCTTCACCGCGTCCTCGGCCACGTCGAGCTTTTCGGCGGCGGCGTAGGTTTCGTGCAGCGCGCGCCAATCGGCGCGCGGCACCTCGCGGTACGCGCGGTAGTGGTGGAACATGCGCAGCCCGATGTAGAAGAGCAGCCGCTGGCAAATGACGGCCGCCTGGGCGCCCATCGCCGCGTCGCGATTGAGCGCGCCGTCGAGGCAGCGGCGGTAGCCCGCGCCCATCTCGTCCCACAGACCGATGGTGGAGGCGAAGGCGGCCGCTTCCGTATCGCTCATCGGCAGGGCGCGATTGGCGAAACGGCGCGCCTGCTCGATCTGCACGAAGTTCACCGCTTCACGCAACGCCTCCATCACCGCGAGGCGCTGGCTCGCCGCCGCCGGAAAGCGGTTGAACTCCTCGAGCTGGTTCGCGATCTGCGTCTGCGCCGCGGCGACGTTGGCGAGCGGCACGTGCTCGAGCCAGGCCTTGCAGCTCGCCGCATCGGTGAATTCGGGTGAAGCGTTCTCCGAGAGCTCGGGCAGCTTCATGGCGCGGCATCATACCCAAAGACGTCGCGATAGCTCGCGTAGAAGCTGGCGAAGACCGTCGGCAGCAAGAGAATGCCGAGGGGAAAGGCAAGCGCAGCGGGCGAGAAGCTCGACGCGTCGGGCGTGGCGAGCGCAACGATCCAGACGAGAGCCATGGGCACTATTACCATGGCGAGCGCCATCACGACGCCGTAGGCGAGGAAGGCGCGCCAGTTCATTATGACCGCCGCAAAGCTGAAGAAGAGCGCCTTGGCCACGCCCGTCCCATGCCAGGAAGCAAGCGGTGGCGCAAACCAGAAGACCAGCGTCACGGGCAGGTAGAGCGCCATGGCGATGGCGCACGCGTTCATGAATTCGGATGACTCGAGCACCTCATCGGCCAGCGGCTCACGCAGCAGCATCAAGCGCGCCAGAGCGCCGTTGTCGGCGAGCGCGCTCATGGCGAGCAAGAGAACAACGCAGCCGAAATACACCGCGCCGAGAGCGATCTGTGCGCGCGGCTCGTGCCTGAAGCCGTCGAAGAGCAGCGTGAGCTCGAGCCGCGCGTGATGGCTGGCGGCGCGCGCGAGCGCCATGAAACCGACCGAGAACGCCGGCATGAGCAGCGCCGCCGCCGGCACGCCGATGAAAGGCACGAGCGAGACAAGCGTCATCAGCAACCAGTAGCCGAACACGGCGGCGAGCCAGCCGAGTGGCGCCACGCGAAAGAGGCGCCAGCCTTCCGCGAGCCAGCGCGCGCCGCGCGCCGTCTCTACGATGCGCGCCTGCATTCCAGGAGGCGGCGGAAATGCTCCGGATCGTGCGCATGTACGAGCATCCCCGGACGCGGCAGGTGGAAGTCGTGCAGCCGCGAAAGCCAGAAGCGCAGCGCCGCCGCGCGCAGCATGATCGGCCATGCCGCGCGCTCGAGCGCTGTGAACGGCCGCACCGCCTCGTAGGCGCCCAGAAGCACTCGCGTGCGCCCCGGCTCGAGCGCAGCGTCGTTCGCCGGATCGACAAGGCACCAGTCGTTGGCACACACCGCCACGTCGTAGAGCAGGCAATCGACGCCGGCGAAGTAAAAGTCGATGACCCCCGAGATGCGCCCGCTCTCGAAGAGCGCATTGTCGCGAAAGAGATCCGCGTGCACCGGCCCGCGCGGCAGGTCCGGAAAGCGATGCTGCGCCTGGAAGGCGAGCTCGGCGTCGAGCATCGCGGCCTGCGCCGCGTCGAGAAAGGGCCGCACTTCGGCCGCCGCCATGCGCCACCATCTCGGACCGCGCGGATTCTCGAGATACCCGGGATAAGAGCGTCCGACGAGATGCATGCGCGCAAGCAGCGCGCCGAGCTCCGCGCACTCCGCTTCGCCCGGGCGCTCGAGCGAGGCGCCGGGCAGCCGCGTCACGAGCGCCGCCGGCTTGCCGTTCAGCCGGCCGAGATACTGGTCGCGCAGATCCGCGATCGGCGCGGGCGCCGGGATGCCGTGGCGCGCAAGATGCGCCATGAGGTCGAGATAGAACGGCAGCTCCTCGGCCGGCAGGCGCTCGAAGAGCGTGAGCACGTAGCGGCCCTGCGTCGTGGTCACGAAGTAATTGGTGTTCTCGATGCCCGCCTCGATCGGCTCGCAGCGCTCGAGGCCGCCGAGCGCGTAGTTGCGCAGCCACTCGGTGAGCTCGGCCTGCGAAACGGGGGTGTAGACGGACAAACTACTCGAAGATGTAGAGCGGCCACATCGGCACGCGCACGCCGTCGTCGAGCGGATCGCGCCGCATCCAGTTGCCGCTCCCGGTGGTGTCGACCAGATAGTAGGGCCGGCCGCCCGGCGGCGTGACCTTCAGCATCACGATGCGTCCGCTGTCGCGGATCGCTTCCACCTTGTCGCCCTCCTGCACCGGGATGCGCACCGCCGGCTCGTCCGTCTCGGGCATCGGCGGCGGCGGCGGCGGCTCGGGAAATGCATCGCCGCCGGTCTGCGCGAGCGCGCTGGCGGCGGCGCACGTGACTACCAACACCGCCATCAGGCGCATGCCGCCATCTTACTAAAGGTTGAGAAGCACCTCGTGCTCCGCGGGCGAGGGCTCGAAGCCGCGCTTCTCGTAGAAGGCGAAAATCGCGTCGACCACCTGGCGCGGCTCGTTCACCACCTGCACGAGCTTGCACTCGGTGGGGCCGATCATGCCGTCGGCGACGAGGCGCTCCTCGAACCACGCGAGCAGTCCGCGCCAGAATGGCTCGTGCACGAGAATCACCGGCATCTGCCGGCCTTTGCCGGTCTGCACGAGCGTCAGTGCCTCGAAGAGCTCATCGAGCGTGCCGTAGCCGCCGGGCAGCACGACATAGGCGCTCGCGAACTTCGCGAACATCACCTTGCGCGCGAAGAAGTGCTTGAAGCGCAGGCTGATGTGCTGATAGCGGATCGAGGGCTGCTCGCGCGGCAGATCGATGTTCAGCCCCACCGCCATGCCGCCGCCTTCGAAGGCGCCCTTGTTGGTCGCTTCCATGAGGCCCGGCCCGCCGCCGGAGAACACGGCGAAGCCCGCCTCGGACAGCAGCCGCGCCGTGTCTTCGGCGAGCCGGTAGTAGAGCGTGCCCGGCTGCACGCGCGCGCTGCCAAACACGCTCACCGCGGGCCGGATGCCGGCCAGGCGCTCGGTCGCCTCGAAGAACTCTGCCATAATGCCGAACAGCTTCCACGCCTCGCGCGCGGAAATCTCGTGGCCAAGGCCGGCCGCCTTCGGTAGTTTCGTCTGTGTCATCGTGTCGGGAGAGAATCCAGAAAAGACGTTGTTGCTGGTCGATGGCTCGTCGTATCTCTATCGCGCGTACCACGCGCTTCCCGAGCTGCGCAGCCCCAAGACCGGCGAGCCGACCGGCGCCATCTACGGCGTGCTCAACATGCTACGGAAGCTCGCCACCGACTACAAGGCGCAGGCGCGCGCGTGCGTCTTCGACGCCAGGGGCCGCACGTTCCGCGACGACCTCTACGAGCACTACAAGGCGACGCGCACGGCGATGCCCGACGATCTCTCGCGCCAGGTCGAGCCGCTGCATGAGGCGATCAAGGCGCTCGGCTGGCCGCTCCTTTGCATCGACGGCGTCGAGGCGGACGACGTCATCGCGACCCTCGTCGAGCAGGCGAAGGCGCGCGGCTGGCGCACCGTTATTTCGACGGGCGACAAGGACCTCACGCAGCTCGTCGACGAACGCACGCTTTGGGTCAACACGATGTCGAATGAGAAGCTCGACGTCGCCGGCGTGCAGGCCAAGTTCGGCGTGCCGCCCGAGAAGATCGTCGACTACCTCGCCCTCATCGGCGACCAGATCGACAACATTCCGGGCGTCGACAAGGTCGGGCCGAAGACCGCGTGCAAGTGGATCGTGCAGTACGGCTCGCTCGAGGGCGTGATCGCCCACGCCGGCGAAATCTCCGGCCTCGCCGGCGAGAACCTGCGCAAGGTCAAGGACTGGCTGCCGAAAGCGCGCGAGCTGCTCACCGTGAAGCGCGATGTGCCGCTGCCGGTCGCGCTCGATAAGCTGACGGACGGAAAGCGCGACCCGGCGCGCCAGCGCGCGCAATACGAGCGCTTCGGCTTCAAGACCTGGCTGAAGGAAGTGGAGAACGCGCCGGCCGACGAAATGGCGACGCCGGCGCCACGGGCGGCGGTGAGGCAGCGCGGCTTGCGCACCTTGCTCACGGAAGACGAAGTGCGCGAGCTCGCGCTCAAGCTCGAGGCTGCGCCGCTCGCCGGCTTCGGCTGCCTCGCGAGCGATGAAGAGCCGATGACGGCGCGGCTCGTGGGCCTCGCGTTCGCCTTCGGCGATGAAGCGCTCTACCTGCCGCTCGCGCACCAATACGCGGGAGCACCGGCCCAGGTGCCGCTCGACACGGCGCTCGCGCTGCTCAAGCCGTGGCTCGAGCGCGCCGACTGTCGCAAGGTCACCGAGGACGCGAAGCTCGACTCGCATGTGCTCGCGAACCACGGCATCCGCCTCGCAGGCTGCGTGCACGACACGATCATCGAGTCCTATGTGCTCGAGGTGCACGAGCGCCACGAGCTCGCGAGCCTTGCGCAGCGCCATTGCGGCTGGACGGCGCTCACCTATGACGAGGTCGCCGGCAAAGGCGCCTCTCGCATCCCCTTCGCCGCCGTCGACGTCGCGCGCGCGACGCAATATGCCGCACAGAAGGCCGATTGCATTCTTGCGCTGCACGACATCCTGCAGCCGCGCATCGTCGCCGACGACAAGCTCGCCTTCATCTACGACAGGATCGAGCTGCCGCTGCTGCCGGTGCTCTTCCGCATGGAGCGTAACGGCGTCCTCATCGACCGCGAGCGGCTCGAGGCGCAGAGCCAGGAGCTCGGCAAGGAGATGCTCGCCCTCGAGCAGAAAGCCTATGAAGCGGCCGGCCAGCCGTTCAACCTCGGCTCGCCGAAGCAGATCCAGGAGATCCTGTTCGAGCGCCAGAAGCTGCCGGTGAAGAAAAAGACACCTTCTGGGCAGCCCTCCACCGATGAAGATTCATTAGCCGAACTGGCGCTCGACCATCCGCTGCCGCGGCTGATCCTCGAGCATCGCGCGCTATCCAAACTCAAGTCCACGTACACCGACAAGCTGCCACGCAGTATCAACTCGCAGACCGGGCGCGTGCACACCACTTATTCGCAGACCACTGCTGTCACGGGTCGCTTGGCGTCGAACGAGCCCAACCTGCAGAACATTCCCATCCGTACGCCGGCCGGGCGGCGCATCCGCGCCTGCTTCATCGCGCCGCGAGGCGCAAAGATCGTGTCGGCGGACTACTCGCAGATCGAGCTGCGCATCATGGCCCACCTCTCCGGCGACGAGGGCCTGCGCCGCGCCTTCAGCGAGCGCGAGGACATCCATCGCGCTACCGCCGCCGAGGTATTCGGCCTGCCCCTCGACAAAGTCGGCGCGGACGAGCGGCGCATCGCCAAGGTCATCAACTTCGGCCTGATCTACGGCATGTCGTCCTTCGGCGTGGCGCAGAACCTCGGCATCGACCGGGGCACCGCCCAGACCTATGTCGACCGCTACTTCGCGCGCTACCCCGGCGCAAAGCGCTACATGGACGAGACGCGAATCCGCGCCAAGCAGGTGGGCTACGTCGAGACCGTGTTCGGCCGGCGACTGTGGCTTCCCGAGCTGCGCAGCGGCGCACCGGTGCGCCGCCAGGCGGCCGAGCGCGCCGCGATCAACGCGCCGATGCAGGGCACGGCCGCCGACCTCATCAAGCTCGCCATGATCGCCGTGCAGACATGGCTCGACGAATCGCACGCGAAGGCGAAGCTCATCATGCAGGTGCACGACGAACTGGTGCTTGAAGTGCGCGAGGCCGAGGTGGACGCCACCAAGGCCAAGGTCCGGGCGCTGATGGAATCGGTCGCGAACCTCGACGTGCCCCTCGTCGCCGAGGTCGGAATCGGCGACAACTGGGACCAGGCGCACTAGTAGCGCAGCGCGCCGAAAACCTTGCGGATGACGGCCGAACCTGCGGCGACGGGGTCGCGGCGGATCTTCTTTTCTTCCTCGCCGACCATGAAGTAAAGGCCGTCGAGCGCCTTTTGCGCGACGTATTCGTCGAGGTCGGCGTCCTCGTGCTTGAGCATCCCTACGCTCGCCGCCTTGCCGGCGAACTGCTCGTACTTCTGCGCGACGCCCACCCGCGCCGTCGCGCGCTGCACGATGGGGAGAAATCGTGCATGCAGGTCGGCGCGCGTGGTGCGGCGGAAGTACTCGGTGCCTGCCGTCTCGCCGCCGCTGATGATGCCCTTGGCGTCCTGGACGGTCATTTTCTTCACCGACTGGACGAAGAGCGCCTTCGCTTCGGGGACCGCCGACTCGGCGGCACGGTTCATGGTCACGATCAGCTCGTCGGCGTACTTGCCCGCACCGAAGCGCCGCATCATCTTTTCCGCGCGTCCGGCGGACTCGGGCAGCGGGATGCGCACTTGCGCATTGCCGAGAAAGCCATCGGGCCTGCCGAGCGCCGCAACTGCAGCGTCGCTGCCTTTCTGCAACGCGGCTCGCAGCGCGCTCGTAGCGTCGGCACTGCTCACGCGCTCGAGCTGAGCGAGCGCTGTTGCGCTCGCGAGAGCGAGGGCGAGGCACATCGAGCTGCGAAGCGCGGCACTCATACTGGCCGCGATTATGGGCGAAAAAAAACCCGCCTCGGCGGGTTTCAGGATGGGGGTGCCTATTTAGCGGTTCTGGTCGGCCGCGCAGCCGGCGCATCCGGGTGCGTCTCCGGAATTGCCCGGCACGCCGTCGCCGCCGCCGTTGCCGAAGCCGTTGTTGCCGCCGCCAACACTATGGTCGCCGCCGCCGCACGATGCGAAAGCGGGCGCACTATTGAGGTCGAGCGCCGCCTTGATGACGGCCTTGCTTGCATCCCCAACCGCCGTCCGCGGCAACACTCCCAGGTACTGCAGCGGCCCACTCACCATGAAAGCGCTGAAGACCGCACCCACTACGACAAGCTTCAATTTCACGTTCGCCTCCTCACCACGATGTCCGGGCCGCTGACCGCTTCGCTGAGCGCCCCATTTGCGTTCCCGCGTGCACGGATGGAGCTCGCGCCGTGCAGCGCCATAGTGGCAGTGGCAGGTTGCCGTCGATGAGTCGAACGAACCCCTGCGCCTAGGCTGATACGCCTGACGCTGAAGCACGTCGTCAGAGCGGCTGCGGCGCGCCCGTCGCGCGGCGCGCGACCCCAGCGTCGAAGCTATGCGACGCCTGCTTCGTGCGCCTGCTGGTCGGCGTGATAGGAGGAGCGCACGAGCGGGCCGATCGCGGCATGCCTGAAGCCAAGCTCCGTCGCCCGATCCTCGAACAGTCGGAAGCTCGCGGGCTCGACGTAACGCTCGACCGGCAGATGGTGCGGCGAAGGCTGCAGGTACTGGCCGATGGTCAGCATGTCGACGTCGTGGGCGCGCAGGTCGCGCATGACAGCGACGATTTCTTGGTCGCTTTCGCCCAAGCCCACCATCAGGCCAGATTTGGTCGGCACTGCCGGATACAGGGCCTTGAAGCGCTGCAGCAGCGCGAGCGAATGGTGGTAGTCGCCGCCCGGCCGCGCCTGCCTGTAGAGGCGCGGCACGGTCTCCAGGTTGTGGTTCATGACGTCGGGCGGCGCGGCAGCGAGGAGCTCGAGCGCGCGCTCGAGCCGCCCGCGGAAGTCGGGCACCAGGACTTCTATGGTGGTTTGCGGGCTCGCGGCGCGCACCGCGCGGATACAGTCGCCGAAGTGCTGGGCACCGCCATCGCGCAGATCGTCTCGATCGACGCTCGTGATGACGACGTAGCGCAGCTCGAGCGCCGCGATCGTCTCGGCGAGGTGGCGCGGCTCTTGCGGGTCCGGCGCGAGCGGCCGGCCATGGGCAACGTCGCAGAACGGGCAGCGCCGCGTGCAGATGTCGCCGAGGATCATGAAGGTCGCCGTGCCCTTGCCGAAGCACTCGGCGATGTTCGGACAGGACGCTTCCTCGCACACGGTGTGAAGGCGTTGCTCGCGCAGAATGCGCTTGATGTCGTGGAAGCGGGAGTTCGGGCTCGCCGCGCGCACGCGGATCCATGCGGGCTTAGGCAGCGGCGCCGCACGCGGCACGATGCGGATGGTCTTCGCCTGCCCCTTCTGCTTTATCCCGGCTTCACGCATGGTCGAGTGCTCGTACGACGAGTCCGGCGAGCCGCTCGCCGAGCTCTGCCGGTGCAGCGTTAATGCCCAGGTCGCGCGTCTGCGTAACGCGCAGGCCCGGATAGCCGCAGGGGTCGATGGCGGAGAACGGGGTGAGGTCCATGTCGACGTTGAGCGCGAGCCCATGGTACGCCCGGCCCCGGGTCACCCGTATGCCGAGCGCCGCGACCTTGGCACCGTCCACATAGACTCCGGGCGCGCCCGCCCGGCGCGCGGCGTGCGGGCCGATGAGGTCGATCACCGCCTGCTCGAGAAGATGCACGAATTGCTTGACCTTGATGCCGCGCCGCCCGAGATCGACCAGCGTATAGAGCACGACCTGCCCAGGGCCGTGATAGGTCACTTCGCCACCGCGATCAGCGGCAATGACGGCGATGCCGTTCGCCACCTGCACCGGCGTAGCGCCCTGCCCGAGCGTATAGACCGCCGGGTGCTCGAGCAGCCACAGCTCGTCGCTCGTCGCTTCGTCGCGCTCGAGCGTGAATCGGCGCATGGCGGCGAGCGTGGGCGAGTAGGCGACGCGGCCGAGGCGCCTGACGACGATGTCGTCGACCACGGTCACAGGACCATGACCACCGACGGATGGTCGCAGAGCTCCTGGTACAGGGCATCGAGCTGCTCGCGCGAAGTCGCGCGCACGACGCAGGTGACGCTCAGATAGCGTCCCTGCCGGCTGGGCCGCATCTGCACCGTCGCCAAGTCGAAGTCGGGCGCGTGCTTCACCACGATATCGGTGACCGCCTGCGCGAAGCCCGGCTGCTTGCGGCCCATAACCTTGATCGGGAAGTCGCAGGGAAATGCCAGCGGCGAAGGATCGGCGACCACAGGCATCCGCGGAAGCCTTACGCCGAGATCGATTCTCGCCGGCCCGCCCGCATGACCTTATGCTTGAAGTCCTGGTAGAGCCGGTACATTCGCCGGAACACGGGCCCCGGCCGGCCATCGCCGACCGCCCGGCCGTCAAGCCGCACGACCGCGAGCACCTCCTTGGAGGAAGAGGTCACCCAGAGCTCATCGGCGGCACGTACCTCGGCTTCGCTGATGTCGCGAAATTCGAGCGGCAGTCCATGCGCGCGCGCGAGCTCGACCACGACGTCATAGGTGATGCCCGGGAGGATGAGCTCGTTCTTCGGGGGGGACTGGATCGCGCCAGCCTTGACGATGAATACATTGGACGACGAAGCCTCGGTGAGCTTGCCGTCGCGAAAGAGGACCGTCTCGACCGCGTCGGCCTCGGCGGAAAGCTCGCGCAGCAGCACATTGCCGATGAGCGAGATCGACTTGATGTCGCAGCGCAGCCAGCGGTTGTCGCGCGCGCTGATCGCCGTCGCGCCGCTCTCCACGAGCGCCGAGGCAGGCGGTACCAGCGGGTTCGACATCATGAATACGGTGGGCTCGGCATGCTTCGGGAAAGCGTGGTCGCGCTTGGCGACACCGCGCGTCACCTGAAAATAGACCGCCTGGTCCTCGAACGGCTGGCGCTCGACGATGCCGGCGATGAAGCCGCGCCATTGCTCGCGGCTGTAGGGATTGCGGATGCCGACGGCGGCGAGGCTGCGCTCGAGGCGCGCCAGGTGCTCTTCGAGGCGGAAGGGCACCTTGGAGTACACCGGAACCACTTCGTAGACTCCGTCGCCGAAGATGAAGCCGCGGTCGAGCACGGGAACCTTCGCTTCCTCGAGCGCCAGGAAGGCGCCGTTCAGGAACACCATGGCTACTTGATCCACAGCCTGAGTGTATCCCAGGCACGCCCGAAGATGCCCGCGGGCCCGACCGCCTCGAGCGCGACGAGCGGATATTCGCCGAGCGGCTTGCCATCGAACGTCACGCGTAAAGTGCCGACACGGGCGCCCTGCGCAACCGGCGCCACGAGCGGCTGCTGAGAAATGGCTTCGGCCTTGAGCTTGGCGGCTTCGCCCTTCGGCACGGTCACGTAGAGCTCGCCGGCCACGCCGGCCTTGAGATCGTTCGAGGCGCCCTTCCACACCTGCAGCGTGCGCACGACCTCCTTCGGGCCGAAGAGCCTTACATCGTCGAAGAACTGAAAGCCCCAGTTGAGCAGCTTCTGCGATTCCTGCGCCCGCCCCGCCTCGGAGTTCGAGCCGAGGAGCACCGACAGCAGCCGCCGGGCGCCGCGCTTGGACGACGCGATGAGGCAGAAGCCCGCCGCATCGGTATGTCCGGTCTTCACGCCGTCGACGCTCGGGTCGAGCCACAGCAGCCGGTTGCGATTGGGCTGCGTGATGTTGTTGTAGCGGAATTCCTTGATCGCGTAGTAGCGCGCGTACTCCTGCGGAAAATCGCGGATCACAGCGGCGGCAAGCGTGTAGAGGTCGCGCGCCGTACTGTAGTGCTGCGCATCGGGCAGGCCGGTGGCATTCATGAAGTGCGTGTTCTTCATGCCGAGGCGCTCGGCTTCGCGGTTCATCATCTGCACGAAGACGTCCTCGGAGCCGGCGACCGCCTCGGCGAGCGCGATGCACGCGTCGTTGCCCGACTGCACCTCCATGCCCTTGATGAGCTCGTCCACCGTCACCGGCTTGCGCGGCTCGATGAACATGCGCGAGCCCGGCGCGCGCCAGGCGTGCACCGATACCGGCACCGTCTGCTCGAGCGTGAGCTTCTTCTCGTGCAGGGCGGAGAACACGAGATAAGCCGTCATCAGCTTGGTGAGCGAGGCGGGCTCGATGCGCTCGTCCGCGCGCTCGGCCACGAGGACCTGGCTACTCGTCAGGTCGCCTACGATCCACGCTCTGCCGGCGATCGCCGGCGGCGGCGGCGCGACGGCATGCGCCGCGGCTGAAATGAAACACCCGAGAAAGAAAATGAAGCGGACCATCGCGAATCCGGAAAAGCGGCGGATTATAAGCCCGCGCGCGCCGTGGGCAGGATCGCTTCCACCTCGACCTGGCCGCTGCCGGCGCCGATGAGGCCGAGCCGATACGCGGCGGCATAGGAAAGATCGATGATGCGGTCGGAATGAAACGGCCCGCGGTCGTTGATGCGCACCACGACGCGCGCGCCGGTGCGCAGATTGGTCACGCGCGCATAGCTCGGGATCGGCAGGATGGGATGCGCTGCTGTCATCGCATACATGTCGTAGCGCTCGCCGCTCGCCGTCTTCTGACCGTGAAAGCGCCTGCCGTACCAGCTCGCGATGCCGCGCTGACGATAAGGCTGGAGCGACGCGAGCGGCACGTACTTCTTGCCGAATACTTCATAGGGCCGGTTGGCGAAGCGATGCAGAGGCTCGACGCGCGGCGTCGCGTCAGCAATGGAGCCGAGGTCGGCCGGCGCATTGGCGCCCGGACCATCGTCCTTGTAGTAGCCGCCTTTGTTCGGCGCCGAGCTGCACGCGGCAAGCAGGGCGGCTGCAATGACGATCGTCGAGCGCTTCATGCCTCGTACACCAGATTGCCCGCCACGATGGTGTAGCGCACGCGCCCGGCGAGCTCGTAGCCGAGGAACGGCGTGTTCTTCCCCTGGCTGCGTAGCGTCTCGGCCGACACGCGCAGCGTGGCGCGCGGGTCGAAGATCGTGACATCGGCCGGCGCGCCCGGCTCGAGGCGCCCCGAGCTCACGCCGAGCACGCGCGCGGCATCGGCGGTGATACGCGCGAGCGTTTTCGCGAGCGGCAGCTTGCGCGCTTCGCCCCACTTCAGCGCGAGCGGCAGCAGCAGCTCGAGCCCGGTCGCACCCGGCTCGGCCTCGGCGAACGGCAGGTGCTTGCCGTCCTCGTCGACCGGGGTGTGATCGGAGCAGACGCAGTCGACCGTGCCGTCTTCGAGGCCGCGCGCGAGCGCGTCGCGATCGCGCTGCCCGCGCAGCGGCGGCTCCAGGCGGCAATTCGGGTCGAAGTAGCCGAGATCCATGTCGCAAAGGTGCAGATGATGAATGGCCACGTCGCAGGTGACGGGCAAGCCATCGCGCTTGGCCGTGCGGATCATCTCCACGGCCTGCGCCGTCGATAGCCGGCAGACGTGCAGGCGGGCGCCCGTCGCGCGCACCAGCTCGAGCATCGTGGCGAGCGCGATCGTCTCCGCGAAGGACGGAATCCCGGGCAGCCCGAGCCGCGTCGCGACCTCTCCATCGTGCGCGACGCCGCCCTTGGCGAGCCCCACGTCCTCGGGGCGCAGCCAGACCGGGAAACCGAAGGTCGCGGCGTACTGCAGCGCGCGCCACAGCACCTGCGTATCGGCGAGTGGCGCGTTCGCCTGCGAGAAGGCGACGCAACCCGCTTCGGCGAGCTGCGCCATCTCGGTGAGCCGCTCGCCTTCCAGCTTTACCGTCAGCGCGCCGATCGGATACACCCGCGAGCGCGAAAGCGCCCTGGCGCGCCGGCGCAGCATGTCGACGAGTCCCGGCTCGTCGAGCACCGGATCGGTGTCCGGCGGGCAGGCGAGGCTCGTCACGCCGCCGGCGAGGGCGGCGTCCATCTCCGATTCGAGCGTCGCCTTGTACTCGAACCCGGGCTCGCGCAGGCGCGCCGCGATGTCGATGAAGCCGGGTGCCGCGACTAGGCCTTTCGCGTCGATCACGCGGTCGGGCCGGGAAAACTCGCCGCTGATCTTGCCTTCGGCGAGATAGAGATCGCCCGTGCCGTCGCGTCCGCTCGCCGGGTCGACGATGCGTGCGTTCTTGATCGCGAGGCGCATGCCTAGCCCGCCACGATGCTCATCACGGCCATGCGCACGGCGATGCCGAACGTGACCTGCGGCAGGATCACCGAATGGGGTCCATCGGCGACCGACGAGTCGATCTCGACGCCGCGGTTCATCGGCCCGGGATGCATGACGATGGCGTCGGGACGCGCGAGCGCCAGCTTCTCGAGGCTAAGGCCGTAGTGCTTGAAATATTCCTGCGCCGAGGGCAGGAGCGCCCCTTTCATGCGCTCGTTCTGCAGGCGCAGCATCACTACCACGTCGCAATCGCGCAGACCTTCGCGCATGTCCTGGAACACCTTCACGCCGAGCGCTTCGACGCCGGTGGGCACCAGCGTCTGCGGACCGATGACGCGCACTTGCGGCGCGCCGAGCGTGGTCAGCCCGTGGATCAGCGAGCGCGCGACGCGCGAATGCAGCACGTCGCCGACGATGGCCACCGTCAGGCGCGCGAAATCCTTCTTGTAGTGCCTGATGGTGAAGAGGTCGAGCAGCCCCTGGGTGGGATGGGCGTGCCGGCCATCGCCCGCGTTCACCACGTGCTCGTGCGGCTTCACGTGCCGGGCGATGAGGAACGGCGCGCCCGACGAGGCGTGCCGCACGACGAAGATATCGGCCTGCATGGCCGAGAGGTTCGCCACCGTGTCGAGGAGCGACTCGCCCTTGGTCTGCGACGACACGGCGATGTTCAGGTTGATGACATCGGCCGACAGGCGCTTGGCCGCGATTTCGAATGTCGTGCGTGTGCGGGTCGAGGGCTCGAAGAAGAGGTTGAAGACACTCTTGCCGCGAAGGAGCGGCACCTTCTTCACTTCGCGCTCGGTCACGCCGACGAAGGATTCCGCGGTGTCGAGGATCTGGATGAGAATGTCGCGCGGCAGGCCTTCGATGGAAAGCAGGTGCTGCAGCTCGCCCTTCTCGTTGAGCTGCGGGTTACGCTGCACGCTCGGATTCCAGGACGAGCGCGAGCTTGCCGCCGGCCTCGCGCGTAAGGCGCAGCCGCATGCCCGCCGGGACCTCGACGCGGCTGCCGCAGTGCTGCGCGCAGATCGGCAGCTGGCGGCCGCCGCGATCGGCGAGCACGACGAGCGTGATGCTCGCCGGACGCCCGTAATCGAAGAGCTCGTTCATCGCCGCGCGCACCGTGCGCCCCGTGTAGAGCACGTCGTCGACGAGCAGCAGCTCGCGCCCGTTGACGTCGAACGGGATCTTGGTGCGCTTGGGATCGTGGTGCAGACCTTGCGCGTGGTAGTCGTCGCGATAGAACGCGATGTCCATCAGACCGAGCGGCTCGCGCATGCCGAGCAGCTGGTGCAGGCGCTCGGCGAGCCATGCGCCCCCGGTGTAAAGCCCGATCATGGCGCTCTTCGGCCCGAGGCGCGGGCGCAGCTCGGCGGCGAGCTGCTCGCAGAGTTTTTCCGCGTCAGGCAGCTTCGCCAAAGTACTGCTCCAGCAGTAATTGCGCGGCGACGGAGTCGACGCTCTTGTGCTTGACGCCGCGCAGGCGGCTTTGCGCTTCCAGGGAGCTGAAGCGCTCGTCGACGCATGCCACCGGCACCCGAAAGCGGCCTTCGAGCTGGCGCACGAAACGCTCGACACGCTTGGCGAGCGGGTGTTCGCCATTCGCGGCGACGGGCAGACCGACGACGATCTTCGCCGGCCGCCATTCGGTGATCAACTTCGAAATGGAATCGAATCCCGGCGCCGCGATCGGCGGCAGCGGATGCGCGGTGCCGAGCTCGGGCTCGCCGACGGCTACTCCAATGCGCTTAAGACCGAAATCGAAGGCGAGGACAGTCCCCCGCTCAGGCATGTCCCGCTTCGTCCTGCAGCCTCGCATAGTCGAGCCCGAGAAGCTGCATCGCCTTGGGCAGCCGCTCGTCGGCGGGGATGTCAAAGAGGATCGCATCCTTCGCCTCCACCGTGAGCCAGGCGTTCTGCGACAGTTCCTGCTCGAGCTGGCCCGGCGACCAACCGGCGTAGCCGAGCGTGACGAGCATGCGCTTGGGTCCTTCGCCGCGGCCGACGGCTTCGAGAATGTCCTTCGACGTCGTGAGCCCGATCGCCTGGCGCACGGCAAGTGTCGACTGCCAGTTGCCGACCGGCTCGTGCAGCACGAAGCCGCGATCGGTCTGCACCGGACCGCCGAAATAGATCGGCGCCTCCGACAGCACATTATCGGAAAGCGAAAGCGAGAGCCGCTCGAAAAGCGCCTGCAGCGTCATATCGATCGGCCGGTTGACGACCAGGCCGAGCGCGCCCTGGTCGTTGTGCTCGCAGATATAAGTCAGCGTCTTTGCGAAGTACGGATCGGCCATGTTCGGCATGGCGATCAGGAAGTGATGCGTCAGATTGATCGAGGACATGCGCCCTTGCGGCGCATTTTACCGCATCAAATCTCCACCATCTCGAAATCTTCTTTGCGCGCGCCGCATTCCGGACAGGTCCAGTTCATCGGCACATCGTCCCAGCGCGTGCCCGGCGCAATCCCTTCATCGGGCAGGCCCGCCGCTTCGTCGTACACAAAGCCACAGATGAGGCACATCCACGTCTTGTACTGAACTTGATTTTCAGTCATAGAAGGGGTCGGATATTAACTCATGTCGACATCCGCGCTCGCTGCGCCGCCTGCGGTGCTGAGCTTCGCCGCGTCGGATCCGACCGGCGGCGCGGGCCTGCAGGCCGACCTCCTCACGCTCGCCGCGCTCGGCTGCCATCCGCTATCGGTGGTCACGGCGCTGACGGTGCAGGACACGAGCGGCGTGGCGCGCATGCAGGCCATCGAATCTTCCTTCGTGGCGCAACAGGCGCGCCAACTGCTCGCCGATATTGCGGTCGCTGCGTTCAAGGCGGGCGTGCTCGGCTCGGCGCAAAACGTGCGCGCGGTGGGCGAGCTGCTTGCGCGCGAGCGGGCGCAGCCTTTCGTGCTCGATCCCGTGCTTGCGAGCGGGCGCGGCGACTCCTTCGTCGACGCCGATGCGATCGAAGCGCTGCGTACGCTGCTTCTGCCGCGCGCCACGGTGCTCACGCCGAACAGCATCGAGGCTCGGCGCCTCGCGCATCCGGCGGTCGAGCTTGCCGAATGCGCGCGGCGCCTGCTCGGTCACGGCTGCCAATATGTGCTCATCACCGGCGCGCACGAGCCCGGCGCCGAGGTCGTGAACACGCTCTACGACGCGCGCGGCGTCGTACGCGACGATCGCTGGCCGCGCCTCGCCGGCGAATATCATGGCTCGGGGTGCACGCTCGCTTCGGCGATCGCCGCGCGCCTCGCGCACGGTGTGCCGGTCGAACAGGCGGTGCGCGAGGCGCAGCAATTCACCTGGGACGCGCTCGCCGCCGGATTCCGTGCCGGACGCGGTCAACGCCTGCCGAATCGTTTTTTTCGCCGATGAAGCTGCGCGGCCTCTATGCCGTCACCCCGCAAGGCATGGATGTCGAGCGCAAGGTCCGGCTTGCGCTCGAGGGCGGCATCGCGCTCCTGCAATATCGCAGCAAGGAACGCAACCGCGCGCAAGCGGCGGCGATCGCGCGTCTCGCAAAAGACTTTGGCGTGCCGCTGATCATCAACGATGACGTCGAGCTCGCGCTCGAGCTCGGCGCGCACGGCGCGCATCTCGGCCGTGATGACGGCGACCTGGCAACCGCCCGGGAGCGGCTGCACGGCCGCATTCTGGGCGCATCGTGCTACAACGAGCTGGCGCACGCGCGCACGGCCGTCGCGGCCGGCGCCGATTACGTCGCCTTCGGCAGCGTCTTCACCTCGCCGACCAAGCCTGATGCGGTGCGCGCGCCGCTCGCGCTGTTCCGCGACGCGAAGCCCCTCGGGGTGCCGCTCGCCGCCATCGGCGGCATCACGCTCGAGAACGCGCCGCAGCTCATCGCGGCGGGCGCCGATCTCCTCGCCGTGATCTCCGATCTCTTCGAGGCGCCCGACATCCGGCAGCGGGCGCGCGCTTATGAAAGACTCTTCGCATGACGAACGAAAGCCTGTTTGAACGCGCGCAGCGCGTGATTCCCGGCGGGGTCAACTCCCCCGTACGCGCCTTCCGTGCCGTCGGCGGCACGCCGGTTTTTTTCGAGCGGGCGTCAGGCGCGCATCTCTGGGACGCCGAAGGGCGCCGCTACATCGACTATGTCGGCTCGTGGGGACCCATGATTCTCGGCCATACGCATGCGGCAGTCGTCGCCGCGGTGCAGGCGGCCGCTTCGCGGGCGCTCTCGTTCGGTGCGCCCACCGCCGAGGAGACGCAGCTCGCAGAGCGCATCTGCGAGCTCCTCCCCTCCATCGAGCGGGTGCGACTCGTGTCCTCGGGGACCGAGGCCACCATGACGGCGATCCGCCTCGCGCGCGGCTTCACCGGGCGCAAGCTCATCGTCAAGTTCGAAGGCTGCTATCACGGCCACGCCGATGCGCTGCTCGTCAAAGCAGGGTCCGGGGCGCTCACCTTCGGCAACCCGAGCTCGGCCGGCGTACCCGAGGAGACGGCAGCACACACCCTCGTGCTCGCCTATAACGACCTCGCGCAGCTGCGCATGGCATTCATGCGCGAGGGCGCGCACATCGCCGCCGTCATCGTCGAGCCGGTGGCGGGGAATATGAACCTGGTGTTGCCGGCGGCGGGTTTTCTGGAAGAGCTGCGCGAGCAGTGCTCGCGCCATGGCGCACTGCTCATCTTCGACGAGGTGATGACGGGCTTTCGCGTCGCCCTGGGCGGCGCGCAGGTGCACTACCGCATCCGGCCCGACCTGACGACGCTCGGCAAGGTGATCGGGGGTGGCCTGCCGCTCGGCGCCTTGGGCGGCCGGCGCGACGTAATGGAAAAGCTGGCCCCGCTCGGCCCCGTGTATCAGGCCGGCACGTTGTCCGGCAATCCGCTCGCCGTCGCGGCCGGCCTCGCCACGCTCCAGCTCGTCTCGCAGCCGCGACTCCTGGATCGGATTGCAGCGAGCGCCAAAACGCTCACGGAAGGCTTGACCGAACAGGCGCGCAAAGCGCGCGTCGCGTTCTGCGCGCAATCGATCGGCAGCATGTTCGGGCTGTATTTCCGTGCCGCGCCCCCGTGCAGCTTCGCCGAGGTGATGCAGGCCGATCGCGAGCGCTTCAACCGGTTTTTCCACGCCATGCTCAAGCAAGGAATCTACCTTGCGCCGTCGGCTTATGAAGCCGGCTTCGTCTCCGCGGCGCACGGCGCGCAGGAGATCGAGGCGACGCTCGCCGCGGCGCGCAGCGCGTTCGGCACGCTCGGCTAGCTCAGACCAGGAAGATCGTCGCGAGTCCGAGAAAGATGAAGAAGCCGCCGGAGTCGGTGCAGGCGGTGATCAGCACCGATGAGCCCACGGCCGGGTCACGGCCGAAGCGCGCTCGCAGCCACGGTATCGCGACTCCCATCAGCGCGGCGAGCACGAGATTGAGCATCATGGCGAGCGCCATGACGCCGCCGAGCGCGACGTTGCCGTAGAAAATATAGGCGATGACGCCGAGCAGGCCGCCCCAGATCACGCCGTTGAGAAGCGCCACACCCATCTCTTTCTTGAGAAGCTGCGCCCAGTAGCCGCCATGGATCTGCCCCAGCGCGAGCGCGCGCACGATCATCGTTATCGTCTGGTTGCCCGAGTTGCCGCCGACGCCGGCGACGATCGGCATCAGCGCGGCGAGCGCGACCAGGCGCTCGATCGACCCTTCGAAGAGATCGATCACGCGCGAGGCGATGAACGCCGTGACCAGGTTCACCGCGAGCCATGACCAGCGGTTCTTGAAGCTGTCGAGCACCGGCGCAAAGACGTCTTCTTCTTCGCGCAGCCCGGCTTCGGCGAGGCGCGACTCGGCGCTGCGCTCGCGGATGTAGTCGACGACCGCGTTGACGGTGACCCGGCCGATGAGCGTATCGGCGGAGTCCACTACCGGCGCGGAGACGAGGTCGTAGCGCTCGAACGCGCTCGCCGCATCCTCGGCGGAATCCTGCGGATAGAACTTCACGCTCTCGCGCACCATCACGTGCCCCACCCCGTGCTCGAGGTCGGAAACGATGAGCCGCGGCAGCGGAAGCGTGCCTTTGAGGCGCTGGGCGCGGTCGACCACGAAGAGCTGGTCGGTGTGGTCGGGCAGCTCATCTAAGCGCCGCAGGAAGCGCGTCACCGCTTCGAGTGTCACGTCCTCGCGCACCGCCACGTGACCGAAATCCATGAGCGAGCCCACCGAGCCTTCCGGGTACGAAAGCGCGGCGCGCAGCCGCTCGCGCTCCTCGGCGCGGAGCGATTGCACGACTTCCTCCATGACGCCCGCCGGCAGATCGGCGGCGATGTCGGCGAGCTCGTCGGCCTGCAGCGTCTCGGCGGCGGCGACGAGCTCCGCAGAGTCCATGCTGGCGATGAGCGATTCGCGCACCGCCTCGGACACCTCGATGAGGATCTCGCCGTCGCGATCGGCCTTGACGAGATTCCACAGCCCGAGCCGCTCCTCGAGGGGCAGCGCTTCGAGCAGATAAGCGATGTCGGCGGGATGCAAGCCGTCGAGCTTGGCGCGCAGCTCGGCGCCGCGCGCATCATCGCCGAGCAGCGCTTCGACTTCGCGCAGGGTCTGCTGCAGGTCCTCGACTTCCAGCCGCGCGAGCGCTTCGGACATGCGCGAAGCGTATCAGGGGATCTGTACGGCTCCCATGCGGCCAAGAATGGTGCTCACCCTCCCCTCGACATAAGGTGTGAGGCGGATGTTCTGATAGCGGCGCGGGCTTGGCAGGATGACCGCGAGCCAGGAAGCCTGCGCCGGCGTGAGCTCGCCGGCCGGGACACCGAAGTAGTAGCGCGCCGCCGCCTCGGCGCCGAAGACGCCGTCGCCCCATTCGGCGACGTTCAGGTAGAGCTCGAGGATGCGGCGCTTCGAGAGCGTGCTTTCCAGCATCCAGGTGATGATGGCTTCCTCGCCTTTGCGCAGCCACGAGCGCTCGCCCGAGAGAAACAGATTCTTGGCGAGCTGCTGACTGATGGTGGAGGCGCCCGCCACCACGCGCCCCTCGCGCTCGTTGCGCATGATCGCTTTCTGGATCATCTCCCAGTCGAAACCCTCGTGGTCGAGGAAGCGAGCATCTTCAGCCGCGACCACCGCGCGCTTGAGGTTCGGCGAGATGCGCTCGTACGGCACCCATTGATGCCGCAGCCGGGCGCGCGCGTTCTTCGCGTGCAGCGTCTCGAGGCTGCGCTCCATGAAGGCCGTCGACGTCGGCGGGAAGTGCATCCAATACAGGATGTGCACATAGAACCAGAGCTGCGCCAAGACGAAGGCGATGACGAGGCCGCCCAGCGTGTAGCTGAACGCCTTCCACGCGATGGTGAAGGAACGCAGCGCTCCTGAGCGCTTAGCTGCCGTAGATGGTCTCCCGCGCGATGACCGGTTATTCGGTCCAGATCCTGTCGCCCCGGCCGAAGAACCAGGTGCGCGTGATCACGAGCAGGTCCGTATCGCGACGGATCGATGGCGGGAAGGCGGCGAACGGCCCCGCCATGCGCACGATCTTGAATGCCGCCGCATCGAGCAACTTGAGGCCCGAGGAGCGGTCGAGCTCGACCGAGTCGACGCTGCCGTCCGGACGGAGGGTGACGGTAAGACGGAGATTGCCATAGACCTTGCCGCGGGCTTCGGCCGGATAGTTGACCGTCCCCACGCGCTCCACCTTGGCGCGCCAGTCCTCCTCGTACTGGGCGAAGCGGTACTCCGCGGCGTTGGCGCCGATGAATTTCTTACGCGGACGCTTCTGGTAGTCGTCGAGCTGCTTGTCGATCTGAGCCTGCAG
>Ga0075426_10000224_pt1 | contig 37403 bp, 39 predicted proteins | sample SoiMethybrSBSTD5_FD_75304 | JGI IMG/M metagenome (GOLD analysis project Ga0075426, IMG submission 75304) | Bulk soil microbial communities from a Populus tree surrounding site in Tennessee, USA - Soil MetaG P. TD hybrid SBSTD5 | ecosystem: Environmental > Terrestrial > Soil > Tree plantation... | reverse complement strand
CGCGCGCCTCTACAACGACTGGGTCGCGAAGCTCGTGCGCGGCCACGAGGACGTGCTGCTGCCGGTCGCGATGGCGCCCGCGGGCTGCCCCGAGGCGATGGCCGACGAGCTGCGCCGCTGCGTGAAGCAGCTCGGCTTCCGCGTCTCGCACCTCGTGCCCTACTGCGGCACGCGCAACCTCGACGACCCCGCGTACTTCCCGTACTACGCCGAGGCCGAGGCGCTGGGCGTGCCGCTCCTGTGCCATCCGAACTCGAACGGCGAGCTGGTCGACCGCTTCGACAACTTCTACAAGACGCACGTGCTCGGCCGGCCCACGAACTGCAGCGCGGCGCTGATCGCGCTCGTGCTCGGCGGCGTGTTCGAGAAGTTCCCGAAGCTCGAGGTCGTCTTCTTCGAGTGCAGCGCCGAGTGGATCCTCTACTGGATGCACCGCATGGACGACGACTGGGAATGGGCGAAGGACTTCCCGCAGATCTCGGCCGCACTGAAGAAGGCGCCTTCCGAGTACATCAAGCGCAACTGCTACGTCACCTGCGAAGCAGACGAAGCGGACCTCGCGCGGCCGATCGCCGAGCTCGGCGAGGACCACATTCTGATGGCGAGCGATTACCCGCATTTCGACTCGGAATATCCGCACACCGTCTCCACCATCCGCGCGCGCGCCGACCTGAGCGAGCGCCAGAAGGCGAAGATCCTCGGTGAGAACGCAGCTCGCCTGCTTCGCCTTTAGCCTTTTCCTCGCGGGGCCAGCGCACGCGGTCGATCCGCTGCCGGGCGTCGCCGCGGTGGCCGCCTACCAGGGCGCCGATCGCAGCGAGCGCCTGATCGCCGGCGCGAAGCAGGAAGGCGAGCTCATGCTCTATTCCTCGCTCACGCCCGAGGACCAGCTCAAGCTCGGCGCCGACTTCAAGAAGCGCTACGGCGTCGCGCTCAAGTTCTGGCGCGGCAGCCAGACCAACATCCTGCAGCGCGTGCTCGCCGAGACGCGCGGTGGCCGCTACGAGTTCGACGCGCTCGAGACCAACTCGCCGCAGATCGAGGCGATCGCGCGCGAGAAGCTGTTGCAGAACGTGCACTCACCCTTCGTGGCCGACGTCCTCCTGCCGCAGGCGCTGCCGGCACACGGCGAGTGGGCACCGGACCGCCTCAACCTGCTCGTCTACGCCTACAACACCAACGCCGTGAGGCGCACCGATCTGCCGAAGACCTGGCAGGCGCTGCTCGACGCGAAGTGGAAGGGCCGCCTCGGCATGGAATCAACCAACGTCGAATGGTTCGCGGCGCTCGTGCAAGCGATGGGCGAGAAAGCGGGCCTCGATCTCTTCAAGCGCCTGGGCGACAACGGCGTCGCGGTGCGCACCGGGCACACGCACAGCACCGGCCGCGTCATCGCCGGCGAGATCGCCGTCTTCCTCGGCGTCTTCAGCCACGATGTCGATCGCATGAAGGCGAAAGGCGCGCCGATCGACTGGTTCGTGCTGCCGCCCGCGATCGTCCTGCCCTCCGCCGTCGCCGTCTCGCGCCGCGCGGCTCACCCACACGCCGCCGCCCTCTTCTTCGATTACATGCTGACCGACGGCCAGCGCTTCTACACCGACGTCTATCGCGTGCCGGCGAACAAGAGCTACGACAGCCACGTGCGTCGGCTCACGCAGGAGGGGCGCGCGATCAGCGTGGTGGAGGCGCAGAGCGCGATCGAGGACTACGACAAGTGGCAGGCGGTCTACAAGAAGCTCATCGTCGACCGCTCACAGCAGTGAGTCGGCGATAGGCGTAGACGTTAGCCGCCACCGCGGATCGGCGGGTCGAGCATGCGAGGCGTCATTTCGCTAGTTTCCACGACAGCCACGCGATGGCGAAACCCACCACCGTCAAAAACGCCCAAAATCCGGCGAACGCCCGGCCGCCGGAAATCGGTTCCGGGTCCATCTCTGCCGGTGAGCTGAATCCGTCTAGCGCAAACCAGAGGCACACGGCGGCGAACACTAGCGCGAAGACGGCGCCGACCTTGGCGGAAATCTGCAGGCCCATCATGCGCCATCGTAGTCGATCGAGGCTAGCCGGGGATTTCGGCTTCCACCAGCTTGGCGAGGAGCGTGAGCGATTCCTGCCAGCCGAGATAGCACGCCTCCGGTGGAATGACCTCGGGCACGCCTTCCTGCACGATGCTGACTTCGGTGCCGACAGAGACCTTCTTCAGCGCTATCGTCACCGTCATGACGCCGGGCAGGTTCGGGTCGTCGAAGCGATCCGTGTGGCGGATGCGCTCGCTCGGCACGAGCTCGAGGTACTCGCCACCGAAGGAATGGCTCTGGCCGGTGGTGAAGTTCCTGAACGACATCTTGTACGTGCCGCCGACTTTCGCCTCGAGGTGATGCACCCGGCCGGTGAAGCCATTGGGCGGCAGCCACTTCGCCATCGCGTCTCCATCGAGGAAGGCGCGATAGATCCTTTCGGGCGGCGCGCGCAAGACGCGATGAAGGCGGATGGTGTTCCCGGGCATGACTAACCTCCTAGAGCGCGGAAAAGGTCGGCGATCGCGGCGCGATAGGCGCGCAGCGCCTCGATGCGCGCGCTTTGCGCGGCGAGGAGGCCGCGCTCGGCGTCGATGACGTCGAGCTGGCTCGCGACGCCGTTCTGGTAGCGAAGGCGCGCAAGGCGCAAGGTGTCGCCGAGCGCTCTTGCGCGCGTGGACTCGGCCTCATAGCTCTCGCGCGAGCGCGCCTGCGCCGCGAGCGCGCCGCGCACTTCGCCAAAGGCGCTCTGGATGGCCTTCTGGTACTGGGCGAGCGCCTGGCGCTCGCGCGCCCGGGCCGCCTCCGTGCGCGCCTCGAGCCGGCCGCCGGCGAAGATCGGCTGGGTGATGGATGCCGCGAACTGGTAGATGCCCGCCGGGCCGGTGAAGAGATTGGAGAGCGCCGCGCTTTCGCGGCCGCCCAAGCCGGTGAGCGAGATCGACGGGAACAGGTCGGCGCGCGCGGCCGCGATGCGCGCGTTCGCCGCCGCGAGCTCCCGCTCGGCGGCGACGAGATCCGGGCGGCGAAGCAGGAGCTCGGAGGGCAAGCCCGCCGGCAGCACCGCGGGCCCCGGCGATTCCTCGTAGTGGGAGGTGCGCACGATCTGGCCCTCGTAGATCTCGCGCGGCGAGCGTCCGAGCAGTACCGCGAGCGCCGCCTCCTCGGCGTCGCGTGCGCGCTCGAGCGGCGGCAGCTGCGCGCGTACCGCGGCCGCTTCGGCCTCGAGCTGGCGCAGGTCGTACTCGGAGATCACGCCACCGTTGAAGCGCTTGTGCTGCAGCCCCAGTGCGTCTTCGCGCAGCTGCACGTTGCGGCGCGTGAGGTCGACTTCCTCGTCGAGCGCGCGCAGCGAGAAGTAGGACTTCGCCACTTCGGCGGCCACGGCGAGGCGCACCGCATCGCGGGAGGCGGCGCTTGCTTCGAGGTCGGCGCGCGCCGCGGCGACGTTCGAGCGCAGGCGCCCGAAAAGGTCGACTTCCCACGACACGTTGAGCGTCGCGCGATAGTCGGTGTACTGATTCGGGATGCCGGGGAAGAAGGTCGCGCTGCGCTGCGAGACCCGCTGGCGCAACGCCGTGCCGTTCGCGTTCACCACCGGCGCCTGCGCGCCGCGCGCGTCCGCAAGAAGCGCGCGCGCTTCGTCCACACGCGCGACGGCGATCAGGAGATCGGCATTGCGCCCGAGCGCCTCGTCGACGACCGCGTCGAGCGCCGGGTCGCTGTAGATGCGCCACCAACGCCCGTCCTCGGCATAGGGCGGCGCGGACTCTTTCCACGCCGCCGGGAGGTCGATGGCCGGGCGCTCATAGTGCTGCCCGACGGTACAGGCGGCGAGGAAAAGCGCGCTAAGCGTGAGGATGCGGCGCATGGTGCGGGGGCAGGTCATGGGTATGGGTAATGGTGCGCGTGCGCTCCACCTCTTCGCGCAGCTCCGCGGTGCTGCGTGGCTCGCGCAGCTTGCGCGTCGCGAGGAGCTTGAAGAACATCGGCACGAAGAAGATGGCGAGGAACGTCGCCGCGACCATCCCGCCCATCACGCCGGTGCCGACCGAGCGGCGCGCGCCGGCGCCCGCGCCGGTAGAGATGGCGAGCGGCAGCACGCCGAAGATGAAGGCGAGCGAGGTCATCAGGATCGGCCGGAAGCGAAGACGTGCCGCCTCGAGTGCCGCCGCTGCGGGCGAGAGGCCTTCGCGCTCCTTCAGCTCGGCGAACTGCACGATAAGAATCGCGTTCTTCGCCGCGAGACCCAGCAGCGTGACCAGGCCGATCTGGAAGTACACGTCGTTGCTGTAACTGCGCAGCCACACCGCGGCGAGCGCACCGAAGGTGCCGAAGGGCAGCGCGAGCAACACCGAGAGCGGCAGGGACCAGCGCTCGTACTGCGCGGCGAGGATCAGGAACACCATGATCACCGCCATGCCCAGGGCGAGGACCGACGTGCCGCCAGACTTCTTCTCCTGGTAGGAGGCGCCGCCCCAGTCGTAGCTGAAGTCGGCCGGCAGCACCTCGGCGGCGACGCGCTCGGCTTCGGCGATCGCCTGGCCGGAAGAGACGCCCGGCGCCGCCTGGCCGAAGAGCTTCACCGCCGGCAGGTTGTTGAAGCGCGTCATCGAATCGGGGCCGGAGGCGTAGCGGATATTGGCGAGCGAGCGCAGCGGGATCATGTCGCCGCGCTCGGAGCGCACGTAGATGTCGCCGACGTCGCTCGGACTGTTGCGATATTGCGGCTCCGCCGACATCAGCACCTGCCAGGTGCGGCCGTACTTGTTGAAGTCGTTGACGTAGTAGTTGCCGAGCGTGGCGGCGAGCGCGCCGTAAAGCTCCTGCAGCGGCACGCCGAGCGCCTTTGCCTTGTCGCGGTCGACATCCACGTAGAGTTGCGGCGTCGCCGGCCGCCACAACGTCTGCACGAAGGCGAAGTTCGGGTCCTTCATCGTGCGCTGCATGAACTGGCCCATGACCTGCGCCAGGCGCTGCGGTCCGCCCTCGCCGCGGTTCTGCAGATAGAGCTCGAAGCCCCCCGCCGTGCCCAGGCCGAAGATCGGCGGCGGGCCGAAGGCGAGCACCAGCCCCTCCTTGATGCCCGCGGTCTTCATGAAGAGATCGCCCACCACCATCTTTGTGTCGACCTTGCGCTCATCCCACGGTTTCTGGGTCACGAAGATCGTGGCGGCATTGTTGCGGAAATAGCCGCCAAGGAAATCGAAGCCGGTAAAGGCGACCACATCTTCGTTGTTCGGGTTGGACTTGATTGCCTCGAGCACCTTGGCGACGACCTTGTCGGTGCGCTCGAGCGTCGCGCCGTCGGGCAGGATGACCGCCGCGATATAGAAGCCCTGATCCTCGTCGGGCACGAGGCTCCCGGGCGTGATGCGCCACAGGAACGCCGCCGCCGCCACCATCAATGCGAAGAGCGCGACGCCGATGCCGGCGCGGCGGATCATCCACGCCACGCCGTCCGTATAGCGCTTGGTGGTGCGCAGGAACCCGGTGTTGAACGCCTGGAAGAAGCGCCCGGGCAGCTTGTGTTCGCGCTTGAGGATCAGCACGCAGAGCGACGGCGTGAGAGTGAGCGCCACCACGCCCGAGATCACCACCGCGATCGCAATGGTCACGGCGAACTGCCGATAGAGCTCACCGGCGAGGCCGCCGAGGAACGCGATCGGCACGAACACCGAACAGAGCACGAGCACGATGGCGATCACCGGCCCCGATACTTCGCGCATCGCCTTTATGGCGGCGTCGCGCGCCGGCAGATGCTCCTCGTGCATGATGCGCTCGATGTTCTCGAGCACCACGATGGCGTCGTCCACCACGATGCCGATCGCGAGCACCATGCCGAAGAGCGTCAGCGTATTGATGGTGTAGCCGAGGAGATACAGGCCGGCGAAGGTGCCGATGAGCGACACGGGCACGGCGGCGATCGGGATCAGCGTCGCGCGCCAATCCTGCAGGAAAAGAAAGACGACCAGCAGCACGAGCAGCATGGCGATGCCGAGCGTCTTCACCACCTCTTCGATCGAAACCTTCACGAATTTCGTCGTGTCGTAGGGCACGGAGTAGACAAGGCCCGGCGGGAAGCGCGGCTTGATCTCATCCACGGTCTTCACCACATCCTGGGCAACCTTCAGCGCATTCGCCCCGGGCAGCAGGAATACGCCGATCAGCGTGGTCTGCTGGCCGTTCAGGCGGCCGATGAATTCATAGTCCTTCGAGGCGAGCTCGACGCGCGCCACGTCCTTCAGGCGCAGGCTCGAGCCGTCGGGGTTCGCGCGCACGATGATGTTCTCGAACTCGCGCACGTCGGCGAGGCGGCCCTTGGTGGTGATGGAGTAGACGAGCTCCTGGCCGTTGTTGGAGGGCGACTGGCCGATCTTGCCGGCGGCGAACTGGGCGTTCTGCTCCGTGAGCGCACGGATGAGATCGTTCGGCGTGAGCCTGAGCTGCGTCAGGCGATCCGGGCGCACCCAGATGCGCATCGCATAGTCCTTCGCGCCGAAGATCTGCACGTTGGTCGTGCCCGGCACGCGCTTCAGCGCGTCGAGCACGTTCAGCGTCACGTAGTTGCTGATCGCGAGGTTGTCATAGCGGTTGTCGGGCGAATAGAACGCGAGCACCTGCAGGAAGGCGGAAGAACCCTTCACCACGGTGACGCCCTGGCGGCGCACTTCCTCGGGCAGCCGCGCCTCGGCCTGCTTGACGCGGTTGTTGACGTTGACCGTAGCCTGGTCCGCGTCGGTGCCGATGTCGAAGGTCACCTCGATCTGCACGATGCCGTTGGAGCCCGAGGTCGAGCTCATGTAGATCATCTTCTCGACGCCCGTGATGGCGTTCTCGATCGGCGCGGCGACCGTCTGCTCGATCACCTCGGCGGACGCACCCGGATAGATCGCCTGCACGGTGACTACCGGCGGCGCGATGTCCGGGTACTGCGCAATCGGCAGGTTCCTCATTGCCGCGAGACCCGCGAGCACGATGAAGATCGACAGCACGGCCGCAAAAATCGGCCGATCGATGAAAAAGCGCGAGAACATGGTTTATTTCTTGGCGGGCGGTTTGCCGGGGGCCGCCTGCGGCTGCGCCGCAGGTTTCGCATTGGCGTCGGCGATGCGCACCGGCGCCCCGGGCCCCAGGCGCATCAGCCCCTCGGTGATCACGCGGTCGCCCGCCTGGATGCCCTTGTTGATGATCCAAGCGTCGCCGGCCCAGTCGCCGACCTCGATCGGCCGCGGCTGCGCCGTGCCGTTTTCATCGACGATGTACACGAACTTGCCCTGCGGGCCTTCGAGCACCGCGCGCTGCGGCACGGTGAGCGCGTTCGGGCGCGTCGCGCCGCGCAAGATCACCCGCACGAATTCGCCCGGGCGCAGCTCGCCCTTCGGGTTGGGCAGCTCGGCGCGCACCTCGCGCGTGCCGGTGGTGGCCGAGACGCGCACATCGGAGAAGTTGAGCTTTCCGGTGCGCTCGTACATGGAGCCGTCCGCGCGCTTGAGCGCGACCTCGAACTGGCCTGCCTTCGGTAGAGCGACGCGGCCCGCCTGGGATTCTTTGGCGAGCTCGGCCTGCTCATTGTCCGGAATGCCGAAATTCACCCAGATCGGATCGACCTGGATGACGGTCGTGAGCAGCGTCTGCGGCCCTTCCACGAGCGAGCCCTCGGAGCGCAGCGACCGGCTGGCGACGCCCGAGACCGGCGCTTCCACCTTGGTATAGCTCAGGTTGAGCTTGTCCGTGCGCAGCCGCGCGCGCGCGGCCTTGAGGTCGGCGGCGCCGATCTCTTCGGCCGACACGGCGTCATCGTGTTCCTTCTGGCTCACCGCCTTCTCGGCGTAGAGCGGCGTCAGGCGCGCGGCGTTGCGCTTCGCCTGCTCGTAGCGCGCCTGCGCGGCGACGACGTCGGCCTCGGAGCGCGCCAGCGCCGCCTCGAAGGGTGCCGCATCGATGCTGTAGAGCGACTGGCCTTCCTTGACCGGCGCGCCTTCGGTGAAGTTGCGCTTGAGGATGATGCCGGCGACGCGCGCGCGCACCTCCACCTCGCGTGAGCCGGCGGTCTGGCCGACGTACTCGAAGGCGAGCGGCAGTGTGCGCGGCGTCACCGTCTCGACCGTCACTTCAGGCGGCGGCATGTGCATGCCGGGAGGACCGCCCTTCTTCTCCGAGCCGTTGGACGGGCTGCACGCCGCCACGACGAGGGCGAGCAGCGGGGCAAAAACGGGGGCACTGCGCATCAGCGACTCCTGGTACCGGGTCCGGGGATTGCTAGGGGTGTTACCGAGTAGTAACATGGATGGTACTGATCGGTAACATGGCTTGTCAAGCCGGCGAGGCCGCATGGCGCGTTTGAAACATGGCGTGGCGCCGCCGCCGCGGGAGCGCATCCTGCAGGCGGCGCGTGAGCTTTTCTACCGCGACGGCATCAACGCGGTGAGCGTCGACGCCATCGCCGCAGCCGCCGGCACCAACAAGATGACGCTCTACCGGCATTTCTCGTCGAAGGACGAGCTCGTCGCCTCGTATCTCAGCCAGCTCGCCGAGCAGGCCGAGGGCCTGTGGGAAACGGCGCGCAACGCGCACCCGGGCGATCCGCAGGCGCAACTGCGCTATCTCCTGCGCCGCGCGTCGGAGTTCGCCGCCGAGGGCAGCGGGCGCGGCTGCGCGCTCGCCAATGCCGCGGTCGAGCTCGCCGAGCCGCGTCATCCCGCGCGCCGCGTGATCGAGGCGCACAAGCGCCGGCAGCGCGAGCGGCTCGTCACGCTCGTGCGCGAGGCGGGCTACGCCAGACCGGAGCGGCTCGCGGACGAGCTCTTCCTCCTCGTCGAAGGGGCGCGCGTGTGCGTGCAGAGCGTCGGGCGTGAGGGCCCGGGCTCGCGCCTCTACGCGCTCGCCGAGGGCCTGCTCGACGCGGCGCCGCGGCGCAAGGCGCTGAAGGCGTGACAGCCGATCCATACTTCAATGTCGTTTGAGGCCGGCGCAAATCGACAAGCGAAGGCAGGCGCGATAAATCAGGCAGTTGCACGACCGGTTGCCGGCCGGGTCGCGACGTTATATTTTTTTCAGGCCATGGCGGCGAAGCGTTTTGCCCGGCCGTCCGATCTGGGTCTTGCGCCGCGCGAGTTCGCGCTGCTGCGGCGTCTCGACACGCCGCAGAAGATCCAGGCGTACCTGCACGACCTGCGGCAGAACTTCGAGCCCGACGGCGATACCTGCCGTCCGGTCGCGCAGGTGCTGAAAAGCGGCCGCGCGCACTGCATCGAGGGCGCGATGGTCGCCGCCGCGGCGCTCTGGGTGCACGGCGAGCCGCCGCTTCTGCTCGACATGCGCGCCGAGCGCGACTTCGACCACGTGGTCGCGCTCTTCCGGCGCAACGGGCGATGGGGCGCGATCTCGAAGACCAACGGCATCGGCCTGCGCTGGCGCGACCCGGTGTACCGCAGCCTGCGCGAGCTCGCCATGTCGTACTTTCACGAGTACACCAACCGGCGCGACCACAAGACGCTGCGCGAGTATTCCGTGCCTTACGACCTGCGCCGCATCGACCCCGCGATCTGGGCGAGCGGCACGAAGCACTGCTGGGAGGTCGGCGAGCGCCTGGACGGTATCCGCCACTTCCGGCTGGTGAACGGGCACCATCTCAAGACCGTCGTGCGCCGCGACCCCTTCGAGCGACGCGTCAACCTGCTCGGTCAGTACCGCAAGCCGCGCGTGCTCATCGAGAAGCTGGCGCGGCTGAAGAAAAAACGCCGCAAGTAGCTTACTTCTCCTCGACCCGGCCGATTTTCTCCAGCGCGGTCTTCAGCCGCGCGGCGTCGTGCTCCCAGTATTGCCGGAACTCGGGAGCGTCGAGATAGGCGACCGGCGTCGAGACTTTCTCCATCGCCGCATTGAACTCCGGCGACGTCGCCGCCTCGCGCACTGCCTGGCGCAGCTTCGTCACGATCGGCGCCGGGGTCGCCGCGGCCGCGAAGACACCGGTCCAGATATAGAACTCGGCGTCGTAGCCGAGCTCCTTGAAGGTCGGGATATCGGGCAGCAGCTTCAGGCGCTGAGTGCCCCAGCTTGCGAGCGCGCGCATCTTGCCCGCGCGGATGTGGCCGATGGCCGCGGCCGGACCCTGCGGCGAGGCTTCAACCTGTCCGGCGAGAAGCGCGGTGACGGCCGGCCCGCCGCCCTGATAGGGGATGTGGAAGAGCTTGATGCCGGCGGCGTTGGCGAAGATCTCCATCGCCACGTGCAGCGTCCCGTACACGCCCGAGGATGAATAGTTGATCTTGCCCGGATTCGCTTTCGCGGCGTCGACGAAATCCTTCACCGTCTTGTACGGCCCGTCGGCGCGTACGACGAGCACGGTCGGGTCGGCGGTGACAAGCGCGATCGGCGTGAAGTCCTTGAGCTCGTAAGGCGGCGTCTTGCCGTTGATACGATCGGACACCGGAAAAATGGAGATCGAGGAAAGTCCCATCAGGATGGTGTAGCCGTCGGCCGGCCCCTTGGCGACCGAGCCCATGCCGACCGCGCCGCCCGCGCCCGGCCGATTGATGAGCACGATCGGCTGCTTGAGCGACTTCTCCATCAGGGAAGCGAGCGGGCGGCCGACGATCTCGGCGACGCCGCCCGGCGGAAAGGGGACCACCATGGTGATCGGCTTCGACGGATAGTCCTGCGCGAATGCGCTCGCGCAAAGTGCGAGCAGCGCCAGCGGCAATGTGCGGCTCATCGGGCTCCTCCTCGGGCGCCGAAAGTAACACGCTGTTACAGCTCTTGCACTTTGTGCGTTCACTTCCCTGCCCCTCGCGCGTCAAATGGACATCGCAATCAGGAACACGGAGACCATCATGCTGAAGAAAATCCTCCTCGCCACCGCAGCCTTGGGATTTTCCGCCGGCGCGCTCGCCGAGCCGCCGCACTGGGCGCCGGCTTATGGCTGGCGCGCTCATCACTACCACCATTACTACTACGCGCCGCCGCGCGTCGTTGTCGTGCCGGCGCCGCGGGTCGTGTACGCCCCGCCTCCCCCGGTTGCGTACCCGTACTACGCGGCGCCGGTCGTTGTGCAGCCGGCCCCGGTCTATCCCGCGCCGGTCTATGCCCCGCCGGGAGTCTCGATCCGCTTCAATCTGCCGCTGTAGACTTGTCAGGAACGTTCCCGCCGTCCGACCAAGGCGGGAACGCATCCTGAAAGGAGACCAATGGATCGGCGCACCGTACTCAAGGCTCTCGGCCTGGCCGCGCTTGCGAGGCAGGCGGCGGCTGCGTCCCCGACGACTATGAAAGGCGTAGAGGAACTGCAAAAGAGCTGGAAAACCTTCCTGCCGGCCGGGGCGAGCGTCCCTTCGCCCAGCGAGCCGGTCAAGCTCTCGAAGGACGAATGGAAGAAGAAGCTGCCCTCCGAGTCCTTCCACGTCATGCGCGAGGAAGGCACCGAGCGCGCGGGCACGAGCCCGCTCAACGACGAGAAGCGGCCGGGCGTCTTTGCCTGCGCCGGCTGCGGGCTGCCGCTCTTCACGTCGGAAATGAAGTTCGAGTCCGGCACCGGCTGGCCGAGCTTCTTCACCACCATCCCGGGCGTGTTCGAGATGAAGAAGGATCACTACCTCATCTACCCGCGCACCGAGTACCACTGCGTCCGGTGCGGCGGCCACCACGGCCATCTCTTCGACGACGGCCCGCCGCCCACCGGCCAGCGCTACTGCAACAACGGTGTTGCGCTGCGCTTCATCCCGAAGGACGGCGCCAAGGCCTAGCCGGACGGACTAGTCGCGCACGCGACTAGTCCGCGTAGCGGAGTCGCCGTGCAAGATGCCTGCCCGTCGCGAGCGGCAGACTCGCGCGGTGCAGGCGCGAATCTATCGGCGCATAATCGGTCTCACAAATAACCCGGCGGTCTCGTTCCTCACGAGGGAGCGCGCCGCGCGAAAGGGGCTTCGATGACCGTCGCCGCCACCTTCGAGATTCGGTTCACCCGCTACCTCGACCCCTCGGGCCGGGAAACCGCACCTCTTCCCTCTTTTGCCGCTGATCCGAGCGCCCTCGTGCCGGATTACCGCGCCATGGTCCTCATGCGCGCGCTCGACGCCAAGGCTGTTGCGATGCAACGCACCGGGCAGATCGGCACCTACGCCTCGACGCTCGGCAAGGAAGCGATCGACGCCGCCATCGGCGCCATCCTTAAGGACGACGATGTCCTGCTGCCGAGCTATCGCGAGAGCGGCGTGCTGATGCTGCGCGGCGTCTCGCCGCACCGCACGCTCCTTTACTGGGGCGGCGACGAGCGCGGCAACGTCTTTCCCGAGTCGCCGCGCGACTTTCCGTTCAACGTGCCGATCGCGAGCCAGATGCCGCACGCGGTCGGCGTCGCCTACGCGATGAAGTTGAAGCGCGAGCCGCGCGTCGCGCTTGCGATGTGCGGCGACGGCGCCACGTCCAAGGGCGATTTCTACGAAGCCATCAACGCCGCCGGCGCCTGGCGCCTGCCGCTCGTCGTCGTCGTGGTGAACAATCAGTACGCCATCTCCGTGCCGCGCCGCATGCAAAGCGCTGCACAGACGCTGGCGCAAAAAGCCATCGCCGCCGGCATCGATTGCGAGCAGGTCGACGGCAACGATCTCATCGCGATGCGCGACGCGCTCGGTCGCGCGGTGGACAAGGCCCGCTCGGGCGGCGCACCGACGCTCCTCGAGGCGCTCACCTACCGGCTGAGCGATCACACCACGGCCGACGACGCGACCCGTTATCGCAGCGCGGAAGAAGTCAAGGAAGAGTGGAAGGCCGAGCCGATCCTGCGGCTTCGCACCTGGCTGCACGCCAAAGGCGCATGGTCGCCTGCGCAAGAGCAGGCGCTCGCGCGCGAGGCGGCGGCGCAGGTGCACAAGGTCGTGCAGGCCTACCTCGATACGCCGGCGCCACGCCCGGCGCAGATGTTCGAGCACCTCTACGCGCGCCTGCCGCGCCAGTACGCAGCGCAGGCGGCCGAGCTTGCCGACGAGACCGAGCGCGATGTCGAGCATCACGCTAGTTGAGGCCGTCAACCTCGCGCTCGCGCGCGCGATGGAGGAAGACAGCCGCGTCGTCGTCATCGGCGAGGACGTCGGCATCAACGGAGGCGTGTTTCGCGCGACCGCCGGCCTGCAGAGCCGCTTCGGCGCCGAGCGCGTCGCCGATACGCCCCTCGCCGAAGGCCTGATTGCCGGCATGGCGATCGGCATGGCGGCGGAAGGCCTGCGCCCGGTGGCGGAGATCCAGTTCGCGGGCTTCGCCTATTCGACGATCGACCAGATCCTCAACCATGCCGGGCGCCTGCGTCACCGCACGCAGGGACGCCTGAGCTGTCCGATGGTGCTGCGCACGCCCTGCGGCGCCGGCATCCACGCGCCGGAGCATCACTCCGAGAGCCCGGACGCGATGTTCTCGCACATCCCGGGCATTCGCGTCGTCTATCCCTCGTCCCCGGCGAAGGCGTATGGCCTGCTTCTCGCGGCAATCGAGGATCCCGATCCGGTCGTTTTTTTGGAACCGTCGCGGCTCTATCGACGCTTCAAGGAAGAGGTGGATGACGACGGCGTGCCGCTGCCGCTCGACCAGGCGTTCGTCGTGCGCGAAGGCACCGATGTCACCTTCGTCGCCTGGGGCGCGATGCTGCACGAGGCGTTGAAAGCCGCCGACGAGCTCGCCGCCGACGGCACCTTTGCCGAGGTGATCGACCTCGCGACGCTGAAGCCGATCGACTACGAGACGGTGCTCGAGTCGGTGAAGAAAACCGGGCGCTGCGTCGTGATCACCGAGGCGCCGCGCACCGCGAGCCTCGCCTCCGAGATCTCCGCCAACATTTCCGAGCAGGCGCTGCTTTCGCTGCTCGCGCCGGTCGTGCGCGTGACCGCCTGGGACACGGTGACACCGATGTTCCGGCTGGAAGAGCAGTACATGCCGAACGCCGGGCGCATCGCCGCGGCGGCGCGCAAGGTTCTGGAGTACCAGTAGCGTGCGCGTATTCAACCTGCCGGACCTCGGCGAAGGGCTGCAGGAGGCCGAGATCGTCGAGTGGCACGTGAAGCCCGGCGACGCCATCGAATCGGACCAGGCCATGGTCTCGGTCGAGACCGACAAGGCGATCGTCGAGGTCCCCGCGCCTTACAGCGGAAAAATCGAGAAGCTCTTCGGCGGCGCGGGCGACAAGATCCATGTCGGCGCGCCGCTCGTGGGCTTCGAAGGCGCCGGCGCTGACACCGGCACCGTGGTCGGCAATCTCGAAGCGCGCACCGCAGCGCGTAGCGAGGCGCGTGTCGAGTCGCGCGGCGAAGTTAAGGCAACGCCGGCCGTGCGCGCCCTCGCCCGCAGCCTGAACGTCGACCTCTCGAGCGTGCGTCCCACCGGCCCCGGCGGCACGGCGAGCACCGAAGACGTGAAGCGCGCCGCACGCGGCGACGCTTCCGCGGCGCTTCCCCAGAAGGGCATGCGAAGCACCATGGCGCGCAACATGGCCGCCGCGCACCAGGAAGTCGCGGCCGTGACGGTGATGGACGATGCTGACGTCGAGCACTGGCCCAAGGGAACCTCGGCGCTTGCGCGCCTCGCGCGCGCCATGGTCATCGCCTGCCGCGCCGAGCCCGGGCTGAACGCGTGGTACGACGCCAAGGCGGATGCGCGCACGCTGCGCGAAGAAGTGGATCTCGGCATCGCGGTCGATCTGCCCGACGGGCTCCTCGTCCCGGTGCTGCGCAATGCGCACAAGCTGGACGAAGAGAAGCTCGCTGCCGAGCTCCAGGCGCTGGTGGCCAGGGCGCGCGAGCGCTCGCTCTCGCCGGAGATGCTGCGCGGCGCGACGATCACGCTGTCGAACTTCGGCGCGATCGGCGGACGCTACGCCTCGCCGCTCGTCGTGCCGCCGATGGTCGCCATCCTCGGCGCCGGGCGCATGACGCGCATGCCGGTCGTGACGGCGGACGGCGCGCTCGCCGCGCGCCGCGTGCTGCCGCTTTCGCTCACCTTCGACCACCGCGCCGCCACCGGCGGCGAGGCGGCGCGTTTCCTCAATGCCGTGAAATCTGATCTGGAGCGCTGAGGCGCAGGTCCTCCTCGAGCGGCGCCGCGGGGAAGTGAAAGCGCACCGGCCCATCGGGCAGCGCGTTCACGAACTGCTTGAGGTACGGGCTGGTGGACGCTTCGATCTCCTTCGGCGTGCCCTTGCCGGCGATGCCCCCGTCCGAGATGACATACGCGTAGTCCGACACCGCGAGCGCCTCCTTGACGTCGTAGGTCACGACCACGGAGGTGAGGCCGAGCGAGTCGTTCATCTCACGGATCAGGCCGCGGATGTGGTTGAGCGAGATCGGATCGAGTCCGGCGAAGGGCTCGTCGTACATCATCAGGCGCGGGTCGGTGGCGATGGCGCGCGCGAGCGCCACGCGCCGGGTCATGCCGCCCGAGAGGTCGTTCGGCTTCATGTCGCGCGCGCCACGCAGGCCGACCGCGTGCAGCTTCATGAGCACCACGCGCTGCACGATCTCCTCGGGCGGATTGAAGTTCTCGCGGATCGGGAAGGCGAGGTTCTCGAACACCGTGAGGTCGGTGAAGAGCCCGGAATTCTGGAACATCATGCCCATCTCGAGGCGCAGGCGGTAGAGATCCTCGGCGCTGAGCTGGTGTACGTCGCTGCCGGCAACCTTGATCGTGCCCTGGTCCGGGCGCAGCTGGCCGCCGATCAGCTTGAGCAGCGTCGACTTGCCCGAGCCGCTGCCGCCCAGGATCGCGACCACCTTGCCCACGGGCACGCGCAGCGACAGGCCGCGAAAGATCTCCAGGTCACCATAGGAGAAATGCAGGTCGGAAATCTCGATCGCGTCGGCCATGGGCGAGAATTCTAGCCGTGGACGCCCACCCGTACTCCCACCTCACGCCCGAGCGTGTCCTCGACGCCGTCGCCGCCGCGGGCCTCGCGCCCGACGGGCGGCTGCTCAGCCTCAACAGCTACGAGAACCGGGTCTACCAGATCTGGCTCGACGACGGCACGGTGATCGTCGCGAAGTTCTACCGCCCGGGGCGCTGGAGCGATGCGCAGATCGACGAGGAGCATGCCTTCGCGCGCGAGCTCGCCGAGCGCGAGATTCCCGTCGTCGCTCCGATCAACAGCATAAAAACAGGGACAGACCACGTTTTTCGGGTTGCGATCTATCCGCGCCGCGGCGGCCGCACGCCCGAGCTCGAGAGCGCCAGCGTGCTGGAGTGGATCGGGCGCTTCATCGGCCGCATCCACGCGGTGGGCGCAACGCGCCCCTTCGTGACGCGCGAGGCGCTCACGCCGAAGAGTTTCGGGCACGAGCCGCGCGCCTTCCTCCTCGCGAGCGGGCTGATTCCGGCTGACCTGCGCGACGCCTGGACCGCCATCACCGCGCAGGCGCTGCAGAGGGTGGAGGAGTGCTACGCGCGCGCGGGCGAGCGCCGCGCCATCCGACTGCACGGCGACTGCCACATCGGCAACATCCTCTGGACCGATGCCGGACCGCATTTCGTCGACCTCGACGATGCGCGCATGGGCCCGGCGCTGCAGGATCTCTGGATGCTGCTCTCGGGCGAGCGCGCCGCCATGGGCGCGCAGCTGCACGAGGTGCTCGCCGGCTACGAGCAGTTCGCCGAGTTCGATCGCCGCGAGCTGCATCTGCTGGAGGCGCTGCGCACGCTGCGTCTCATCCACTACTCGGCGTGGATCGGGCGGCGCTGGGACGACCCCGCCTTTCCGGTCGCCTTCCCATGGTTCAACACGCAGCGCTACTGGCAGGACCGCATCCTCGAGCTGCGCGAGCAGATCGCGCTGATGGAAGAAGAGCCGCTCGCAGTCGATTAGTCGCCGGTAGGGACGGCGCCCTTGCGCTCGATCATCCAGCACCACAGGGTTTTCATCGGATCGGCGGGACGTACATCAGGCCGCCCTGGTTCCACAGGCGGTTCAGGCCGCGCTCGAAGCCGAGCGGCTTCAGGTTGGCGTCGAAGCTCTCGCCGTAATTGCCGACCTGCTTCACGATGTTGTAGGCCCATCGATTGTCGACGCCGAGCATCTTGCCCATGTCGCCGCTCGCGCCGACGAAGCGCTGGATCGACGGATTCGGGCCCTTCGCCTGCTCGTCGATGTTCTTCGAGCTGAGTCCCAGCTCTTCGGCTTCGACCATGGCGAAGAGCGTCCACTTGACGATGTCGAACCAGCGGTCGTCGCCATGGCGCACCGCGGGGCCGAGCGGCTCCTTGGAGATGAGCTCGGGCAGGATGACGTGGTCGTCGGGCTTCGACGCGCGCGAGGCGCGCAGCGCCACAAGGCCGGAGTGATCGGTGGTGAAGACGTCGCAGCGGCCGTTGAAATAGGCGTTCAGCACTTCCTCCAGCTTCTCGATCACCACCGGCTTGAAGGTCATGCGGTTCGCGCGGAAGTAGTCGGCGAGGTTGAGCTCGGTGGTGGTGCCGGGCTGCACGCAGATCGTCGCGCCATTCAGCTGCTTCGCGCTCTTCACGTTCAACTTCTTCGGAACCATGAAGCCCTGGCCATCGTAGTAGTTGACGCCGACGAAGTTGAGCCCGAGCGTGGTGTCGCGGCTCAGCGTCCAGGTGCTGTTGCGCGCGAGCACGTCGACTTCGCCCGACTGTATGGCGGTAAAGCGCTGCTGCGTGGTGAGCGGCGTATAGCGGACCTTGGCCGCATCGCCGAACACGGCGGCCGCGATGGCGCGGCACATGTCGACGTCGATGCCGCGCCAGACGCCCTTCGAATCGGGCGCCGAGAAGCCGGCGATGCCGGTGCTGATGCCGCACTGGAGGAAGCCCTTCTTGTGCACGGCATCGAGCGTGGATTGCGCCCAGGCCGGCGCTCCGATGGCGAGTGCAACGAGGACGAGCAACCATCTCATGGCGTTTCTCCCTGCAGCAGGAAATCGCGCACGATGCCGATCTGCTCCGCGCCTAGCAGCGTGGGCGCGTGGCCGACACCGGGAATCTCGACCACCTTCGCCTTTGGACCGCGCCGCGCCATCTCGGTCGTCGTGTCGCGCGAAAGAAGATCGGACTTCTCGCCGCGCAGCACGAGCGTCGGGCAGCGCACCGCGTCGTAGATCGGCCACAGCACCATGTCCTTCTCCGGGATCGCGGCGCGGAAGGCTTCAGCAATGCGCGGGTCGTAATGGGCCTGGAACATGCCGTCGGCGTTCTTGCGCAGCCAGGTCTCGGTGAGAAAGCGCCACTGCGCCTCGCTGTGTGGCCCGAAAGGCGCGGCCACGGTGCGCATGTATTGCACCGCGTCCTGCAGCGTGCGAAAAAGCGGCGTCTTACCGACATAGGCTCCGATGCGCTCGAGCGACGCATGCGAGATCACCGGGCCGCTGTCGTTCAGCACCAGCTTCTTCACCGGCGTGCCGGCCTGCGCGGCGAGCGCCATGCCGACCAGCCCGCCGAGCGAGGTGCCGAGCCAGTGGACCGACTCGGTATCGAGGCGCGCGATCAGGGTCACCATGTCGGCGACGTACTGCGGCACCGCGTAGAGCATGGGGTCGGCAAGGCGGTCGGAGTCGCCGCGCCCCGCGAGGTCCGGGCAGGCGATGCGGAAATGGCTGCAGAGCGAGCGTGCGAGCTCGTCGAAGTCGCGCGCCGAGCGCGTGAGGCCGTGCACGCACACGAGCACATCGCGGTTGCGCGGATCGCCCCACTCGAGATAAGCGATGCGATGCAGGCCCTTCGGCGAGGCGCACTGCACCGAGCGCCGGCGCGGCTCGATTACGTCAGCCATTGTCGAACCAGCGCGTCGCGCACTGCGCCTGCTTCGCTTTCCAGCGTGGAGAACGCGCTGCCCTGCCGGCGCAGAAGGGCGAGCTTCTCGGAGCGCAGGTTCGCGCCGCGCACCGGGTAGCCGTATTGGACGTAGCGTGCGCGCTCGGTCGGCGCGTCCTCCTCGTCGTACCAGATCCAGTCGTCGACGAGCCGGAAGGCAATCTCCTCGAGTCCTTCGTCACCCTCATGCGGATCGACGAGCTCGAGCTCGCGGCCGCGCGAGCGAAAATAGGTATGGCGCTCGGCGCTCGCGGCGTAGCCGATCCACGCGTCTGCGCGGCGCTCACAGATGAAGGCGAGGGCCAGACGTCCGTCGTCGCCGGCCTCCACATAGACATTGCGGGCTGCCGCCGCGCCGCGCTCCTCGTCCACGACACGCCCGTTCTCGATGACGGCATGCCCGCGCGCGCCGTCATGGTCCCATTGCGCTTCGACACGCAGCTCCGGAAAGTCGCCGGAAGCCTCCGCGAGCGCGGGAAACGGAATGCCTTTCTTGGGCGTGAAGCGATATTCGAGCATGTCGCTCGCGTGGTGCTCGGTGTAGTCCTCGGCGTCCGGGTCGCGCACCAGGAGCGAGCGCAGCCGCTCGCGGAAGTCCGCGAGGCGGCCGGCCCCGGTAATGCGCACCACCGCAGTGAACATCAGCCCCCGTACTTGAACGACAGCGCGAGGCGCGCGCGGAATTGCACGACCTTTCCGTTCTCGATCTTGACGTCGAGCTTCTCGATCTCGGCGATGCGCAGGTCGCGCAGCGTACCCGCCGCGGTCTTGACTGCATTCTTCGCCGCATCCTCCCACGACTGCGCGCTCGTGCCGATCACCTCGGTGACGCGATAAACCGCCGCTCCGCCTTGCTTTGCCATGGTGGTCTGCCTCCTCAGGATCGAGGGAAATCCCCCCGCCGAATCATTGTAGCCAATAGCGTGCGCGCGAATGGCGCTCGGTATCCAGCGTGAGCGCCTCTCCCATGCGCAGCGAAACCGCGCCCTCGAGATCGGTGCGCACGAGCCGCGCGCCGGCGGCGCGGTAGCGCTCGAGGACCTCGGCGTTCGGATGGCCGAAGCGGCTTCGATAACCGACAGGGACGATCGCCCATGCCGGCGATACGGCGGCGATGAACTCGGGTGTCGATGAGGTGCGGCTGCCGTGATGCGGCACGAGCAGGACGTCGCTTTGCACGCCGCGCCGCGCGGCGACGAGCTCGCCTTCGGCGCCGCGCTCGATGTCGCCGGTGAGGAGCATCGCATGGCCGGCGGTGGCGACGCGCAGCACGCAGCTCTGGTCGTTGCGCTTGCCGGCGCCGGCGAGCGCCGCGGGATGCAGGAATTCGAAGCGCACGCCGTCCCACTCCCATGCGTCACTTGGAGCGCAGCGCCGCGCGCTCGCCGCGAGCGCCTGCAGCGGGTGCTCGCGCGGCAGCGACGATGCGAGCGCCTGCACCTCGAGGCTTTCCATGACGGCGAGCGCGCCGCCGATGTGATCGCCGTCCTCGTGGCTGAGGACCACGAGATCGAGGCGCCCGACGCCCGCGCCGCGCAGCGCCGGCACGACGACGCGAGAGCCGCTGTCCGATTCGGTTCCGAAGGCGGGCCCCGCGTCGTAGAGCAGCGTGTGCCCGGCCGTGCGCACGAGCACCGCCAGTCCCTGGCCCACATCGAAAGTCGTGATCCATGCCTCGCCGTGCGGCGGCCCGGGAAGCGAGAGGCAGAACGCCGGCGCCATCAGCGCAAGTCCGCTCGCGCGCCAAGGCACGCCGCGCGGGGCGAGCATCCACGCGGCGCCGGCGAGCGCGGCGAGCACCGTCCAGACCGGCGGCACATGCTGCTGCCAGAGCGCGCCGGGAAGTCCGGCGCACCATTCGAGGAAGACGAGCAGCCACTGTACGAGGAGCGCGCAAAGCTCGAGCAGCGCATCGACCGGCACGAGCGCCGCGAGCAGCGCGAGCGGCGTGATCACCACCGAGACGAGCGGAATCGCCAGTGCGTTGGCGAGCGGCCCCGCCACCGAGACCTGGCCGAAGAGAAGCAGCGCCGCCGGCGCGAGGCCGATGGTGATCGCCCACTGGATGCGCGCCCACTGCGCGAGCTTCGTGCCCTGCTCGGTCCAGCCGACGGCCGCGTAGAAGATGAGGAGCACCGCCCCGAACGAGAGCCACAGTCCCGGCGCGAGGGGCGCCCACGGATCCATGAGCACGATCGCGCCGAGCGCAAGCGCGAGCGTACGCCACGGCGAGGAGATGCGGCCTGACCAGAGCGCGAGCGCCACGACGCTCACCATCCAGAAGGTACGCTGCGCCGGCACGCCATAGCCGGCAAGCAGCGTGTAGCCGAGCGCGCCGACGATCGCCGCGAGCGCCGCCGCCTTGCGCGCGGGCAGGCGCAGCACGAGCGCCGGCGCGCGGCGCCACAGCGTGCCCATCAGCCAGGCGAAGAGTCCGGAGACTAGCGTCACGTGCAGCCCCGAGATGCTCATGAGGTGCGTGACACCGGTGCGGTTGAAGAGGTCCCATTCCTCGCGCGAGATGGCGCGCTGGTCGCCCACGGCAAGCGCGGACAGGATTCCAGCGGCGGGCGTTGCGCCGAGCATCGCGCTGAAGCGGTCACGCACCGCTTCGCGCATCCGCTCGATGTAGTCGAGAGGTGAACTGCGCGAGCCCAGGCGCCGCGGCTCGGTACGCGCGCGCACGTAGCCGGTCGCGCCGATGCCGCGTTCCAGGAGCCAGGCCTCGTAGTCGAAGCCGTGCGGATTGACGAGCCCGTGCGGCCGGCGCAGCCGTACCGTGAACGCCCAGCGCTCGCCGGGATGCACCCAGCCGCCGAGCATCGCGGCGCCTTCGTCTTGAGGCGCACTGCGATACCAGGAAAGCAGCAGCTTCTGCGGCAGGCGTATGCCACCCTCGGCCCACTCGACATCGAGCTCGAAGCGCACGCCGCGCTCGGTGATTGCGGGCAGCGCCGAGACAACGCCCACGAGCGCGATATCGCGGCCTTCGAGCTGCGGGCCGAGCCAGTCGTGCATGCGCCATTGCGCGCACGCGGCCGCCCAGAACAATCCGGCCGCGCAGGCCGCGGCGAGCAGGAATGGGCGATAGCGCAGCCCGAGGAGGAGGAGGAGCGGAACGACGAGCGCCCAGCCGAGCGCCGGCAGCGCCGGCTGCAGCTGCAAGGCGGCGGCGCCCGCCGCGAAGAGGAGCGCCGCGAGGCCCATCCCTCAATGCAACGCGCATCCCGCCATCGCGCTGACCGTATACTTCGCCGCGGGCGCCCTATAAGAAATAAAGAGGCCTGATGGAGCATCCGTATCGGGAGGTTGCAGAACGCATTTATCTCGCGTTCCGCTACCCGTTCCTCGCCTTCCTCGTGATCATGGTCATCGGCACGGCCGGGTACTGGATCATCAGCGGCGAGAAGGCGACGGTCCTCGACTGCGCGTACATGACCTTCATCACCATCGCCACGATCGGCTACGGCGAGGTGATCGACATGTCGGCGAGCCCGACCGGCCGGGTCTTTACCATGGTGATCGGCTTCTTCGGCGTGGCGAACATCTTCTACATGACCTCCAAGATGACGGCGTTCATCGTGGAGAGCGACCTGAACGAGAACCTGAGGAGGCACCAGATGCGGCGGGAGATCGAAGCGCTCAGCGGCCACTACATCATCTGCGGCATCGGCCGCGTCGGCACCAACATCCTGCGCGAGCTCGTCGCCACCGACCGGCCGAGCGTCGTCATCGAGCCGGCGGCGGCGGCCCTCGAGGCGATGCGCGACAGCTACCCCAAGCAGCTCTACCTGCACGGCGACGGCGCGGACGACGAGATGCTGGTCGCTGCCGGCGTGCAGCGCGCCGCGGGCGTCTTCGCGGTGAGCGGCGACGACAACAAGAACCTCGTCATCACGCTCTCCGCGAAGCAGCTCAACCCGCGGGTGCGCATCGTTGCGCGCTGCCATGACGTGCGATTCGTGGACAAGATCCGGCGGGTCGGCGCGGACGACATCGTCTCCCCCGATTTCACCGGCGCGCTGCGCATCGCCTCGAGCATGCTGCGACCCGCGGTGGTCAACTTTCTCGACGAGATGCTAAGGAGCGACAAGGGCCTGCGCGTGGAAGAGGTTCGGCTGCCGCAGCACGCGCGCGAGCGGCGCATCGCCGAGCTCGCGCCGCACGATCCGCACTACGTGGTGCTCGCGCTACGGCACGACGGACACTGGGATTTCAATCCATCGGCCGACAGCCTGGCAAAGGCCGGCAGCACGCTCGTCGTCATGGCGACCCCCGAGGGCCGCGCGAAGCTCGAGCGCCTAGCCGGCGCGTGACTCCAGCAGCCCGTCGCGCAGCTCGAGCACCCGCTCGGCGCGCGCGGCGAGGCTCGCGTCGTGCGTCACGATGACGAACGCCGTGCCGTGCGAGGCGGAGAGGCGCAGCATGGCGTCGAACACTTCCTCGGCGGTATGTGAGTCGAGGTTGCCCGTCGGCTCGTCGGCGAGCAGGCACGCCGGCTCGGTCACCATGGCGCGCGCGAACGCGCAGCGCTGGCGCTCGCCGCCCGAGAGCTCGCCCGGCAGGTGCTCGATGCGCGCGCCGAGGCCGACTTCCTCGAGCGCGCGCTTCGCCCGCGCGAGGGCCTCGCGGCGCTCGGTGCGCCGGATGAGAAGCGGCATCGCGACATTCTCGAGCGCGCTGAACTCCGGCAGCAGGTGGTGAAATTGGTAGACGAAGCCGAGCGTCGCGTTGCGCGTCGCGCCGCGCTCGGCCTCGCTCATCTCGCTGAAGGCGCGGCCCTGCACGAACACCGTGCCGGCGCTCGGCGTATCGAGGCCGCCGAGAAGATGCAGCAGCGTCGACTTGCCCGAGCCCGAGCGGCCCATGATCGCGACGCGCTCGCCGCGATGGATGTCGATGTCGACCCCGAGGAGCACCGGCACGGGCTGCGGACCCTGATAGGTCTTCCTCAGCCCGCGCGAGGAGATCACCGCTTCGCGCTCATTCATAGCGCAGCGCTTCCGCCGGATTGGTGCGCGAGGCGCTCCAGCTCGGATAGAGCGTCGCCGCAAAGGACAGCACCAGCGCCATCAGGCTGATGACGACGACGTCGCCCGACTGCAGGTCCGAGGGCAGCTCGGGGATGAGATAGACGTCCTTGGAGAGAATGCGGAAGCCGAGCACGTGCTCGATCGCCGGCACGATGACGTCGATGTTGAGCGCGGTGACGATGCCGAGCACGACGCCGACCAGCGTGCCGATCACGCCCATCAGCATGCCCTGCACGACGAAGATGCCCATCACCGAGTGCGGGCGCGCGCCGAGCGTGCGCAGGATGGCGATGTCGGCCTGCTTGTCCTTCACCGCGACGACGAGCGTGGAGATGATGTTGATCGCGGCGACCAGCACGATGAGCGTGAGAATGATGAACATCATGCGTTTCTCGATCTCGACGGCACGGAAGAAGTTGGCGTGCGTGCGCGTCCAGTCGCTCGCGTAGATGTTCTGCGGCAGCTTGCCGAGGAGGGAGCGCGCCACCTCGCGCGCGGCGAAGAGATCGTCGAGCTTGAGCCGCACGCCGGTGACGTCGCTGCCGAGCTGGTAGAGCGTCTGCGCGTCCTGCAGGTTGACCAGCGCGAGCGCCGAGTCGGCATCGGCAATGCCCGCCTCGAAGATGCCGACGACGGTGAACTGCTTCAAGCGCGGGATGACGCCCGCCGGCGTGACGAGGCCCTGCGGCGCGATCACCGCCACCTTGTCGCCCGGCAGGACGACGAGCGCGCGCGCGAGATCCGCGCCGAGCACGACGCCGAAGGCGCCGGGCTCGAGCGCATTGAGCGAGCCGAGCTTCATCTGCGAGCCGAAGTCGGCGACCTTCTCTTCCTCCTCCGGCAGGATGCCGCGCACGAGCGCGCCGCGCACCGCGGGCCCTGATGTGAGCATGGCCTGGCCCTGCACGAAGGGCGCGGCGGCGATGACGTGCGGCTGGCCAAGCGCCGTCTTTACGATGGGCCGCCAGTCGGCGAGGCGGTTGGCGTCGCCGCTGATCTGCACGTGCGCGACGACGCCGAGAATGCGCGTGCGCACCTCCTTCTGGAAGCCGTTCATCACCGAGAGCACGACGATCAGCGCCCACACCCCGAGCGCGATGCCGATCATCGACACGAGGGAGTTAATGCTGATGAAGCGATTGCGCCGCCTCGCGCGCAGGTAGCGCAGGCCGACGAGAAGCTCGTAGGGCATGAATGGGGACGGGATCGGCGCGAGAATACACCATGGACGCCGAAACCCGCCTGCAGCTTGCGAGCGTCATCCGCCGCGAGCGCATCGCGCACCTGGCGACGCTGCGCTCAGGCGCGCCGATGGCGTCGATGACGCTCTATATGAGCGCGCAGGATTTCGCGGCCTTCTACGTACACGTCAGCCGGCTCGCCTGGCATACGCAGGACATGCAGCAGGAGACGCGCGTCGCGCTCTCGATCGCCGAGACGGATGACCGGCGCGCGGACCCGTTCACGCTGATGCGCGTCTCCATCCGCGGCGAAGCGACGAACATTGCGAACGATGCGCCGGAGTTCCCGCCGCTGAAGGCGGCGTGGCTCGCCCGCTTTCCCGCCCAGGCGATCAACTTCGAGCTCGCCGACTTCTCTTTCTGGCGCATCGTGCCGCGCGATGCGCGCTTCGTGGCCGGCTTCGGCCGCATCCACAACATTTCCGCAACCGAGCTCAGGACGCTATGAACGCAGACGAACTGAAGGCAATGCAGGCGCCGATCAAGGACAAATACAAGCGCGAGCCCGCGGCTGCGCTGATCACCCTGCGCGCGCAAGGCCGCATCGGCGAAGGCATCGCCTGTCGCGTCGATACCGGTCGCGCGCTCGTCGAGGCGGGATTGCATCCGGCAACCGGCGGCAGCGGCTTGCAGGCCTGCTCGGGCGACATGCTGCTCGAGGCGCTCGTCGCCTGCGCCGGCGTGACGCTCAAGGCGGTGGCCACGGCGCTCGGCATCGCCTTGCGCGACGCGACCGTGCACGCCGAGGGCGACCTCGACTTCCGCGGCACGCTCGGCGTGGCGAAGGACGCTCCGGTCGGCTTTCGCGACATTCGCCTGCGCTTCGAGCTCGACACGGATGCGGCGCCCGAGCAGAAGAAGAAGCTGATCGAGCTCACGGAGCGCTACTGCGTCGTGCTGCAGACGATCAAGCGCACGCCGCCCATCGAGGTCAGCGCCCCCTAGAGGGGCAGTGGTTGCAGCGGCGGTACATCGGGCGCTGCGGCGGGCGTGTGCGCGACGTTCAGTACCATCGAGACGGTGGTGAAGTAGCCCAGTACGCCGAGCATGTCTACGATGCCTCGCTCGCCGAATTGATCCAACGCGCCCCGGTAGGTCGCATCGCTAACGCCCTTGGTCTGCATAAGTTCCGCGCAGAAGTCGTAGGCGATCGCCTCGTCAGCCGCCATCGCGGCCGGCCGGCTTCCGGCGGCGAGGCTCTCTACGGTCTCGCGTCTCACGCCGGCCTTGAGAGCAAGGGGCACATGCACGCACCACTCGAACTGCTGCGTCCATAAGCGCGATACGACCAGCATGAGAAATTCGCTGATGCGCGGCTCAAGCGAGCTGCGAAAGCGCAGGTATTCGCCGACTTTTTGCAGGCGGTCCATGAGCTCGGGGCTGCGCAGCAACGCGATGAAGGGACCTTTGACGCCGCCGCGCGGCCCGGCGGCGAGCTCGGCTGCGGCCGCGCGCTGCGCGGCGCTCATGGCGGCCGCATCGAGTGGGCGCATGCGCTCTACGTTGGACATGGCTTCTCCTTGCTTGCGAGCGCTGCCGCGCTGAGGACGAGGACCACGCTTGCCAGCGCGAGAACGAGCGCAAATCCGTGCGGGCGCTGCACGACGTAGCTTACGGCGAGCGGGCCGGCGATCTGTCCCGCGGCGAAGGAGGCGGTCATCGCCGCCATCAGCGCGGGCGCCTGCGTGCCGGCGATGTTGCGCGCTTCCTGCATGCCCGCCATGGTGATCACCATGAAGGTGCCGCCGACGAGCAGCGCCGAGAGCACGATGCCCGAGAGGCCGGCAAGCACGAGCGGTGCTGCCACGCCGGCCGCCATCGCGAGACTTGCAGCGCTCCAGATGCGGCGATGGCCGTAGCGTGACGCGAGGCACGCCGCCATGGTGGAGACGGCCGCGCTCGCGCCGAAGAGCGGCCACGCCCAGCCGAACCACGCGGGATCCGTGACCACCGCCTTTGCCATGACCGGAACGAAGGTCGCCGGAATGACGTAGCCGAAGCCGAAGGCGCCGTAGCAAAGGACGAGGCGCAGGGCATCGGCGCTCCATACGAAACTGGGAGCCTCGCGGCGCGCGGCACGAGTCGATTCGTCGCGCACGTTCGGCCAGACCGCGCCGGCGATCAGCAACGCCACGGCGCCGAGGGCGATCCACGCTTGCGCGGAGCTCACGCCGAAGTAGGTGAGCGCAAGGCAAAGGCCGCCGGCAAGCGCGATGCCCCAGCCGACGCCGCTGAAGACGAAGCCGGCGCGCGCGGGCGGGAGCCGCGCGAGGCTCCACGACGACACATGCACGAGCGCCCAGGCGCTCGCCACGCCGGCGAGAAAGCGCAGCAGCAGCCACCACGCCATGCTGTGCACGAAGGCCATGGCGAGGGTGGTGATGACGATCGCGCCCAGTGCGCCACGGATGGCGCGTGACGAGCGCGCAGGCAGCGTCGCCCAGAGGGCGCCGGCGAAATAGCCGACGTAATTCGCCGAAGCGAGGTAGCCGCCTTGGACGAGCGAGACGCCGGCATCGTCCTGCATGAGGGGCAACATCGGCGTGAAGGCGAAGCGCCCGACGCCCATGGCGACCGCGAGGGCGGCGAGACCGGTCAGGGCGATGCGCGGCATGGCGTCCCATGGTCGCGCGCCGCCAGGTTCCTGTAAAATGAATAATTGAGAACCAAACGTTCTGTATTGGAGAATCATGGATCTCGTCGAGCTGCAGATCTTCAAGGCGGTCGCGGAGCAGGGCGGCATCACCAAGGCTGCCGCCGCGCTGCACCGCGTGCAGTCGAACGTGACGACGCGCGTGAAGCAGCTGGAAGAGCATCTGGGCACCAAGCTCTTCCATCGCCAGGGAAGGCGCCTCGTGCTCTCCTCCGAGGGCAAGGTGCTGCTCGCCTATGCCGAGCGGCTGCTGCGGCTGTCGAGCGAGGCGCAGGCGGCGCTGCGAGGCCACGGCCCGCACGGCGTCTTCAGGCTCGGCACGCTCGAGAGCACGGCCGCCACGCGCCTGCCGGTGGTGCTCGCGCGCTACCACCGCAGCTATCCGGCGGTGCGCCTCGAGCTCAGCACCGGCACGAGCGGCGCGCTCGTCGACCGCGTGCTGCGCGGCGAGATCGAGGCGGCGTTCGTCGCCGAGCCTTTCCCGGCGAAGAATCTCGAGACCCTGCACGCCTTCAGCGAGGAGCTCGTGCTCATCACGCCCAAGGACCATCCGCGCGTCGCGTCGCCGAAGGACATCGAGAGCCGCGTCGTGTTCGCCTTCACCACCGGCTGCTCGTATCGGCGCCGGCTCGAGGCCTGGCTCGGCCGCGCCAGCGTGGTCGCCGAGCGCGTGATGGAGTACGGCTCGTACCACGCGATCACCGCGTGCGTCGCCGCCGGCAGCGGCATCGCCGTCGTGCCGAAATCGGTGCTGCGCGCGACCGGCATGGAGGCGCAGCTTGCCGTGCATCCGCTGCCGCCGCGAATCGCGCAGGCGCGCACCATGCTCGTCTGGCCGCGCGGCCATCGCTCGGCGCCGCTCGAAGCGCTGCGCCACGAGCTCGGTTGAAGATCTACGGCGTCGACTTCACCTGCGCGCCGCGGCGCGCGAAGCCGATCACCGCCGCCGCCGGCGCGCTCGCGAGCCGCACCCTGCGCGTGCAGGCGCTCGAGCGCCTGGAATCGTTCGGCGCGTTCGAGGCACTGCTCGCACGGCCCGGATCGTGGGTCGGCGGCTTCGACTTTCCGTTCAGCCTGCCGATCGAGCTGGTGCGCGACCTCGGCTGGCCGCGCGCATGGCCCGAGCTCGTCGCCCACTGCGCGGCGATGTCGCGGCTTGAATTGCGAGCGGCGCTCGATGCCTATCGGTGCTCGAGACCGGCCGGAAAACGCTACGCGCATCGCGCGACCGACCATCCCGCAGGCTCTTCCAGCCCGATGAAGCTCGTCAATCCGCCGGTCGCCCTGATGTTTCACGAGGGCGCGCCGCGCATCCTCGCGGCCGGGGTCCATGTGCCGGCGCTCGCGGCCGGCGATGTCAGGCGCGTGGCGCTCGAAGCGTATCCCGGCCTCCTCGTGCGCAAGCAACTGGGCATCCGCGCGTCCTATAAGAGCGATACGCGGGGCGAGCAAACCGCCGAGCGCCGCGCAGCGCGCCGCCGCATCGTGCAGGCGCTCGCGGCCGGCAAGCCGCTCGGCGTGCGGCTCGAGCTTCCCCGCACGCTCGGAAACGCGCTGGTCGAGGACGGCAGCGGCGATCTTCTCGACGCCGTGATCTGCGCGGTGCAGGCCGCGTGGGCGGCACGGCGGCCGGACTACGGCATTCCGGCGAGCGCCCCCGAAGCCGAAGGCTGGATCGTCACTTCCTAGGCGTGAGCGCGTAACCCTTGGCGCGCATGCAGAAATTCGCAAGCCGCTGCTCGTCCATGTAGCGGTCGCTGTAAGGGTCGTAGAACGGACCGGCCGGCTGGAACATGAAGGGACGGCCGAACGCATCGCGAGAGATCCATGGGCTGAAGGCGCTGAAGCCCATGGTGCGCGTGTTCTCCTCCTGCCATGCCGCCTGCTGGCATTGCCGGAAGTCGCCCGCCACCTGCTCCGGGGTCGCATCGTCGCGCACCCATTGCATGGGGGTGCAGCCGGCGGCCGCCGCCGCGAAAAGTGCGATCCACGTCAGTCGCATAGCTCGTTAGACCAATACCATATCCGTCCATGCAACTCACGCAGGCGCCGCTCGCGATCGTCGACCTTGAGACGACCGGCACACGGCCGGGCAGCGACCGCGTCACCGAGATCGGGGTCATCGAGGTCGAGCGCTTCGAGGTGGTCTCGCAATGGTCGACGCTCGTCAATCCCGGCGTCGCGCTACCCTCCGAGATCCAGGCGCTGACCGGCATCACGCACGAGATGCTCGCGCAGGCGCCGCGCTTCGCCGACCTTGCGGCGAGCCTGCACGAGCGCCTCGCCGGGCGCGTCTTCATCGCCCACAACGCGCGCTTCGACTACGGGTTCCTGCGCCGCGAGTTCGACCGCGTCGGCATCCGCTTCCAGCCGCGCGCGGTATGCAGCGTCAAGCTCGCCAAACGCCTTTATCCGCGCGAGCGGGGGCACGACCTCGACAGCCTGATCGCGCGCCACCGCCTTGCCTGCGAGGCGCGTCATCGCGCGCTTCCGGATGCGCAAGCGGTATGGCAGTTCCTGCGCATCGCCGCCGAAGAGCACGGCGCCGAGGTGCTCGCCGTGGCGGCGCGCCAGGTGGCAAAGCAGCCGGCGCTGCCGCCGCAGCTCGATCGCGCCTGCGTCGACGCCGTGCCGGAGGCGCCCGGCGTCTACCTCCTTTACGGCGAGAGCGGCCCGCCGCTCTATATCGGCAAGAGCCGCTCGATGCGCTCGCGTGTGCTGCAGCATTTCTATTCCAGCGCCCCGTGGCTGCAAGCCGTGCGGCGCATCGAATGGCGGCGCACCGTGGGCGAGCTCGGCGCGCTTCTCACCGAGGCTCGCCTCGTGAAGGACCTCGCGCCGCTGCACAACCGGCAGCTGCGCCGGCCGCAGGCGATGTGCGGCTTCGTCTTCGACGGCAAGCGGCTGCGCCTTGCCGCGGCGGCGGAGATCGATGCCGACACCCTGCCTTTCCTGTATGGCATCTTCCGCACCCGCCGCGCCGCGCTACAGACATTGCGCACTCTGGCCGACGAGCAGGCGCTCTGCCTGCAGACCCTGGGATTCGATGCGAAGCGCCAAGGCAGCTGCTTCCGCCACCAGATCGGCCATTGCGCTGGCGTCTGCGCGAACCGCGAGAGCATCCACGCGCACCATGGCCGCCTTGCGGCGGCGCTCGCCGCGCTGAAGGCGCCGCCCTGGCCCTATCCCGGGCCGGTGGGAATCGTGGAAACGGATCGTTCGCGCGATGCGACCGAAGTGCACGCGGTCGACCGCTGGTGCTACCTCGGCGCGGCGCGCTGCGAGCCCGACCTCGCGCAGGCGCTCGAGGATCGCCCGCGCTTCGACTACGACCATTACCGCATCCTCTCGCGCTATCTCGCAAGACCGGGGGCGCGCGTGGTGCCGCTCGACGCATGCACTGCGAGCTCGTAGTGCCGGGACTCTTCGCCGCGCCGAGCGCGACGCGGCTGCCGTGCGCCGAGCTCCTGCTCGCGCGCGGCCACTGCACGACGAGCGAAGCGCGCTCGCTCGAAGCGTGGCTGCACGACGCGTTCGAGCTCGCCGAGGAGCCCCTCGCCTGCGGGGCGCTCACGCTCCTTGGCGCGGGCGGCGAACCGAACGGATATTGCTGGACGCGCGCCGATCCGGTGCACCTGCAGCTGATGCGCGATCGCCTGCTCCTCGTGCCGGCGGCCGCCCTGAAGATCACGCACGATGAAGCCGCAGGGCTGACGGACGCGCTCAATCGCCACTTCGGCGAGCGCCTCGCCGTGCAAGCCGTCGACGCCGAGCGCTGGGTGGCGAAGCTGCCGCAGGAGCTGGCACTCGATACCGAGCCGCCGCTTGCGCTCGCCGGCCGCGACGTGCCGCTCGACCTGCCGGCGCCGCAGCTCGTCAATGAAGCGCAGATGCTGCTGCATTCGCATCCGGTGAACGAGGCGCGCGAAGCGCGCGGCGCGCTGCCCGTCAACAGCCTCTGGCTCTGGGGCGCGGGCCGCGCGCCGCAGGTCAATGCGCGCCCGTGGCATTCGGTAAGCGCGGCCGATCCCGTGGTGCTCGGCCTCGCCCGCGCGGCCGGCATGCGCCACCGTGCGCTCGCTGCCGATGGTGCAGCCTGGCTCGCGCGCACGCCGGAGGAAGGCCGCCATCTCCTCGTGCTCGATGTGCTGCGCGTCCCGCTCGCGCTTTCTGAGGAAGAAAGCTACCGGGACGGGCTGGCCGCGCTCGAGCGCGCGTGGTTCACGCCGCTCCTCGCCGCGCTGCGCGGCGGGGAGATCGGCATGGTGACCATCCATGTGCCGGATGCGGCGCAATGCGCCGCGTACGAGACGATTCGCGGCGACCTGCGGCGGTTCTGGCGCCGGCCGAAAGCGCTGGAGAACTACGCGTGAAGATCATCGAGCGCCCGTATGAGGAAAACGCGCGCCGCGCGCTGATCGACGCCGGCATCCATCCGCTGCTCGCGAAGATCTACGCGTCGCGGCGCATCCGTTCCGCGGCCGAGCTCGATTACAACGCCGCTGCGCTCCTCGCGCCGGCGCTGCTCAAAGGCATCGAGCAGGCGGCGGCGCTCCTCGCCGATGCCATCGGCGCGGGCAAGCGCCTGCTCATCATCGCCGACTACGACGCGGACGGCGCCACCGCCTGCGCGGTCGGCCTGCGCGCCCTGCGCGCCATGGGACGAGATTCGGGCGCGACGGTCGATTACCTCGTCCCCGACCGCTTCAAGCTGGGCTACGGGCTCTCGCCGGAGCTGGTGGACCTGGCTGCAGAGCGTAAACCCGATCTGCTCATCACCGTGGACAACGGCATCGCGAGCGTCGAAGGCGTCAGGCGTGCGCGTGCGCTCGGCATCGCGACGCTCATCACCGATCATCACCTGCCGGGCGCCGAGCTGCCGCAGGCCGATTGCATCGTCAACCCGAACCAGACGGGCTGCGGCTTTCCCTCGAAGGCGCTCTCCGGCGTCGGCGTCATGTTCTACGTGATGATCGCGCTTCGCGCCGAGCTCAGGCGCCGCGGCGTGCTCAAGGAGGAGGTCAACCTCGGCGCGCTCACGGACCTCGTGGCGCTCGGCACGATCGCCGATGTGGTGCCGCTCGACGGCAACAATCGCAACCTCGTCGCGCAGGGCCTGAAGCGCATCCGCGCCGGGCGCCTGCAGCCGGGCATCGCGGCGCTGCTGCGCACGGCGGGACGCAATGCTGCCGAGGCGACGAGCTTCGATCTCGGCTTCGTGGCCGGGCCGCGGCTCAATGCCGCCGGACGGCTCGCCGACATGAGCCTCGGCATCGAGTGCCTGATTGCGAACGATGAGGCGCGCGCGGCGAACTGCGCGCAGGAGCTCGATCGCTTGAACCGCCAGCGCCGCGACATCGAGGCGGGCATGCTCGAGCAGGCGCTCGAAACGCTGAAGACCCTGGAAGCGCAGGCGCAGTCGACCTTCTTCGCGCCCGACTGGCACGAAGGCGTGGTCGGCATCCTCGCCTCGCGCCTCAAGGACCGCTTGCACCGCCCGGTGATCTGCTTCGCGCGCGCCGCGGATGGCCGATCGCTCAAGGGCTCGGGCCGCTCCGTGCCCGCGCTGCACCTGCGCGACTGCCTTGATCTCGTCGCCAAGCGCATGCCCGGACTCATCGTGCGCTTCGGTGGCCACGCGCAGGCCGCCGGCCTCACCATCGGCGAAGCGGACTTTGCGCGCTTCGCCGTCGCCTTCGAGCACGCGCTCGATGAGATGCTGCCGGCTGCCGCGCGCCTGCGCACCGTGGAAACGGACGGCAGCCTCGACCAGAGCTACTGCACGCTCGATGTCGCGCGCATGCTCGAGCAGGCGATCTGGGGCCAAGGCTTTCCGCAGCCCCTCTTCTGCGATACATTCGCCGTCGAAAGCCAGCGCGTGGTGGGCGAGCGGCATCTCAAGCTCGTGCTCGTGAAAGACGGGCGGCGGCACGAGGCAATGCGCTTCGGCGCGCTCGATCCCCTGCCCGGGCGCCTGCGCGCCGCCTACCGGCTCGCGGTGAACGAATTCAACGGGCTCAAGTCCATCCAGTTCAACGTGGAGCACGTCGAATCATGATGCGCCTCGCCGCCATGCTCGTGACCGCCACCGCCACTATCGCCCTCGCCGGCGACCTGCAGCCCACCAAGGATGCCGGGCCTTATGTGCCTTCGCCGCAGAGCGTGGTGTCGGACATGCTGCGCTACGCGGACGTCGGCCCGAACGACTTCCTCATCGACCTCGGCTCCGGCGACGGCCGCATCGTGCTCACCGCCGCGAAGGTGTTCGGCGCCCGCGGCTTCGGCGTCGACATCAAGGAAGACCTGGTGCGCAAGGCGAACGAGGCGGCGCAGAAGGAAGGCATCGCCGACCGCGTCAAGTTCGTGAAGCAGGACCTCTTCAAGACGGACATTTCGCCGGCCACCGTCGTGACGATGTACCTGCTGCCCGATACGGTGAACATGCTGAAGGAGAAGCTCCTCACCGAGCTCAAGCCCGGTACGCGCATCGTCTCGCACGACTATCCGCTCACTGGCTGGATTCCCGAGAAGTACGTGCAGATGGACCTCGAGGACAAGATCCAGATCAGCGGCGTCACGACAACGCTCATCTACGTCTATATGGTGCCGGCCAAGGTCGCCGGCCGCTGGCAGGCGCACATGCCGCCGGCGATCAGCAAGCAGCCCGCGTCGCTCACGCTCAAGCAGCAGCTGACGCGCGTCTCCGGAAGCCTGCGCATCGACGGCCGCGACCTGCCGCTCGAAGACGCGAAGCTGCGCGGCGAGCATCTCAGCTTCCGGCTCGCCGGCCACAAGGGCGAATTCTCCGGCACGGTGAAGGGCGACATGATCGAGGGCATGGTCGACGGCAGGACGCGCTGGACGGCCGCATTTCTCAATTAGGGGTCGGCGGATGAAGCTGCGCATCGCCGCCGGCAAGCTCGCGCTCGAGGCGCAACTGCGTGACACGCCCACGGCGCGTGCACTCGCCGAGGCACTGCCGTTCGAGGCCACGGCGCAGATCTGGGGCGAAGAGGTGTACTTCACGACGCCGGTGAGCGCGAGGCTCGAGCCCGATGCGAAGCAGGTCGTCGAGCCCGGCACAGTGTGCTTCTGGACCGAGGGCGACGCGCTCGCGCTGCCCTTCGGCCGCACGCCGATCTCGACCGACGAGCGCCCGAAGCTCGCCTCACGCTGCAATGTGCTCGGCAGCATCGTCGGCGACGCGGCACGCCTGGCGGCGATCAAGTCCGGGCAGAAAATCCGCGTGGAGAAAATCTGATGCAGCGAAAGCGCGTCAACTCATCCAAGCTGCGCTCGGTCGGCTACGACGAAGCGACGCGCACGCTCGAAGTGGAAATGTCCAGCGGGCAGATCTACCAGTACGTGGGCGTCTATCCGGAGGTCTACCGTCGCTTCATGGCGGCGCCCAACCCGACGAGCTTCTTCGACGACAAGATCGCCGAAGAGTACACGCCGAAGCCCGTAAAATAGCGCTCAAGAAAGGGAGGGACCATGCGCGGCGCAGTTGCCGCCGTTCTCGCCTGCGCCTGCCTGGGCGCCGCGGCCTCGTCCTCGGCGCCGCCGGCGCCGGTGGAAAGCACCGGGCTGCGCTCGATCGCCGGATGGCTGAAGGCCAAGGGCGCCGAGGGCTATCTCGCGGCCGAGGTCGCCGACGCGATCGGCATCCCGCGCGGCGCGGACGTCAAGCTGCTCCCGGCACGGCAGCGCGGCTTTCGCGACGCCGAGGTGCTGCGCATCGCGCAGATCGTAGAGGGTGATTACATGCTCTTCATGGTGCAGTCTGCCGGCGAGGTGTACTTCTACCTTTCGACCGTGGGCGGCGGCTTGCGCAAGGCGCTGGTCTCGCTCCCGGAGCGCGACGCGGTCACCCCGCTCGAGGCGGCCGAGGCGCAAACCAATTTCCGGCGCGAAGTCCTATATTGGGAAGACAAGGTAGCGCGATAGATGGAAGCGGAACGGCTGAACCAGATTGCCTCGACGCTCACCGATCTGCAGGCACGGTCGGCCGAGCTACGGAGGTATCTTTGACTACGAGGCGAAGCAAAGCCGGCTTGCGGCGCTGAACCGCGAGCTCGAGGACCCGAAGCTCTGGGACAATCCGCAGCGCGCCCAGGAGCTCGGCAAGGAGAAGAAAGCGCTCGAGGCGGTCGTCGCCACGCTCGGACGCGTGGGCAGCGGCCTCTCGGATGCGCAGGAGCTCTTCCAGCTCGCGCGCGACGAAGGCGACGAGGCCACCGTCATGGGGGTCGCGAGTGACGTCGAGAAGCTGGCGAAGGACGTGGCCTCGCTCGAGTTCCGGCGCATGTTCTCCAATCCGCTCGACCCGAACAACTGCTTCGTCGACATCCAGTCGGGCTCGGGCGGGACCGAGGCCCAGGACTGGGCCTCGATGCTCGAGCGCATGTACCTCAAATACTGCGATCGCAAGGGCTTCGGCGCCGAGGTGCTCGAGCACACAGCCGGGGAAGTCGCCGGCATCAAGAGCGCGACGCTGAAGGTCTCGGGCGACTATGCCTATGGACACCTGCGCACGGAGAGCGGCGTGCACCGCCTGGTGCGCAAGAGCCCGTTCGACGCCAATGCGCGGCGGCACACCTCATTTGCCAGCGTCTTCGTTTATCCGGAAGTGGACGAGTCGATCGAGGTCGACATCAACCCGGCGGACCTGCGCGTCGACGTTTATCGCGCCTCGGGCGCGGGCGGCCAGCACGTGAACAAGACCGAATCGGCGGTGCGCATCACGCACCTGCCCTCGGGCATCGTCGTGCAGAGCCAGAACGACCGCTCGCAGCATCGCAACCGCGCGGAGTGCATGGCGATGCTCAAGTCGCGGCTCTATGAGCTGGAGCTGCGCAAGCGCACGGCCGAGCAGGACAAGCTCGCGGCGCAGAAGACCGACATCGAGTGGGGTCACCAGATCCGCTCCTACGTGCTCGACCAGTCGCGCATCAAGGACCTGCGCACCGGCGTGGAGAAAGGCGACACGCAGCGCGTGCTCGACGGCGATCTCGACGATTTCATCGAGGCGAGCCTGAAACAGGGGGTCTGACTGGAGCAAGAAGACAACAAGCTGATGGAAGAACGGCGCGAGAAGCTGAAGGCGCTGCGCGCCGACGGGCAAGCCTATCCGAACGATTTCCGGCGCAAGGACCTGGCGGCGGCGCTGCAGGAGCGCTTCGGCGCGCTCAGCAAGGAGCAGCTCGAAGAAAAGAAGCCGGCGGCGGTGGTCGCGGGACGCATGATGCTCAAGCGCGTGATGGGCAAGGCGAGCTTCGCCACGCTGCAGGACGGTTCGGGGCGCATCCAGGTCTACATCACGCAGGACACGCCCGGCTACGAGCCGTTCAAGCACTGGGATCTCGGCGACATCGTCGGCGCCGAGGGCACGGTGTTCAGGACCATGAAGGGCGAGCTCACGGTCAATGCGAAAAGCATCCGCCTCCTCGCCAAGGCGCTGCGCCCGCTGCCGGAGAAATTCCACGGGCTCGCCGACCATGAGATGCGCTACCGGCAGCGCTATGTCGACCTCGCGGTGAACCCCGAGGTGCGCCAGATCTTTGCCGAGCGCTCGCGCATCATCCAGACGATCCGCGAAGTGCTGCGCGGCGACGGCTATCTCGAGGTCGAGACGCCGATGATGCAGCCGATCCCGGGT
>Ga0075426_10000222_pt1 | contig 37460 bp, 37 predicted proteins | sample SoiMethybrSBSTD5_FD_75304 | JGI IMG/M metagenome (GOLD analysis project Ga0075426, IMG submission 75304) | Bulk soil microbial communities from a Populus tree surrounding site in Tennessee, USA - Soil MetaG P. TD hybrid SBSTD5 | ecosystem: Environmental > Terrestrial > Soil > Tree plantation... | reverse complement strand
TACACGACCGACAATGGGTTTTTTCTCGGCGAACACGGCTGGTACGACAAGCGATTCATGTACGAACCATCGCTACACCTGCCGCTGCTGGTCCGCTATCCACGGCTGGGGATCTCGGGTCGGGTTGAAAACCGCATGGTGATGAACATCGATTACGCGCCGACCCTACTCGATTTTGCGGGGGTTCAGGTTCCAGGGAATATGCAGGGGCGGAGCTTGCGGCCGTTGCTCGAAGGCAAGGTCCCGAGCGATTGGCGCACGTCCGCCTACTACACTTATTACGAAAACTCCTGGGCCGAGCAAGAATCGGGCAAGGCCAAGATGATCGATCCTTCGTTTCAATACTTCACCGCGCATCGCGTGGTTCCGCATCGTGGAGTGCGTACCGAGCGCCACAAGCTGATCCAGTATTACGGCGAGGGCGATTACTGGGAGATGTTTGACCTAGAAAAAGATCCGGACGAGTTGAAGAACCTATACGGCGATCCCGCCTCCACACACGTGACAGAAGAACTCAAGCGCGAACTGCGACGGTTGAAAAGCTATTATCACGACAACGGCTGAGCGCCTACCCGGTATGGCTGCCCAGTGGAAGTACATTGCTGCTTCTAGAAGCGACTGCTCCGTCCGGCGGGAGAACCACGAAGACGGCGTTTCGCGTGGGAAGCATGCGCACGTCCGACCAGAGGTGATCCGGCGGTGCCCATACAAACATGTGCAACGAAATTCCCGCCGGCACTAGAGCCGCAGAGTGCTACACTCGTCTCCATGGCAAGTGGTGCCACCTTGCCGGTCTTGGGCGGGAGCACGCCCCGCATCACGTCGCTGCTTATCAAACCCGCCTCCGCGGTCTGCAATCTCGACTGCGCTTATTGCTTCTACCTCGACCGCGAGGCCGACCCCTACAAAGCCCTGCCTGCGCGACGCATGACCGAGGAGACGCTGGAGCGCCTGGTAGACACGTATTTGTTCTACTCCTACCCCCACAGCGTGTTCGCATTTCAGGGCGGCGAGCCGACACTCGCCGGTCCGGCTTTTTTCGAAAAACTTTGCGACCTGCAAAAGCGCTACGGCCGTAACGGACAGTCGGTCGCCAACTCACTGCAGACCAATGCCACCTTGCTGGACGTCGCCTGGTGCCGAATCTTTCGCGAGTACAACTGGCTGGTAGGCGTTTCGTTGGATGGCCCCGAGCCGGTGCACGATTTGTACCGGGTCAACAAGCAGGGCGGCGGGACCTGGAAGAACGTGATGCACGGCATCGAGACGCTGCAAAAACACGGAGTGGAATTCAATATCCTGTGCGTGCTCAGCCAGGCCAACGTGGAAAAGGCCGGCGAACTGTATCGGTTCTATCGCTCGCTGGGAATCGAGTACCTTCAGTACATCCCTCTGGGCGAATTCGACCAATCTGGGCGGCCCCTGCCCTTCACCATCACGCCGGAGCAATATGGGCGGTTCCTCTGCGAGACTTTCGATCTGTGGTGGCCGGAACGCCGGAAAACCCACATCCGGTTCTTCGACAACATCGCCGAAGCGCTCGCAGGCCACAAGCCCGGCACGTGCACCCTGCATGAGACGTGCGATAGCTATGTTGTGGTCGAGTACAGTGGCGACGTCTATCCCTGCGATTTCTTCGTCGAGAAGAGTTGGAAGCTGGGGAACATTCACCTGGATTCTTGGTCCGAAATAGCCCGTCGCCAGACGCGGTACAACTTCGCCGCGAAGAAAACCATCGCTCATCCGGAATGCCAGGCGTGCGAATTTCAATCGATTTGCCATGGCGGCTGCCCGAAGCTGCGTCACGGACGCCACGGTAGGTTTGAAGACCTCGACTACTTCTGCACCGCTTACAAAATGATCTTTCGCAAAAGCACTGGCCCGCTGCAAAGGGAGGCCCAGCGGGTTGTACCTCCGTCTGTTCGCATTTGAAATATCCCCACCGCGAGATCACCGACCGCCGGATTCGCCGGGGGACGTTCCGGAGTGTTCAGCAGTTGGTTCAAGCGATTGCCAGCTACATTCGGGAACGCAATAAGATACCCAAGCCGTTTGTCTGGACTGCAAAGCCGGCGGGCATCCTCCGAAAGATCAGGAAAAATCGAACTTTAGCGCCAACCCAATGAACTACAACAATTCCGATCTTGCAAACGCCTTTCCCCCGTCACTGCGAGATGATGCGCTCAAAGCGATATCGATTCTTCCACAGCCGTCGTGGAACACTGGGGCGTTCTCCGTCTCTGTGAGCGGAGAAACGGTGTCCATTCCTTACCGCGTATACCACGATCCGGCCCTGATCGATCCAAGCCGGCTCACGTCCGTTCAGATAGAACTGGTTGACTGCCTTTTGACACGACACCACAGCGGCTTTATCCGCGAAAAGCATCTGGCGAGCATTCTCTGCGCCAATCACGAGTGGGTCCCTCCCTTTCTCGTTCAGCTTGTTGGGGAGTATGTCATTGAGATCCTACATCTGGTACGGCGGAATCTCCATCATCTAGATCCACAACTCTATCGAGCGTTCCTCAGGGGAAACCCCAGCTTCTTTGCGCTCACCAAACAGCGGGTCATCAGTTATTGGGACTGCTATCACCGATCGGTGCGCAGAGAGGATTACGCCGGTTTCCAGATTGTGGAATTCCAGGATCATCTGCGCGCCACCGAGAAATGAATCGGCCTCCAGGATGAGCAGCCCGCCTTGGCTCCCGATAATTTCTAACTATTTCGGAAGCAGGACACTAGTAAGCTGTCCCGGTGATTTTGTTAGGGCGGATGCGGCGGGAAGGATCTGTGTAAGTCCAGCGGAAGGGCTTGGCTGATTTCGAATAGGCGCGGATATTACCTCCGCAGTTTGTTGCCGAGATCGGCAACTGAGGTGAAAACTCCACGGCGGATCACGTCTCGCTGAATCTTGGCGAACCAGAGTTCCACCTGGTTCAGCCAGGACGAGTAGGTCGGCGTGAAGTGGAACCGTACTTTGGGATGCTCAGCCAGGAAGCGCTCCACATCCTCGGTCTTGTGCGCGGATAGATTGTCGAGCACGACGTGAATCTCCCGAGCCCATTTCGTGCGTGCGACCAAGCCTTGCAGAAACGCGATGAACTCCTGACTGGTGTGCCGTCCGGCGGTCATACCATGCACTTGGCCAGTCTTCACATCCAGCGCCGCATACAGCGAGAGAGTGCCATGACGGTAGTATTCAAAACCGTGTCGTTCGGCACGTCCGGGCGACAGCGGCAGCACCGGATCGAGGCGGTCCAGAGCCTGAATCGCCGTCTTCTCATCGACGCAGAACACGGCCGCGTGCTGCGGTGGATTCATGTACAGACCGATGATGTCGGTGGCTTTCCGTTCAAACAACGGATCGTTGGAGGCCATATAGCGGTCCAAGCGATGCGGCTTGAGCCGGGCCTGCGCCCACACCCGCTGCACCGTGGACTTGCTCACTCCCAGCGCCTCGGCCATCTTCCGGCAGGACCAATGCGTGGAGCCGTCCGGCGGTTTCTGTTGCGTCTTGCGCGCGATCCGGGCTTGGACCGCCGCGTTCGCCACACGCGGCTGGCTGCCCTTGTGACGAGGCTCCAGACCTGCCGTACCGTGTTCTTCGAACCGTTGCTTCCAGCGCGAGATGGTGGGCGCTGTGGTCTGCAACGAAGCCATGATCTGGCGGTGGCTCCGGCCCTCCGCCAGGGCCAGGATCAGACGCGCGCGGAACACATCTCCCGCCGGAAGCGTGCGCGACTGCGCCCAACTGGTCAACTCGATTCGCTGTTCTTCGGTGAGTAAGAGCAATTCTGGATTCCGTCTCATGATTATCAGACGGACCAGACCCTCTAACGTTATGACTGGGACAACTTACTAGTCCGGGCAGGCCCCCGACAGAACCGAGGCTCCGTACACTCTATTGCCGATTCCGTCTTCTGCAATTTCTGGATCAACGTGCCATCCATAGCAATGCTTGAAGAAAATAATGTTAGGAAGGCGTGGGAGGGTGCTTGCAAGCGAGCCGGACTGGAGGGCCTGCTGTTCCACGATCTCCGGCGCACCGCAGTCCGCAACATGGTGCGCGCTGGCATCCCCGAGAAGGTTGCCATGCAGATCAGCGGCCATAAAACTCGCTCCGTGTTCGACCGCTACAACATCGTGAGCGACCGCGACCTCAGTGATGCGGTGGCGAAGATGGAGCGTCATCTAGAAAGGCTGGGCACAATTTCGGGCACAGTACCGAAATCCGAGAAAGAGCAGCGAGCAGAAGTTGTGTGTAAGTCTCTGAATTGATGGTGCTGGAGGAGGGGGTCGAAGAGGCTGAAGTCGCTGAAAAAGCGCAAGTTACTAATCCTGAAGACAGCGAGAAACGCTAAATCCGCTATTTCTGCATATTACTGGCACGTGTACGGCACGCGGCCAAAGTACGCGAAGAAGGGCCTCCCGGCATACCCTGGGAGGTTCATCCCTTCGGTACATGAGCAGTCACGGTCTCCATCAGTTCCCTGACTGATTTGTCGTCGCGCGCGAATGGTGGCGGTGGTAGAAACGGTCTCGTCGGGTGAATCTTACTTAGATAGTGAAACAATGATGCGATCAAGTAGTATGCGCCGTGCTCATCGAGATTCAGGGCTTGGATTCCGGAATAAGGAATCGGCATATTCCCTTTGGAGAGGTCGCCGAAACACACGGGAATGATAATTTTATTCGTTAGCCACGCCGCGCCGGCCTCGAAATTGACCCAAGGTCGGCTAACGGATGTGCGGCTGAGAAGTAGGATCACTATTGAAGCTGACTCCAACTCTTCGCGAATCCGTTGCAACCAGATTTCGCCTGCGTAAACCTTCCATTCATCGGACGAGAGGAATACTTCTTGCTCTTTACCAAGGTAATTCTGCAGAAAGCGCTGGAGTGCTTTCGCAACCGTCTCTTCCTCGTGTATAAAGCTAATAAAGATTTTTGACATGCATTCTCGTCCGGACCCGTAATGCCGCAGGTTCCGAAGGGAATCGTAACACGTTCCGTACCGGCGTCCAGCTTGGGAAAGTGAACGTCGATTGAAAATAAAGTACATGGCGTCCACGGCGTTGAATTCAGGTCTATGGAATTCAGCAACTTCCGCCACTTCGTATTCAAACCACCGGTTAATGGAGTGAAATTGGAGTGGACGACGCACGTGCGCGCCCTGGGTCTTCAGCTATTGGGTGACCACACACACCCTGCCGTCCGGCGGGGTGATCGTGCGGCGGGGCTGAATTACGACACCTTTCCCAAGAACATGGGAATGGCGAGGCGCCGGCGGGCGGTCTCGCCTTTGAGGAGTTTTCCTTGGCGCTCTGGCACGTCGCCGCGCATGCCGCCTGCTGGAAGCAAAGCGGCTTTCGGTGGACCTCCGAGAGGGCTTGGACTTCGGGCACCCGCCGTTGAACCCTCAAAACACTGTGGTGAGGTTGACTCCGGGAGAGCGGCGCTCCGTTGCCGGGCGGGGAATGTGATGTTTGCGCCGCTGGCCCCGCCATTCAAGCCACGCAGGCGGCTGGGCGAATGAAACCGGGTGCACAAATGTGCGTTGAGCCTAAAGTCATCAGCTAGATCCGGGATAGCCAGGGAAAGTTATCGCGCAGTCTTTCGGCGGCCAAGCAGCGCCAACGCGGCCAGACCACTTCCCAACAACGCAAGCCCGCCCGGCTCCGGCACGCCTGCTGCTCCGGGCGAAAATGCGGTCAGGACGCGGACATAGTCTCCGGGCGAACTAGCAAACGTATCGAAGAGAATCTGTCTCGGGCCGCTGATTGTGACTGAGTCTCCGAACTCCAGGCCCCTGGCGCCCGGATTCAGGTAATTCACACCGGTATTGGCCAGAAAATCGCTGGCCGCAAGAGTCGGGGTACTGGTGATGATTCCGAGGATGTCCGCATCGAAATCAACCGTTCCGATCATGTGTAGGGTTGGGCCTGGGTCAAAGAAAACGTAATGGCTCGCAACCGTTGTTCCTGCCGGTATCGGGCTCGTCCCCACGTCCACTGTCAGAGGAGCTGCTAAGAGTATGTTCTGATCCTCATCAAACCCGAACAGGTTTGGGCTTTGAAAGTTGTCGTTGCCGACACTATCGGGCGGGCCAAATGGATTTGATAGAGGCACGGTCAGTTTGACGAATGTCCCTCCAGCGGCTAGGGCCGTTCCGCCCGTCACGATTCCATCAATAATTTCTGCTTTAGCAGGAACTGAAATCGTTAATGCTAGTAGCGCAAGTGCAACACCCAGCTTTTTCATATCCTTCCTTTCCGTTTCGGGGTTTGATTTATCTAGCATGTGTGTATCCATTAGTACATATAATGAATTGAACAACTTAGTGACGTAGTTGGCATGGATTAAATGCGAAATCGTGGAGCATCTTACAAGTTTTCGGGATTGCGGGCAATCACCGGGGCCATCTCGCCAGGCACGACGGGGGCTGCGCCGGGTATCTTTATGCAGTTGCCTTCCACGCGAGGTGCCATCTTGAACCAGGACGGGAAACTAAACACCGAGACGAATCCTGCCGCTCGCGCATCGATTATCGTGTTTTACCTCACCGGAGCCGGTCCACAAACCCGCCGGCGCGAGGTGAAGAAGGCGGCCTGATCTCACTTCGGCGTGCTTCCCTTTGGGCTCGCCGTTATTCTCTCCTGAAGTACCAGCCTAGATTGTGGCTGAAGTGCGGAGCGACGGCGATCCAAGAGGCGGCGTCGTGGAGCTGGCGGGATCGCAAGGTGAATTGTTCGGGACTGGCCAGAGCCTCCCCTATGGTGAGGATCGCCGGGCTTTTTCGATTCGGGTTTGGGTCACGTGGGGTCTCCTTGCTTGGTCGCTTCCGACTGGGTATAGTGCCTGTGAGCATTCCAGTCGGAATATTTCATATAAAATATTTTAAATAAAATATATTGGAATGTCAATGGTCTTGCTATGCCAAGGAAAGCCAGCAACACATCGGATCTTGCGGCCGTCGGCAAACGCATCAAACAACTCCGCGGGAATGAACGGCAGGATGACTTTGCGCCGTCTTTGGGTATCACTCAAGGTCAGTTCTCCAAGATGGAGCGGGGCATCGTGCCGCCTACTGTCGAGGTGCTCTTGCGGCTGCGGAAGAGGTTCGGGAGGAGCGTGGATTGGATTTTGACGGGTGAGGAGCGGGGATGAAAAAGATATTGACCGGGCGAGCGTATCAGATGACGATCACGCTCCGGGGTATACGGCCGCCGATCTGGCGTCGCGTGCAGGTGCCGGGTACTCTTTCGCTTGCGGCGTTCCACGACGTGATCCAGACGGTCTTTGGCTGGACGAATTCGCATCTGCGTCAGTTTGTCGTTGCTGGCAGAACGTACGGCCAGCCGGACGATTTCGATGAAGCGGTCGAGGATGAGTCAGGGGTGACTCTGGCGGAAGCTCTGGGCACCCGGAACAAGCGGTTCTTGTACGTCTACGACTTTGGCGAAAACTGGGAGCACGACGTGCTGATCGAGAACATTGTTGCGGGCAATTCGGGCAGTGAGGGGCCGTTGTGCCTCGGGGGCAAGCGGCACCGGCCGCCGGAAGATTGCGGCGGCCCGCCGGGCTACCAAAATTTCATTGAGGCAGTCCGCGATCCGGGCCACGAGGAGCATGAAGCCCTGCTCGAATGGGTGGGCGGCAGTTTTGATCCGGAGGCGTTTGATCTTGCGGCGGTGAATCGGGCACTGATAGCGTTGCCGATCGCGCGGCGTGCCGTGCAGTGAATGGCGAACGCGCACTTTTCTCAATCCTGGCAATTCTGGTGAGCGAGGTTTAGCGACATGACGAAGGAGAAGCCGTTTTCGGCGACGTTCAAGCTGGAGAAAGAAACGAAGAACACGGTGCGCTATGCCGAAGAGGCGGAAGACCGGCGGCCCGTCGTGGGCACAGTGTATATCGACAAGTACGAACTGCCCAACCCATATCCTCAGAAGATTCGCGTCACGATTGAGCCGGTGGATTGAGCCGGCAGAGTAAGTTGGGCACTATGAATCGCCGGGTGATAATGCGTTTGCCCTGCGGGCTACCAGAGTTTGAGGGCGACCGCGTAGCCTGTGAGCAGTCCGTGGAAGAATGCCTTTGCGCACCTGCTGTGTGGAAGTGGTGTAGCGTTGCGAGGCCTCGTCGAGCGCCTTGATAAAGGTCCTCACCGAGCACCGCGCCGGCGGCAAAGCGGTTGCGAAGGCCGGCCTCTGCCTTGCCGCCAGGCGCATAGATGCTCCCGTCGCGGTAAACTCCGTAGCCGATCGCGCCACCGATTTCGGTGTCCTGCGCAAAGCAGTAAGCCACGCACACTCCAGCAGCGATCAGGCATTTCAGACCCACAACCAAAAGTAAACACCATGGACGGCTGGCGGTTCAAGTTAGCAAGGCGGTCACCAGGGGCGCGACTGGATGCAGCGAAATTAGCTCAGGGACTCTACCTCCCTCATCGAAGCATTTAGAACGCGCCCGAGCACGTTGAAGTTTCGTCCGTCTACGCGGATCGTACAGTGCTCTGCTTTGGTAATGCCCCACGCGTGGGGCTCATGAATGATGCTGAAACGAGTGCCCGGATTGAGGGTTACGGCTTTCCCCGTACGATTTTCTTTCGCGTCAATTTCCTCGGCGAGAACGGGGCGCGTTAATTCGTATGTTTTTTGGCTCATCGGTTTTTGGATTAAGTATGCCATTTTGCCTTTTGCTGTTTGGCCGTCAAATTTCAAATCTCCCGTGGGGAGTGAGACGCGGGTTCTCGCGGTTCGGCCTGCGAGTTTTATTCAGCCGTTCCGCAGTCTCGGCCGGGATTGATTTTGGGGGTGGCGGGGCGTATGCTTTTTCGCACTGAAAGGAGGTCATTCAATGGCCCAAGCCAAAGCCCAGAAGGTGGCTCACGCAGATCCGGTGAAAGTTGACTCGAAGCATTACACGGTCGAGTTGGAAAACGAAAAGGTGCGAGTGTTGCGCATTCGTTACGGCCCTCACGAGAAATCGGCGATGCATAGCCACCCGGCGAGCATCGCTGTTTTCTTGAACGACTGTGACGCCCGATTCACATATCCGGATGGGAAGACAGAGGACGTTAAAGCAAAGACCGGACAAGTCCTGTACTTTCCGCCTTTGGACCATCTTCCGGAAAATCTCGGCGACAAACCGTTTGAAGTGATCGGGATCGAGCTGAAAAGCTGAAAGAGAGCGCCTTCGGGTGAAAATAAGCGGGCGCATTTGAGTGATACGGGTGAGTGCGCCCGCTGTCGAAACGGGGATTTGTTATTGGAACGACGCGGCCTCGGCTTTGGTTGAATTTATTTTTGGACGCAACGCCTAGACTGTTCCGCCCGAACGATCAAGATGGTAGATTTTGTCTTGAGGGTTGGGGTGATACGGTCGCTCTTCAGCTTTATTTTTCGCTGCCAGCATCGAAAGACCACTTTTCCTCGGAAGCAGACAATCCAATCCGGTGGCAGCGAGGTGAAACGTATGTTGTCTGCCTGGATTGCGGACAGCCGTTTGCCTACGACTGGGAAAACATGCGTCTTGGCAAGGCCGTCGATATTTCGAGCCGCTCACAAGATTTCACCCGTTAAATATAGTGCCAGCAGGTACTTGGAACTGTTCCAATATCCGCCTCCGATCAAAAGATACCCTCGAAGTGACGCTACAGAGTTGAAAGATGTCTTTCCGCAAGAGGCGTTTCCTGCGAAATTGGTTCTGTCAGCGTTGGTTTCTCCTCGTTTTTAGGGGCCGCCAGGTAAGCGGCCCCAAACTCCCAAGCTAATTCAAACTGCGGCACCGATGGTACATGCAGGAAAGGTGCGCATTTTAGCCAGGATTGATTTCTGGGTGTGAGTGGGGGTATGCTTCTCGGCAACTAAGAATCATATGCCCACTATGCCCGGTATTGATTACCAGCCAGCGCACAATCCTGGCGGACGATTCGCGCACGGGAACCCCATCGGTGTCGTCCTCCACAAGACCGAAGGCGGCTACGATCACGTTCTGCAGGGCTTTCTAAACGGGCGGCGCAACCCTCACTTCTTGATCGGGAAAGAGGAACTCCAGGCCGTTCAGCTCGTTGATACCGATGTTAGGGCAAATCATGTCGGGCCGGGTGCGAATGCCCTCTACATCGGCATAGAGTTCGAAAGTATCGCTGCACGTCGGGGTTTTGAACATCGGCAAGACCCCAACACTATTGCTGATGAGTTGACACCTTTTCAGATTTCCATGGGTAGGGACATTGTCGATTGGATTTGTCGCACACACGGCATTCCTAAGGTTGGTCCTCCCAGCAGTACAGCATGGCGAGTTGCTCGCGGTCACTGGCATGGTGTGCTCGGTCACGCTAATGTGGCCCAAGGCGGTTTCTTCCACACGGATCACGGTGACACCCTACTGTGCCACGATTTCATGGCCCTAGGGGTTTTCCCGAGTTGAGCACACCGCGCGATGGTTCGGGATTGATTTTGGGGTGGTGGGGCCTATGCTTCTCGGCAACTGAAAACGAGCCACGGGGTTTTTATGGCCGAGAAGAAAATTGAAAAGTGTGCGCATCCCGGTTGCAACTGTCCGGCTACGAAGGGCAGTAAGTATTGCGGAGCGTACTGCGAGGGTTCCGCGAATCGTCCGTCTATCGCGTGCAACTGCCGTCATGCGGAGTGCGCTGCCGGTGAGACGGTGGGTTCGACGGGGTAAGAATCGTATGGCACATGTTGTGGTTGGTCCGGTGGCATGGTGCGCCGCGGGGATCAGGTACAGATCGTCGGTCGATAAGGCGTCCGGAACACGGTGCGGCGGTTTGACCGGCGTTAGTTCATCATTCTGATGAAGAAATCAATTTCCTGGCGACAAATCCTGCAACGCGTCTTCCATCCTGCTCGACCACAGAGGTTAGCCCAGGTTGAGCGAGGACTCCGGTAACGGAACCATTTCAGTTTTTCAGCCGGCAATCCGCAACGAGGACATGGCTGGGCTATCGGTAAGAATTCCTTCTGAACCACAGCCAAGTGTTTCCGTTCCGTCCTTGCGCGTTGCTTCTTCGTAAGCGATTTGCGCCTGTTTTGCCATTCTTCTTCCGATTGGCGCAGTGCAGCATGCCGCTGTTCGCGGTCCGCAAAAAATCTTGACCACGGCTCTGTCCTTCGCGCCAGCCATTCCAGGGGGTCCCTCATGAAATGTCGCTTATAGAGTACGTCGAGGAGCGCTGACGCTTCATCGCCCGTGATCGGGTCTTGCAGCAACAGGCGAAGACGTTCAAGTTTCGGCAACAACCAATGATCGGTGCTGAACATCGTATCTGACTGATTTACGCGTTCCTGGAACGTGCGCACGACGTCTTCGCGGGCCATGTCGGGTGCGATGCGGTTTTCCATGCGCATGAGCGGCACTTGCCTTTAGGATGCCTCCGGCATTGCCATCCTATGGTATTACCACAGGCATCGCGCATGGGCGGCACTCGCCTTCCGCCACAGAAATGACAGGAAATTTGGGTCGCGGATTTATTCGGACATGTGGGTCGCGGATTTCCCGTCCTCGGCCACATCGGTACCTTCTGTGAAAGTAATTGGCGGGCCACTCTGGGCGGTTACAATTCCGTCGAGAGTCCAACCGCTCAGGACAGTATTCTGCCAAGGCTGGGCGAACTTCCAGGGCAGCGACCACAGCCAGGATGCCACAAAGGCACGTCGCCGATCCCAATCGGACCGTCCACGCAAGTCACGCAGGTTGAAAGGATTGGGATCTTCCCCCATTTTGGTGCAGCTCAGGGTGCCCTTTGGACAGCAAGCGGAGCGAGCGGTGCGTATGGAAGGATGCGAGCCCGTAACAAAGGGAAGCCTGCCCGGCCATACATCTAATCCATCGCGGGAAGGGTTGCACCCAGGCCCCAAGCGGTGACCCCATGCTCGACGCCGCGTCCCCATCGTCGCCCTATTTCTGTTCATTGGCGGATGGATCAACCCGGCGGCGTTGATGCAAACCGTTTGGATACCACTGAGCCTCCCTTCCCGACTGGGCACACAAGATTAATCGCCGCCGATATTCGCGGATCCAAGGGCGTCTGTCGGTCCCTATCCTTCTTGGAACGTGACGCCACGGGAGTGATCGTGAGCGACGCTTCCAACGACTCTGCTATCGAATACCTGCAGCAGGCCGACTACACACCTCTCACTTTTCGGATTCCAACTGCATCATCCAGATATCGGAGTGAAATTCGTCGAGGTTGGTGACGATCTTGTCTCTGGCTACGTTCACTTCCATATGATTCGATTCGGAAATGCCGGAGTAAATACGCTGGGCGCCGTGGAAGTGCTGAATGGCGAACGGAGCGCCCTGAGCATGTTTGGTCTTCGGATCCAGACGGAGAGCCCACAGACACGTGAAGCCGTCACGATTGGAAGTGAAGTACATGGCGTTTCCGTCGGGCGAAAATTGCTGCTTGTCATCGTGGTATTCGCCGGTAGTCACCTGTATCCAGCGGCTTGACCTGGCGGGAATGAGGTTCTCCACGGGCGTGATGTAGATTCCGTAGTGCGCCTGGTCGGGGCTGGTCTGAATCAGGAAAGACAACCACTTGTCATCCCAGGAGTAGAACGGGTTCCAAAGGGACCGCTGAGGATCGCTCAGCAACTCGGTTGTTTTGCCCGTCGCGAGTTCTACCAGCGAGATCCGAGCAGGGCCGACGCCATTCTCGGTCAACACCCAGCTGCCGTTGGAAGAGAAGCCGCCTGGATTTCCACAACTCTGACACACATGGCGCGCCGCTCCCCCTGTGCTGGGAATCACCAGGAGGTCGAAATCAGGCGGAACGCTTGAACTGTAATACGACACCAGCGAGCCGTCTGGAGAGATTCGTGCCGCACTTCCGCGAAATATCGGAACGTCCTGAACCAACTGAGTCTCCTGCCCCGTAACCAGATCTTTGACGACCAGCCGATTGTCTGAAAAGTAAGCGACCCTCTTTCCGTCACGGGAAAGCGAGGGGGAATCATCGCGCACCCCTTCGACCTCGGTCAATCTTTGCCGCTCCCCGGTTACGCGCACGTGGTCGGCTTCGATCGGAATACTCCACAGATTTGTGCTTCCCGTTGCGCTGCCGAAGACCATCCGCCCGCTCCCGGAAACCGTGGGAGTGACGGCCAAGCCCGTCGCCGACGTAAGCTGTTCCGGTTCGGAGGTGACAGTGCCGTTACTGGTAATCGCCACGCGAAACAGATTGTGGGTGTCACCAATGGAACGCTCAAAGATGACCCACTGGTGATCCTTATCGGGTGCCATCCAGGCCGACGGCACCGGAGGTTGTGATTCCCCGGCCAGCAACGCGGGCGGAACAACTTTCTGCAGGCTTCCTCCGGAAATCGGGATGATCCACCAGAATTTTTGATCCTCAGCCCGGCGGCCGTCGCGCGCTGCGAGCGCCAAAACTCTGGTTCCATCCGGAGAAATAACTGGTGCGCCGCCAAGAGAGACTCCGGGGTGAACGGCGACGGGCGTTCCACCCATGCGGGGGACGGCATACAGCAGGTACGTAACCTGATCCGTACGTGTGAACACGATCGTCGAGCTGTCTGCGGAATAGAGCGGTGACACTCCATTGCTGGTGATCATCCGGGCGTCGCCGCCCAGCGCCGGCACCTCATAAATCCCGCCGCGAGCCCCATACGCAATCTGCGTCCCATCGGGAGAAAAGATCGGGGAAAAAGCTCCGTCCTTCTCATGCGTGATCTGAATGGCTCTGCCGCCGCCGATTTGCTGGACCCAAATGTCCGGGTTCGGTCCGCCGGCCGACGAAAGGTAAGCCACCAATTTGCCGTCCGGCGAAATCGTCGGGCTGAAGGAAACGCCATTCGAGGTCAGCCTCGTAAGCGCTCGTTGAACCGTCGCCTTGCCCGGCCTCGTACGCCACCACAGCCACCCGGCAGCTACGAACACAAGCACAAGCGCGGCGATTAACCCAAGCGCAAGCCCGATCCTGCTGTTCGCGCCTCCTACAGGCGCCGCCGCCGTCAACTTCCCCGAATCCGACTCCTCTTTCAGTTCCTCCAGCGCCACTCTCAGGTCCGCCATGTGCTGAAAACGGCGTTCCGGATCTTTCCGCAGGCACCGCGCAACGATGCGCTCCAACTCCCGCGGAATGCGGGAATCCAGTTCCGTCAGCGCCTTGGGCTCCTGCTGGATGATCGCGGCCAGCGTGGACATCCGGTTATCGCCCTGGAAAGCCCGGCGCCCCGTGAGCAATTCGTACAGCACGGCGCCGAACGAGAAGATGTCGGAGCGCGCATCCACCGGCTTCCCCTGGGCCTGCTCCGGCGACATATAGGCCGCAGTACCCACTACCGTGCCTTCCTCCGTCTCCGCTTTGAATGTTTGCGTCGCCCCGTCGGCGTGGTCCTCCTTGGCCGTGAGCTTCGCCAGCCCGAAATCGACTACCTTAACGATTCCGTTCGCCCCTACCATGATGTTGCCCGGCTTGATGTCGCGGTGAATGATGCCTGCGGCGGCGGCGGCCGCCAGCGCGCTTGCAATCGGAATGGCATATTTCAGAACCTCCGCCACCGGCAGGCCGCCGCTCGGGATCATTTGTTGCAGGGTTTTTCCGACCACGAATTCCATCACCATGAAATCCACACCATCCGCCTGATCGATCTCGTAGATGGTGATGATATTGGGGTGGTTCAGCGAGGATGCCGACTTGGCCTCTTGAATGAACCGCTGCTTGCGCGATTCGTCGGTTAGCTGCTCCGGACGAAGTACCTTGATGCAGACGTTCCGGTCGAGACGCAGGTCCCGGGCCTTGTAGACCACCCCCATCCCTCCCTCGCCCAGCTTGGCGAGTATGTCGTAATGGGATAGTTTCTGGCCGATCAATGTGTTACCTCACGAGCGTCGCCTCGGACTTTAGGCGGTACTAGCATGGATCAAAATAGTTCAGTCTGTCTCAGAACTGTAGCCCAAAAAGATCCAAGGCGCAAAGAGCTAGGCTGCGAAGCCCCGCGGTGTTTCGCCCTCCCTGGGCATAGCTGTTACGAAGAGCCCTTCGTCCGACAATCTGGATGCCTCACTTTCGCGTACCAGCTATATACGGAGAGGGGCTTTGAACCGTGGACCACGTTCAACAACGGCGCTTATCGTCAATTCCTGAGAAAACTCTGATCGAGGTTCCGCCGGACGGCCCGACACGTTGGCGACCCCGATCAGAAGTACCCGCGAGTAGGCCACCCTCCGGGAGCAATTTCCTGGTTTTGCGCGGATCGATCCCGTGAAATGCCGGTCGCAGAATTAAATCCCGCCCGGGGCCAGTTTTGCTTGATGTCCTTTGGACCTAAATGACCGAACTGATTGTGGTAGAAGGCGTTCCAACACCCGAGACCTTTGTCCAGTGATCCAGATAGATGGACGGCGGACCTGTTCGCAACAGCTATCCGTCCAGAGTCTGCCGATGGCGGGTCCTCAGAACCGATCCTTGAGTTCAGGAATGAAAGGTTGCGGCGCCATCAAATCGGCTGACGGGCGGTATCGGCCATCCGTGCGCGGACCTGGGCGCATATTCGCTTCGCTTCTCCAGGCAAGAACAACATCGCAGCCTGTCTGGAAAGTCCCAAGTCCTGAGCGCGCCATCGCGCATGCATGATTCCGGCGGCCGAGTGCGCGTTCTTGCCGAGAAGCAGGTGGCCTAGCTCATGTGCGATGACACGGCCCAGAATCACTTCGAACTCCCTGCCATCCGCAAGTTCGCGAGTGCGGTCCGCGTAGACATTGGCCACAACGCCAAATCCTTCGTTATCTGGTAGGAGCGCGGACCCGAAAATGTCTCCGCCAACTCCCAGGCTATCTGCCATGGAGTTCGAGAGGAGGCGGAGCGTTAATCTTGTGGGGGCATCCGGTAGCGCGCAGGCTTTGTTCCGGACAGCCTCATCCGAGGTGAGTGGACAAGACAGCCAAGCGGTTGCGACGCCGGTCCGTCGAAAAATCCTGAAGGCCTCCTGTTCAGCCCGACCTAGCAGATCGCCGGACGCGGCGGAATAGTTGTAGACATGGATTTCGATGTTCAATCCGGTTACTGGTGACGCTGTTCGAGGAGCGGGCGCCTCCTCCGTCGCTCTTTCTCCTGCCGCCCGCGCCCGAATATTCGTTCGCATATTCTCGGTCTGCTGGGGCGTGAACACCATTAAACCCTGCGCGATGACATCCAGTTCCTTGAGACGCCAAGGGACATGCATTATGCCGTGCGACGAATGACTTCCTGCGCCCAAAAGCAAGTGTCCGAGTTCATGAGCCGCAAGGTGCCCGAGAATTACTCCGTGCCCCATTCTGCGGCGGCCGGCGAGCTTATCGGCGTCGTAAGAAAATACGTTCGCCACAGTAGCGAAGCTGCCGTCTTCCGGGATAAGAGCAAAGCCGAAGCTGCCCTCGGCCTGGCGTAGACGCTCCGCCATGGATTGAGACAGGATTCGAAGCGCCAACCTGGTCGGCCCGGGCGGGACCTGGCAGGCGGGGAATTGACCGGCGTCTTTCGGTGCCAGGGGGCAATCCAGCCATTGGATTTCAATGCCGGCTTGCTGGTAAATCCGGGAGGCTTCCGCCTCGGTTAGCGCCAGCACGTCTGGCGCGACCGCCGCGTAGTTGTAAACGAAAACCGTAACTTTCAAGCCCGGTTCGGCTGCGCCGAGTGACGAAGCCAGAACCGCACTCAAGGCCAGGCAACTCCTGTTTAAGCGCATTCGCGGAGTCGATCTCCACTCGCAAAAGCGATAAACTCTGCTCAGGCACACAGCGGAGCAAAAAAACGATGGACCCGAGGGGATCGGAACCGGTGACACAGCTTCTCCTGCGTTGGAGAGGGGGAGACGAGCAGTGTCTCAGTCAGCTGATCCCGCTGGTCGAAGGCGAACTCCGCCAGATCGCTCACCGGTATATGCGGATGGAGCGGCCCGGCCATACCCTTCAGACCACCGCCCTAGTCAACGAGGCCTACTTAAAGCTGACGAACCACGCTCAGGTGGACTGGCAGAATCGGGCTCACTTTCTGGGCATCGCCGCGCAGCTGATGCGGCACATTCTGGTCGATCATGCACGCGGGCTCTGCCGGGAAAAACGGGGAGGCGGAGCGCAAAACCTTCCGCTGGATGAAGGTCTGGTTTTTTCGCCGCGCAAATCGGCCGTGCTTGTCGCGCTGGATGATGCGCTCATCGAGTTTGCGAAGTTCGATGCGCGCAAGGCGAAGGTCGTGGAACTTCGGTACTTCGGGGGGATGAGTGTCGAAGAGACCGCTGAGGCCCTCGGAGTGCACCCGAACACGGTCATAAACGACTGGAGCCTGGCCAAGATCTGGCTCAAACGCGAGCTTAGCCGTGGGGTGGCCCGGAATGCACGCTGACCTATGGAAAAGAGTCGAGGAGCTGTTTCAGGCTGTGCAGGCGCAGCCACCAGACAAGCGCGCGGACTTCCTGAACCGGGCCTGTTCAGACGACCTGGAGGTTCGCTGCGAAGTGCAGTCGCTGCTGGATGCCGCACCCGACGCTGAATCGTTTCTCGATAGCTCACCGCTCTCATCCGCGCTCACTCCCGGCGCGAAGCTTGGACATTTCGAAATTCTTGGGTCGCTGGGCCGTGGTGGCATGGGCGAGGTTTACCGCGCACGCGATACCAGACTCGCTCGCGACATCGCGGTAAAGGTGTTGCCCCAACAATTCTCGAACGATCCAGAGGCTCGGGCACGCTTCGAGCGCGAAGCGCGACTTTTAGCATCTTTGAACCACCCGAATATTGCGGCAATTTACGAGCTGGAGGACGCGAACGACATTCGCGCGGTCATAATGGAGTTTGTCGAAGGCGCAACACTGGCCGACCGTATCGCAACCCGAGTCTTTTCACTCGAAGAAGCACTGCCGATTGCGAAGCGGTTAGCAGAAGGGCTGGAATATGCTCATGAGAAAGGCATCGTCCACCGCGATCTAAAACCGCCGAATATTAAGCTCACTTCAGAAGGTAACGTCAAAATTCTCGATTTTGGTATTGCCAAGGCACTTGAGGGATCGGCCACTGGTGCCAGTCCGCTCGTTTCAACTAAGATAACGGCAGACACGACTCCCCTTGGCATCATACTTGGCACACCGTCCTACATGGCACCAGAGCAAGCGCGTGGTGCGACCGTGGATAAGCGCGCCGATATCTGGGCGTTCGGCGTCGTTCTCTATGAAATGCTAACGGGTAAGCGCCCGTTCACTGGCACAACAGCCTCGGACACTCTTGCAGCGATATTGACATCAGAGCCCGATTGGCAGATCGTCCCGAGTCCTATACGACACCTGTTACGGCAGTGTCTCACGAAGGATGCGAAGCAGCGGCTACATGATATTGGCGATGCGCGGTTGGCAATTGAAGATCTACTCGATGGCGAGGACAGAACTGATCATGTACCTCAAAGCACAAACAGGCGCCTCGGGCTTTGGGCTGTCGCAATCGGCGTTATCATCGTCTCCTTGGTTCTCATTTGGCGCGCGGCACGACCCGTGCCAACCTCATCTGTGCTCCGGTTGGGTCTTCAGTCCGGCCCTGAAGGTTTTTTAGCTACCGGCTTGGGTGCCAGTGGAATCATTTCGCCAGATGGAGGCCGCGTCGTTTACGCGGGTCGAGGCGGCGATGGGAGATTACGCCTGTACACGCGCCAGCTTCACGAACAACAGGCTGTCCCGCTGGCCGGTACAGAAGATGCAAATGCGCCCTTCTTCTCCCCGGACGGGCAGTTCGTAGGTTTTTTTGCGCACGGCAAACTCGAGAAAGTCGCTGTCGTGGGCGGGGGCGCGATGGTGTTATGCGAAGCACCTGGTGGCCGCGGCGGTAGCTGGGGAGACGATGGCAATATCATCGCGGCACTAAACCTCACCGGGCCATTGGTCCGTATATCAGCGCTTGGCGGTGCCCGCGCAACAAAAGCAACTGAGCTACGGGTTGAACAGAAGGAGATCACACATCGCTGGCCGCAAATATTGCCCGGAGCTCAGGCCATCCTGTTCACCGCCCATAGCAAGACAACACACTATGATGAGGCTACCATCGATGTGCAGCTTGTGAAGACTGGGATTAGGAAGACGCTCGTTCACGGAGGATACTATGGGCGCTATTTACCTAGCGGGCATTTAGTGTATGTACACGGGGGTGTGTTGTACGCTGCGCCCATGGATGGAAAGCTGCTGGAGATTACGGGACGGGCAGTTCCTTTGTTGGATGACTTAATTACTTATCCAGATTTGGGAGCAGCGGAGATGGATTTTGCCACAAACGGTATGTTCGTGTGCATGACCGGTAAAGCCGGGTCTAGAAGCCGATCACTCCTCTGGCTGGACAATACGGGCCATACTTCACCGCTTCGTAGCGGTCCAGCGGAGTACAGTAGTTTTCGTTTTGCTCCCGACGGCAGGCGGTTACTCCTAGCAATGTCTGTCGCTGGTAACCCGGATATCTATGTGTACGATTTAGAGCGTAACGCGACGACGCGACTGACCTTTTCTTCCGTAATGGACGAAGACCCTGTGTGGAGTCCGGATGGCAGACACATCGTATTCGCTTCAGAGAGAGATAAAGGGGTGCCAAACCTGTACTGGAAACGAGCTGACGGAGAAGGCGACGAAATCCGGCTAACGGAAAGCAGGAACCGGCAATTCCCTACGTCGTTCTCTCCGGACGGCAAGCGGCTGTTATTCTATGAGCGGAGTCCGGAAACGAACAACGACATATGGACCCTGCCCCTTAGCGACCCTGCAAGTGATGATCCGAAGCCCAGCAAGCCCGAACCCTTAATGAGGACTCCCTTCAATGAGAAGTGGCCAACCGTCTCCCCAGACGGCCGGTGGCTGGCATATACGTCAGACGAATCTGGGGTTATGGAGACCTACGTGAGGTCGTTTCCTGGACTTGGCACAAAGGTAGAGGTGTCCGCGGGAGGTGGAGGAATCCCGGTCTGGTCGAGAACACAGCCGGACCTATTTTATAGTAGCCCGCAAGGTATAATGGCCCTTCATTACTCATCACAAGGCGCCACATTTCTCCCCAGCAGGCCTTCACTATGGGCCGCGTTTAAGAATTTGCAATCGTTCGACCTGGAGCCTGAAGGCAAGCGTTTCGCAGTTATGGCACCAGAAGCTACTGACCAGGCTGAGCCTATTCAAGTGACGGTATTCCTAAATTTCTTCGACGAGTTGCGAAGGAGAGCGTCGGTAGGTGGTTATTAAGACGCCAGTACTCTCGGCTACAGTTATGCTCGAAACCAGCACCGCGAAGTGGCCAGCGTGAAGGGTGTGCAAAGGTCGGTTTTAGCAACGTGCTGACACTCTCAATGAAACCGCGGCGAGGGCTACTAGCGATGGTGATTCTGCCATCTATCTGCTGGACAGCAACCGTGCCGATGGATCTCACTGGCGTACACGCTGGACCCATTTCGGCAGAATCCGCTAACAACTCTTTGACCATCTCTTGGCCGGACGAGACTTTGCGGATTTGGCAGGCAGTGTTCTCCCTGGATCCCGAACGCCCGCTCATCACGTCCATCGGTCTTCAAGGCAAACCCATCTTACAGTCCGCGCGGCCGCGTTACTGGTGTGATACCGGCGTGCGTCGTGGCGGATGGGACCAGTTCTTCGACTTCCCGCCCAGCCATCCGAACGGCATACGAAGATTCATGGGGGATTTCCAGCTCCGTTATGCCCAAGCGCGCACAATCGGTGAGCGCGTCGAGGTCATCTTCGGCAGAATACGGATGGGCAACTTTGAAGGAACGGTGGCGTATGCGTTCTATCCCGGAAGCCGCCTCATTCGTCAGGAAGCCATTGTCAGCACCCACGAGCCGGATGTGGCCTACTTCTACGATGCCGGCATTCGCATAAATGACTACGGCGTAGGAGGCAAGAGCCCAGAGATCACGTATTACGATACCGGCGGGCATATGCGTACGGAACGCGCACGGGAACCCGAACGAGTTCCGCTGGCGGTGCGCTATCGCTCTCTCGCGCTTCGAACTGCCACTGGCAGCATTGCGGTGTTTCCACCTCCTCATCGATACTTCTTCGCACGCGATTTCACCTCCAACATGGGATATCTGTGGAGTGCTTGGGAGGGGCCCGCGTCGATTGGCATCCGCCAGCTTCCGGACGATAACACAAGAAATTACCCTTGGATGAACGCACCGCCGGGAACCGAGCAACACATGGGTGTCTTCTACCTGGTCTCAGATGGGCAGCCGGCCGCGGCCCTAGAGGACGTCCTCCGTTACACCCACCGAGACCGTTTCCCTGCTCTGGACGGTTTTAGAGTTGTGACCTCGCACTGGCATTTCGCTTATACCGAGGAGGCCCTTGAAAGGGGGTTTGATTGGACCCCGCCATTCAAGCCGATACTCAAGGAGATGGGTGTGGATGCCGCGATAATCATGGACTTCCATGGCGACGGACACCCACATGATTTAACATCAGTCAGGCTGAATGAACTCGAAGCGTATTTCCAAGCCTGTCGTGCGCAGTCAGACAATACTTTCCTGTTAATCCCATCGGAAGAGGCCAATGTCCATCTCGGCGGACATTGGGTACTGCTTTTTCCGAAGCCGATTTACTGGTACATGGATCGGCCAACCGGTGAGTTCTTAACGCACGATTCCAAATACGGGTCGGTCTATCGTGTCAGGGATGCTCACGATGTGCTCGACATGGTGCGTCGCGAGGGGGGCTATATGTATCAGGCGCACCCACGCACCAAGGGATCGACAGGCTTCCCCAATCAGATCCGCGACACGGAACACTTTCGGGATGGCCGATATCTAGGTGCGGGTTGGAAAGCGATGCCGTCAGACCTATCTTCGGCGCGCCTCGGCGAACGCGCGTTCAAAGTGCTGGATGACATGAACAACTGGGGAGCGCACAAGCGGTTGATCGGCGAGGTAGATATATTTCGCATCGACTCTACGCACGAGTTGTATGCGCACATGAACGCGAATTATGTGCGCTCCACACGCCTCCCGGACTTCGATCACTTTGGAGAAATAGTTGACACATTAGCGCGTGGTGACGGTTTCATAACAACTGGGGAGGTGCTAATACCGGAGGTCACGCTCTCCGCTAAACCGCCTGACTCGATTAGGTTACAAGCAACAGTAGAATGGACCTTCCCACTCGAATTCGCCGAGATTGTTTGGGGAGATGGATCGCAAACTCACGATCAGATTCTCCTTCTCGACTCCACACGACCGTTCGGGCGCTCGCTGATTCAGTCCGAAACCGCCGCCAAGGGGTGGAAATGGGCTCGCTTGGCTGTCTGGGACGTGGCAGGTAATGGTGCGTTCACGAATCCAGTCTGGCGATAACATCACGTGAGCGTGCAGGCGAACGATTGTGTCCCTGTAGGACAAGGACATTGGCCAGGTTTCCTCTTCCGGCTAACTGCGCTTTGGCCTGTTCCACAGAGCACTTTTGTGGTCGGCCGTGCTGAAACCTGATTTCACAGCCGATCAGAGGCACAACAAGCTGGGCGGCCTGATATGCGCCCACAGCCGTGTCGAGAGCCCGCGCATCATCTTGTCCCACACGCTTGCTTGCATCGGCCCGCTGCGCTGGAACAGTTCGTAGCTGCCCAAATGCTGTTCGCGCTTGTCCGCAGTGCGCAGCCGCGTCCTGCGGATCGGCACCTTCTGCCCTTCCACCACGCAATAGCCATCTTCCTTGCCCCAACGGTGTGCCCTCCGTCCTTCGTGTTGCTGGTGGCGCTCGCCGGCCACCGACTTCACTTCCTCGTCCATCACCAGGTGCATCAGTTCCAGGCCTGCCTGCCGCAGCATGTTGCCCACGCCCTCCCGCAATAAGCCGACGATGTCGGCCAGTGGAAGGATCATCTGGATGTTGGGATTGTGTTCGGTGGCGATCCGGCGGAACTGCTGCACGGCTCGTTGCTGTTCGATTTGGTATCGACTCTTCATAGCGACTCTCTCCTTTTTCTTGGCAGAAAACCTCACCCTCGGCCCATTATGGCCGGGGGTGTGAGAGTCGCTATTTTCTACGAACTACCGGGCATCCTCCTGCTTGGTCCCGAGTACCTCACGATGAGTCTGGAGTTGTCTTCTCTGGTCGACAGCTACGGCAGTTTTGCTGCTTCGAATTTGGCTCGCACGAGGACGCGGATGTCGGGGTCAGCACTCTTCCAGAGGGTGAGGAAATCTTGATACGCGGCCCGGGCTTTGCCGCTATCGCCCTGCATCACGTAGGCGCGAGCGAGGCCAAGGCGAGCGAGCGCGCCGATGAATGCATTCCAAACAACCCCAGGGTGATCGAGGATCTTCTGAAATTCGGACGCAGCTTCGCCACCTTGATGCGCGACCAAATAAGCGTTCCCGCGCACGTAGACCGGATACAGAGCAGGCGTGAAAGTAGCCGCGCCCGGTGATCCCAATTCGCAGGGGACGGCCGCCTGAAGCATCGCGATGGCTTTCGTAGAGTCGTTGCGGCTGAGCGCAACCTGCGCGTGAAGCGTTGGCAAGTAGTTGAACTGTACGATCGTGTCTTCCGGGAAACGCTTAACCAGATCATCTGCCAGTGCTTGCGCTAGGGGCGCCTCTCCGGCGGAGGCCAGCGCCAGCGCCACTCCATATTGCACATCCCGGCCCGTTGAAAGCGCCAGTGCGGCCCTGGCTCGTCGCCGCGTTTCAACAGCATCGCCCGAGAAGGCTGCCCGTAGGGCCGCCTCAGTCTCGTAACCTGCCGCTGTTTCCTTCTCTTGCGCACGCTCGGCCGAAGCCACCGCCTGTCGGGAAAGTCCTCGGGCCTTCTTCAGCCGCCCGGAATAGGCAGTCGTGTTGGCCTCAAAATCCAGCAGCACGTTTTCCATTCCCGGCTTGCCCGTTGACCAGACCACTTGCCGCGCCATCCCCGCCGCGTCGTTCTGCAAGAAAGCAAGCTGGTACAGGTAGTAGTGCAGGAGGGGAGAATCAAGTTTCTTCGCTTGCGCCTCTTCGGCTGTGGCTCGCGCTTCCTCAAACCGATTCAGATCTAGATAGGCGAAGAAAAGGGTGGCGTAATTCAGAGCGGCCGCTGGGTTGAGGCGGTGCGCCTCGCGATACTCCGCAAGGGCTTTGTCATATTGCCCGAGCTCGTTATAAATGTGACCCAGATTGGACGGCGGTACGAAATCTCGAGGATAGGTCTCCGCCCAGAGTTGATAGGTCTGTCGCGCCTTTTCTTTATTGCCAATGACATTGTCAAAGTAGTGGGCCTCGATGTAGAGCTTCTCCCGCTCACTCACCCGCTCTCGCAACTCATAGGCCTTTTTTATATTCTCAGAGCCCAGGCTGGTCTCGCCAAGATTCAAATGGCTCGTGCCCATCGAGGCATAGGCCATGGCAAAATTCTGATCGAGGCGGCTAGCTCGCTGGAAGAAGGGCAAGGCGGCGGCTACGTCGCCCTTGCCCACCATGATTTTCCGTCCCAGGCTGTAAGCCTCAAGGGCTTCCAGCGAAGGCGTGGTCGCCTGCTCGATCGGTGTATCGAACCTCTGCACCGTTCTGAGGGATTCGCCCAACTTTCTACGCAGCTTCGCAGACGCCTGGCCGAGCGCTTTCAGAACTTGCTCCTTACTGTCGGCAGTCAGCTGCTCTTGAGCGAGAGAATCACCTGTCCGACAGTTCACCGCTGTCAGCCCGAGCACATATTGCCTCCCCATGCTTGCGATCGAACCTTCGAGAAGAGCAGCGCTCTCCGTGCGCTGGCAGAGCTCCCGGGCCACCTCAGGAGTGAGCCGCGCATCGGCCGGCCGACCCATCAGCCGCAAGGTCTGCTGGACGCGCTGGTCAGAGACGAGGCTGAGAAAGGGAGATTGTTCGAGCTGCACAACCAAGCCCTGACGTAAAGCGGCGTCGAACACCGAATCACCAGTCATATTTCTGAAGTCGGCCAGGACAATGGTGTCCTTAGCGGTCAGCACGGGTGTGCGATGAAAATAAAAGTACGCCCCTACCGCCAGCGCTAGGATTGCCAAGCCAACCGGAACAAGCACGTTCCAGCGATTTCGTGCCACTCCGAGTTTGTCGCTGCCTAGAATGCTCGTCGCTGTTGGTATCGATGTCGAACTGATTTCGAGCTTCAACCGCTCTAAGTCGGCGCGAACGTCGGCGGCGTTCTGGTATCGCCGCTTGAGGTCTTTCTCCAAAGCCTTGTTGATGATTTTTTCTAGCTTTAGGGGGAGTTCACGGTTCAATTGCGTCGCGGGAGCCGGGGCCCGGTTTAGAATGGCCTCGTGAACGATTGCTGCGGTATTCCCCGGAAACGCCCTCTGGCCCGTCGCCATCTCATAAACCACTGCACCGAAGGAGAACAAATCTGTACGTGCATCGAGTGCTTCACCACGTGCTTGTTCCGGCGACATATAGGCGGCAGTACCCATTGCCGCGCCGGGTGTAGTCACCAGTTCTTGCGCGATCACGGTGGGAATGGCTGTAACTTCGGCGATAGAAGTGAGCTTTGCCAGACCGAAATCCAGAATCTTGGCGTGATTCCGCTTCGTAATGAAGATGTTCGCCGGCTTGATATCGCGATGGACGATGCCTTTAGAGTGAGCGGCGTCGAGTGCATCGGCGATTGGAATCGCGATGTCCAGGATTTCCGTGGGTGGGAGCGGTCTACCCGATATGCGATGCGTCAGCGTTTGACCCTCCATAAATTCCATGGCGATGAAGAGACGCCCGAGTCCTTCGGCAATTTCGTAAATGGTGCAAATATGAGGATGGTTGAGCGCGGAAGCCGCACGCGCTTCACGTCGCAGGCGTTGGAGTGCCTGGGGTTCTTTCGCTAAGTCCTCCGGCAGAAACTTCAGTGCGACGTGACGGCCTAGGCTGACGTCTTCGGCTTCATAGACCACGCCCATGCCGCCAGCACCGAGTTTTTGCAGGATGCGATAGTGGGAAATCGTGGTACCGAATATTGGTGAAGAACTGCTCACTGAGCATGCATCTTACGACAGTGTGATAAATGCCGGCAATTGGGTAGCCCTGACACATTCCGTCAACGAGCGACTCGCCTCTGGGAATGTGGTCGATTCCGGTCGCGAAACGGTTCGTCTAACCAAATGTTCGGATACGGACACATAAGAGCCAATGTGGCCACCTTACGGGTTCTGCTCCCGTATCGTCAGCCACATGGAAGTCGGAACTCTGGCCTGGAATGCCACACAAGAAGGTCAGGCCGATCCTGCTACCTGGCCCTTTTCCGGCAGCGATGGCCGTCACAGTCGCCGTAGTAATGCGTTGCCGCCGCTGCACCCAGGTTAGGTTTTTTCTATTCGCTTCCGGCACCATCAGAGGTTTTGGCGCCAGACCGCTCATGCAAACCCGAAGGTTTGAGCGGGTTGATCTCCGAAAATCAAATAGACATGGGCAACATCGCGCATTTTCCAGTTTCCGCCCCAGCCACAGCCGTGCTTGTGTGCGATTCTACCGAGATCTTTCCAGAACTGGAAATTCTTGTTCGCCGCCAGTCCGTTCCAGCCGTACCGGCGGTCAGCAATATCAGCCGCGTTGGAGTGAAATTCGGTGAAGGCGCCCCGGCCTTCTGGTAGCATGTGAACCACGCTGACCACGTGGTCGCTGAGTATGGTCTTCGAATAACCAAGCCGGACCTTTTCCGCCTGCTCGGCGGTCGTCCGCACTGCTGAATACACGTGCGGCTGCCAGCCTGAGTCCGTCAGGTCGCGAAGGATCAACTCCAGCTTATACCGGAATACGGGGTGCAATCGGTTCAGGTCTACGTGTTCCGCCATCCCTTGCTCCTGTCACGAGATTCACTTGGATCAATGACATACGTGATCTGCTTGTTACTGAGCCTGCCATGCCGAGGCATGGCCTCCCGTCAATACTACTCGCCGATACCGCCCGTGTCGAGGCGTAGATTCCCCCCGTTCCCCGGCCTGGGGCGATGCGCTCCAGTCTCCCCCTCTCTTCGGGATTGATCTGCCTACGCTTGCGCCGCGAGATGCGGCGATGGCGTAAAGTGAAGATCATGTACACGATTCGCCAATGAACGCCGTATTGGAGCATTGGCTACCTGCGACGTTCTATCAGGCGCAGCCAACCGGTCACTCCCAGGAAGCCCAGACCGGGGCGACCCGGACAACAACGGAAGGAACACGGCGGGGTGATGATGCAGGGAGGCCAGGCCGGAGGGCAGCTACAGCCCGTCGCGACATTGGTGCTCGTCTGAAGCCCGTCGTTAAGCATGGGTCCGGGGCTGCGTACAGCTTTGTGATGACGCTCGCTGCAATGATCTCAGACCAGGAGGTCGACCAACAGACTCGCTTCCGAAGGATCGCTCTTGGCGCCGGACGGGCGGAAGCCTTGCGGTAGTTGACCAGGGTGGTGGGGTCCGCGGGAAATAGCATCCGGCCAAAGATGCTAGGCGTTCGCCGGCTCTGACCCAAGGGGCGGAGCCCGGCTCTCCAAGACCTTGTGATACAATTTCCGGGCGCGTTTTACCGGGATGTCGCTATGCCCTCGGTTGCTACATTAGTCGGCGAGTACTCGCTGATAGTAGTGGAAGCTGCTGCGGTGTTAGTGGCCTTGTTAGTAACCGCTTTGGTGCCCGAGTTTGCCTTGGCTTGGCGGCGCAGGCTTGCCCTCAATTTCCGCAGGATCGGACGTAACAGCAAACTGTCAGTACTGCTAACGGGAGTGTCAGTCATCGTGTTTCGTGTTGCACTTTGGCCGCTGGAGAGGGTTCCAGAGCCATCAGTTCACGATGAGTTTAGCTATCTGCTGGCGGCTGATACGTACGCCTCCGGCAGGCTGGCGAATCCAGCGCATCCGATGTGGGTACATTTCGAAACCTTTCATGTGAATCAAGTGCCGCTCTACGTGTCAGTTTATCCGCCGGTCCAAGGTCTTATTCTTGCGGCAGGCAAGGTGATTGCTGGCACCCCGTGGGCCGGCGTGTTGCTGAGCTGCGCTTTAATGGCAGCCGCAGTTTGCTGGATGCTCCAGGCTTGGCTTCCCCCGCCGTGGCCGCTGCTTGGTGGAATGTTGGTGGCGATACGACTGTGCACGTTCAGTTACTGGATCAACAGCTATTGGGGCGGTGCGGCGGCCGCGCTAGGCGGAGCGCTCATATTGGGTTCGTTGCCGCGAGCCATGCGGCAACCGAAGTTCGCCCACGGCCTCATCTTGGGCTTGGGCATTATCATACTGGCTGGTAGTCGACCATATGAAGGGCTAGCGTTCTGTCTACCTTCCGCGGGAGTATGTGCGATCTGGACGCTCCAGAAGAGAGGTCTCGACGCACAGATTTGGCGTCGTCGTATATTGATGCCTTTCGTGGTGCTAGTCGCGATCGGAGTTTGGGCCGGTGCCTACTATTGCTGGCGTACCACGGGGAGTGCGTTCCTGATGCCCCACCAAGTGAACCAGCAGATGTACTCAATCGCAAGACCTTTCATTTGGCAGAAGCCCAATCCCGCACCGACATACCATCACAACATGATGCAGACGCTCTACGCGCGATACTTCATTACATATGTGAGCACCCGCACCGGCAAAGGATTCGTGATTCAGTCATTCAAGAAGGCCGCCAGGTTCTGGCTGTTTTTTATCGGGCCTGCGTTCTGTATACCGCTAATCGTTATCCCTTTCACATTTCGGGGCCGCCGAATACGCCTGCTGCTCTGGTCGTGTACGGCTGTTCTGCTCGCCGTCCTTGTCGAGGTCTACTTTATGCCACACTATGCTGCACCCCTAACCGCCGCGATCTACGGAGTCTTGCTCCAGTCGATGCGATACCTGCAAGTTTGGCGCGTTCGTGGCAGGCGCGCCGGACTATTGCTCGCGCAAGCAATCCCGCTCATTTGCGTTACTATGCTAGTGGTCCGTGTGTTGGGAGAACCACTCGGATTTTCATTTCGGACTGGATGGACGAGCACTTGGTACTACACGGCACCGGGAAATCTCGCACGTGCGCGTGTGTTGAGCTATTTAAGAAACTCCGGCGATCGTCATCTCGTTTTCGTCCGCTATAGGAAGGGCCACGCACCTGATGCGGAGTGGGTCTATAACGATGCGGATATTGATCGAGCACCCGTTGTCTGGGCTCGAGATATGGGAGCGTCGGAAAATCGCGAGCTCGTTCAATATTTTGAGCACCGACAGATTTGGCTAATCGAGCCTGATCGCGCACCCCTCAAGCTCAGCGTATACTCCGATGTGGCCGATCTTGCGAAACCGGCGAATCCTCGAACATCAGAGAGACAGTGAATCCGCTTAAGTATGCAATCTGAGTGGATTTCAACTCGAACGCGTCTTATGTCCTATTTCTGGTGCATCGTCCGTCGGTTAGGAGACAGCCCCTTTTCAATCAGTAGAGGTAATCCGTCTTCAACGAACAAGGAAGGGACGTGCCTCGATACCACTCCTTGCCGTCCTGTTTCCCGTCACGAAAAAGCCTTGCTGTTCGCCGCATTTTTCGTGTTCGCGTGTTGGCTCCAGTCAGCTTCCAATGCTTATCGTGCCGGGCTTTCAGGGTACCCGGATGAGCCCGCACATTTCGTTACGGGCCTCATGGTGCGCGACTATCTTTTGCACGGGGTCGGCACGCCCCCCATGCGTTTCGCGGAGACGTACTATCTCCACATGCCGAAGATAGGTATTGGGCATTGGCCGCCCCTTTTCTACTTGGTTGAAGCTGTCTGGATGATCGTGTTTCCGGCTACGCGGCAATCTGTGCTGGTGCTTGCTGCCCTAATCAGCGCAGGTCTCGCGCTCGCAATTGCACGAGAAGCGGGAAGTCGTTGGGGCTTTGGCTTTGCTTTGGGCGACGGGCTGCTGTTTCTTTCGCTCCCCGACGTTCAACAGCAGACCAGCATGGTCATGTTAGACCTCGCCGTTTCACTCATGACGTTTGCGGCGGCACTCAGTCTTGTACCAATGTTGCGGGCGCCAACTACGAAAGCGGCGATGAAGTCAGGTATTTTGAGTTCCCTGGCGATCTTAACCAAAGGCAATGCGTGGGCACTTACCATTGTTGCTCCGCTGTCCCTTCAACTATCACGCCAGATTCGCGTCCTATATGTGCCGGCTACCTACTTGGGTGTCACGATCGTGATTTTGATGTGTACTCCCTGGCACCTGCTGACGGCGGGGTGGATCACGCGGGGTTGGTTGGAGGGCGTAGGGTGGTCCTATCCGGTCATGTTACTGCTCAAAGTGGTTAGGATGCTAGTACATGTCTGTGGCGTGCCGACTTTGTTGCTGGCTTTGCCCTCGGTGGTACGGCGAGTCGTCATTCCAGTTATACGTCATGTCGGCGTCGCGCCATTTTGGGCGGTTCAAGCAGCGCTCATCGCCGGTACGGTGATCTTTCATAGCATCATTCCAACAGGAGCGGAACCCCGCAAGGTCATGATCGCTGTTCCGTCCATAGTCCTATTCGCCACAGATAGTCTCTTTGAACTGCTCACTGCACTGTGGCCGTGCTTGAAACAATCGAATACTGGACAAGTCGCCGCCTGTTTTGCATTGCTTGCGTTCGGCGCGTGGAGATTTGAAATTCCGATGAAAGCGATCACCGCCTTCCCGGCGCTGGCCAAAGAACTCACTAGCCACCTAGACTATCGGGGCGCAGCTATTTTGATCTCTTCCGATGCTCAAGGTGAGGGTGAACTGATCGCCGATATCGCCATGCTCCAACCAGACCCGAAGATGTTCGTTCTGCGAGCTTCGAAAGTTCTTTTCAACGATAGCTGGAATGGTACGAAATACCGCTTGCGTTTTCACTCCGCGGAAGAGATGAGCAGTTGGTTGGACAGTATCCCCGTAGATGCGGTGGTGTTGCACGCCGGTCCGCCCCGCGATCGCGCCCCTCACCACCACCTTCTCCAACTGGTGCTTGCCTGCCGTAGTTCATGGAATCTATGGTCTCGGGTCGCTGTCATGCCGGCAAAGCCAGAGCGAGGCTTTTTACTTTTGTATGTGCGTAATACGCAACGCACGGTCAAACGGCATCCCGAAAATCGTCTGAAAGCCTCTTTGTCTGAACTCGCCGCAGTAGATAACATCATCCGCGCCGAAAGTGCAGCAGGGATCAAGTCTGCGAGCGGAACGCGAAGGTGAAAAGGTAATTCCTGGAAGCCGAGAGCAATTAGCAAAAGAAATCACTTTTCGTCAAAGAAGGAAAGAGCTTCTTCAACTTTTCTCTGGATAATCCATAGTCAGACGACGTCGGAGCGTACTCCCCGCCCGATACGCGCTTCCAATACGTTGTTTTACCTCCGGTCCGTAGGTATTCTAAATTCTAAAGGTCGGCGCTGCCGAGTGTGCGCTTCCCAGAGCGCAAGAGCTTCTTTTTCGTGCTTCTCTTTGAGGACCGTTTGGAGGGCGAGGAGCTCTCGTTTGTGTTGTTCGCGTAGGGCGCACAATTCGTCAGACTCCGCTGCCTGGGATAGGTTTGGTAGTACGAGTACACCGGCCGATGTTGTCCCGGTGGCCGGTGTGACACCCGGTGACACTTTCCTTTAATCTTACTGCCCTGTGCGCCGCAGCGCACGCTTAACTTCTTCGGATGATGGAGAAGGTAGATGTTGCGCTTCAATAAGCGGGCCAAGAGTCTCGATCCCCCTGGCGGCACATGCTTGTTTCCGAAAAACACTTCTCGCAGCATTCAGTGAGGAGTCCTCGTTGTAGCGAAGCGCATCAAGTCCGCTATATAATCCGTATCGGGTGCCTCCAGCTGCACGACTCGGCGACATGCACACGTGCCCCATGGTTACTCCGGGCACACCGCCGATCCCTCATGTCGGCGGACCGATTCTGCCCGCATGCTGTCCGACCGTGCTGATCGGCGGAATGCCGGCGGCGCGTGTAGGCGACATGCTGACTTGTGTCGGTCCGCCTGACGTGATCGCCATGGGTTCGCCTACTGTCCTGATCGGGAACATGTTGGCGGCGCGCTTGGGTGATCCTACGGTACACGGCGGTGTGATCGTGGTGGGATGTCCTACCGTGCAGATCGGTATTCCGGGGGCAGGTTCCCCCGGTGGTGGGGGTGGTGGCGGGGGCGGAGGAGGCGCTGGCGGCGAGTCGCCAGCTGACGACGAGTCATTCGAGAACATCATGGCCGGTGTCTGTAACGTGGCGCAGCAAACCGCGGCGATGGTGGCCGCAGCAGTCTCCGGTGCGCCGTTTTGTCCCGTATGAAATGGTTAAGAACCTCAGTCTGAGGTCATGAGAGCATTCCTCGACGTAGTCGCCGGTCCGCACTCTGGGAGCTCGATTCCGCTAGCCGAGGGTGTATTCCGCCTGGGGCGCGGGGTTGATTCGCATTATGCTCTTGCCGGAGATCACTTTCTTTCTGATGTCCACTTTGCCATTGGATCTCGCACTGAGGTGTATCTTCTGAAGGACCTCGGCAGTCTGAACGGCACGTTTGTGAACGGCGTTCGCGTCGAGCGAGCGCGCCTTAACGACGGCGACAGGATACTGGCGGGACACTCCGCTTTCGGACTACGGATAGCGGAGACGGCGGACGGTTCATCCATGCTGGCACAACCTGGTCGCATTCCACCGCGGCAAGGATGGACGGGACCGCATCGCTCACCTCAGCTCACGCCGGCTCAGAATCGCGCCATTGATGTTCTGGCGACACAAACTGGAACACTATTCGCCCTCCTCGACGCCGCCCGAGACACCAGAATCCCGTCCTTTCTGCAATCCCAACCAGGGCAGTTTCGATCGCTCTTTGAGGGGGAGAAGGCGCAGGAGTACGCGCGGGTTGCGCCGTATCTGGTTTTGCTCTCGCCGGCCGCGTGCGAGGAGTTGATCCAGCTCTCCTGGCAGCTTAGTTGGGTTATCTACATCCATTCGCCCATGACCATCGAGGAGGTCCGGCGGCACTTGCGCAATTTCCTGATCGCGGAAATGCCCGATGGGAAGCGGTTGCTCTTTCGCTTTTACGATCCGCGCGTTTTGCACGTCTACCTGTCCACTTGCAATCCCCAGGAAGTCGCGGCGTTCTTTGGAAACAACTATTCGTTCGTAATGGAGGACAAAATGCCCGGGCGATGGGTGTGCTTCGAGCGGGGAGCCGGGGGGCTGAAAGCTGATTTGGCATTGTTAGAGAATGAGAAACCGGCGTGATCTCCATCCGGCCAGAGCAGGCAAGCGCGTTTGATTCGTACATGCGCGAGAGCTTCATTGAGCGCATGGTTGGACACCTCCGTCGCTCTTTCCCGCGTCAGTGCGCTACAGGCAGCGAGGAGAGCCTGCGGGTGAGGATTTCTCACGCCATGGACCGGGCCGCGAAATACGACATCCGCAAGGAGCGGGACGTCGCGCGCTTTCTCGACGTGGGAATGGTTTTTGGCGAGAACTTCGATACGGAATGTAGCTGGGCTGCGGCTCACCTTGGTCGATCGAGCGAACCCTCGGTACGAATGAAGCTCCTGTTCGACGAGGCGTGGCAGAAGGCAAAGGAGCAAGGCCTTCGATGAACGGTGGTCATGACGGCGGCCTTGGCGCCGCGGACATGGATGCCGGAGCATCCACCGGCACGAGGGACGCCGGCTCCTCGTGCGGCGTCTGCGACGCCGGCGGGGCACCGTCGGGAGGCGTCATCCTCCCGGTGGTGACGCCTTTTATCATAATCATCAATCAGCCGATTGTCCTGGTGAAGAAACCCTACATGAATCCGGCCCGGCGGGAGCTGACTCTGAGCGTGGATGACATGGCCTTCGATGGCACCGGCACATTCACGTTTACCGCCGGACCGATTCGTTTTTTCACCCAGGCGACCGGTGGCAGACTGGTACCGAACGGCGATGTGTTTACCGGCATGGAGCTCGCCATGGGTGTCCACCTTTGGGCGGAAGGCGCCAGCCCCAGCAGGAGCATGCGGGACGTCGAGCTAGTCCTGACGTTGACCCCGGGGTCGAAGCCTGTCAATCCGCCGGCTCGCGACCGCATGACTGCGGTGGAGGTCACGCTGGATATCCATAAGACACGCACGGCCGTGGGAGCCGACGGGGTGGCCCTGACCGTGGCCGAGAGGACTTCCAGTCCGGGGCGGATCGTTCATGTGCAAGACACCAGCTTTCATCACGGCCGGGCGTTGCTGATTATCCACAAGGCAGTGCCGAACGACTTCACCGGGACCCTCGTTCTGACTCGGGACAACGGCGCAGTGCGGCTGTTCGATACGCCAAACGAGACCGGCCCGGCCGCAGCGCTTCCGCCGAGTTACACCATCGCCAATGGCGCCATCACGACTCCCCCCGGAAAGCGTCTATGGGTAGAGGGCGCAGCTGTAAGCGGAGGCATCGGTGATACCGGTTATCGGCTTGGAGTGCAGGGTGTCGATACCGAGGGCGACCGGGTAAGGATGACCTCGGTGCAGTTCAGCAATCTGCGCGCGGTGGTGGTCTCGACGCCGCCAGCTCACGTCCAAGGGGGCAACGCCCCAGCGGACCACGTCGCATTCGGTGGGGGACTCGCTGCCGCCAACTATGACGAAAGTTTCACAACAAACGCGCCACTGGTGCTAATAGAAAACTCTCTCCCAGCGGCTAGAAGAGTCAACCTTTCCGTGGCAATCCGGCCTCGAGTACCGGTGTTCTGGGGAGTGGAGCGCAACAAGTTCGGCGCCAACGCAGACCACGCCAGTGTCCGGGCGCTGACCGGCGACCCGACGATCGCTCCGCTACGAGCGGATACGCTGAACGCGACAATTCAGCTCAACGCCGTGGGCAGCTTTCAGATTCGTCCGTTCGTGGACATTGACGGCGGGGGGAATAATGAGTTCCATGACGCCACCGGCAATCGCATTGATCGCGAGCCGTACATCATCATGAATTTGATTCTGGTGCGCGCCCAGGGATTTAGGAACCTCAGCAAGAAGCTCTCGCCGGCGCCGGCGATCATGACGGCGGGCGGAGGCGCCGGACCGGTCACGGCGGCCACTGGTGTCAGGATCACGACGAGCAGCCTGCCGGCGGCAGCCGCGTGGACTGGCCCGACCTCCGCGGCTTGGAACAAGGTCAGAATTACGCTTATTGGAGGAGGACCACAGGGCAGGTGGGGTGTGGACTCAGCCGCGGCCGTTCCTCAGCGGGTATTTGCTGGCTGGTCGCAATGTATCGAGGCAAGTAACATCTTTTCGGAGTACATCGACGCGGGTGTGGCACCCCCGGCACATCACGTCCAGCGATTCATTTTCGCACTGAACAGTCCGACTACCTTGGGGCCTCCCATGCGATTGGGCGTGTTTCGTGCTGCTGCAAGCGCCGCACCGGGCGGCGGCACCCCCTCGACTGCGGCCGCACCAGCGTTGGCGACCTTGCCGGTGCTGGATGTAACACCCTTTGCGACCCCGGGCACGGGAGGCGACCACTGTGTCGGTACCGAAGGCGCGGTGGGGCCGCCAGTCCCACCGGGCGTTGTGACGACAAATGTGCAACCGGGAATTGCGACGGTCAACCTGCCCGGTGGCGGCCACGCACTGGCCTATGGGCAGGATTGGACAGTGGAACAGTGGGACGCCCCCGGGCTCGGCGCCGCTGCGGCTCCGATTATGTTCGCGGGCAACCTGGTCGAGTTTCATTTCGACCTCGACTTTCGCACCGACCTTGTCGTTTGGACCAACGTCACTGGAGTGTCGGGACCGACAAATGACGCGGCCAACCGCCTCTATGGGAGTGTGCAGACTGATCGCTGGACCATCCGGTTCCGGATCACCTTTGATCCACCCGGGTCGGCTACGGCCGGCGCCTCACACGTTGTTACACCGCTCGCATTTACGATGACCAAGGACGCCAGTCCCACGCGCGTGGCCCGTGCGGTGGAAGGATCGGGGGAAGAAGTGCGGTTCCCGATTGCATTGGCATGCTATTCCATCGATGCTAGAACTTAGGAACTACCGATGCGAGTGGCCGCCTTCCGGCTTTTGTTGCTGGCTTCGACCGTTTTGGTCGCCGCTTGCGGAAAGACCCATGGCATGATTCGCCACCTTCCCGACTCCACCTCGCTGGTGCTCAAAGCAGCACAGATTGTTCAGGTTCGCGTGGATCGCGTGGAGGCGCCGAATTGGGGCGACCAGGTGACGCGCCAAGCTCGGCTCCATATCACGGTGACCGACGTTTGGAAGGGGTGGCTCTCCCCTGGTCCCCTGGTGCTCACGGTAATGCAGAATAGACCGGACGAGCACGGGTTCACACTCCCTCCGCAAGGATGCTGGCAGGATGGCCGCCGCGCAGCGGGCGAGCAGTGGGTGGCGTTCACAAAGAGTACCTCCGACGTAGCCGTGGAAGCGCTCGCCGAGGACTCCTGCTTGCAGCTGGCGCCGGCGGCGGAGGCGGCCATCGACGTACGAATCGCGGAACACATCGAATCGGGCGGCTTGTCACTGCCGGCAATTGTGAAGCTGGTGATTTCGGGCGCGGACAGGCTCCACGTAACGTTTGCCCAGTACCTGCGTGCCCGCTTCGCCGATCTGCACCTGGAAGAGAAAGAGAACCTCAATGCCGTGCTCGAGCTGGTGGCAACTCCGGCCCTGACCACGCCCGTGCGGGCCACCCTGCTCGATGCAGTCGAGTCCTACATCTCTTCCTCACAAGCGACTACGGATTGGCACATCCATCGGCTGGCGGTCGCGATGTTCGGTCTCCTCATGGTGCGGCAGGCCTCGGACATGCACGAAAACCTGATCGAAACGGACTTGCCGAATTTGCTGGGGCTGACCGGCGGCGCGCAGAAGCAGTCGGCGAAGGCAGTATTCGAACAATGGCCCAGGGAACGGACAGCAGCCGCTCAGGCGCTGGCGCTATATAGAGGTCCCGCAAATGCGAAGCCCCTGCTCGATTGGATCCGCGAGCGCTAGTCGGCCGTGCTGAAAAACAGAGAGCTAACAGAGCACTTTTGTTGCAGTATTTGCAGTTAGCCGGAAGATCTGCCGGGAAAGATAGCTGACATCTGCAGCCCGATCGATCCGAAAATCAGAATTTGCATACTTTGCATACCTGAAACGGGGTTGTTCGCCGTGTCGGGAAAAACCGACCTCAAGCCGGCAAAAGTCGTGTTGAAGCGGGAAGATTCCGACCTGAGGCCCGTGAAACCGTACATTCGCTTGTCGGTCACCAGTAAGAGGCGATCACCAGTTCCACTTTTCACACCCGCGCGGCAAAGGCAACTTCCTCCGCTACAAGTGCGCGCGCATGTGTGGGAAAGATAGCTGACATCTGCAGCCCGATCGATCCGAAAATCAGAATTTGCATACTTTGCATCCTCTTATGAATCGAGGATGCGCACACTACTTGTGCCCTAGTGCGGGCAATCGAATGTCCTTATCAAGAGTGTTGTTTCTTTGCCTGATTGTGTTGGACTTATTGGCAGTCGCCGAAGCTGAAAAGCCGCCGTTCTACGCGGACAAGCAAGATCTGCTTTGCTACCTGGACCGGCACATGGAGCGGCGTCC
>Ga0075426_10000220_pt1 | contig 37687 bp, 32 predicted proteins | sample SoiMethybrSBSTD5_FD_75304 | JGI IMG/M metagenome (GOLD analysis project Ga0075426, IMG submission 75304) | Bulk soil microbial communities from a Populus tree surrounding site in Tennessee, USA - Soil MetaG P. TD hybrid SBSTD5 | ecosystem: Environmental > Terrestrial > Soil > Tree plantation... | reverse complement strand
CGGGTTCGGACTTTTCAAAAGGCACGCTGCGTTTGTGAAGTTCCTGTTCGGCGAACTCGAGTGCCTCCTTGCGATAGTCGTTGTATTCAACTTCGACTATCCGCAAGAGCTCGCGATCTGACATCTGCGATATTCGGTCCTTCAGTTCGCTCAGCTCTTCATCAAGAAACATAACTGATACTCATCGGCGTTGCTTCATCGCCGAGGCTTGTTCGATGGCGTCGATGATCTTAACGTACCCGGTACACCGGCATAGATTCCCGGCAATAGCTTCTTTGATTTCATCTCGTGAGGGATCACTATTCTCATCCAAGAGCGCGCGAGCGGCGATCAGCATGCCCGGAGTGCAGATTCCGCACTGCGCGCCTCCGCACTCGAGGAAAGCCTGCTGGAGCGGATCGAGCCGCCCATCTCGCGCGAGCCCTTCGACGGTTAGAATGGTCGAGCCGTTCACCTGACAAACCGGAACGAGGCAGGAGTTGATCACTTCGCCGTCGACGATCACCGAGCAAGCTCCGCACTCGCCTTCGCCGCAGCCTTCTTTCGTTCCGGTGAGCCGCAAGTCCTCGCGAAGCACATCAAGCAGGCGCTTCATCGGCGGCGCATCAACATCGCGGTTCGTTCCGTTAATCTGAAATCGCAAAGTCATGCAGATAATAGCAGCTACAGATGAACACAGATCAACACAGATCGACAAAAATACCGGTGTCTTTTCTTGCCAGAACAAATTCCTTGCTTACATCTTCCAACATTTCTTATCCGTGTTTATCTGTGTTCATCTGTGGTTAAGGCTTTCTATCGCCGCTTGTAATCGTTCGGGAGTGATTGGAATCTCATTTACAAAGACTCCGGTGGCATTAAACACAGCTGCTGCAATCGCCGGGGCTGCTCCGTCCATCGGTAACTCTCCGACGCCCTTCGCGCCAAAAGGTCCGTGAGGATACTCTTTCTCGATCACGATCGTTTCCATATCCGGCGCGTCGAGCGAGGTAGGGATGATGTAGTTCGTCAGTCGATTGTTTATGATGCGCCCTTTGTCCCACACCAGCTCTTCGAGCAAGCCGTAGCCCACCGCTTGAAGCGTGCCGCCTTCGATCTGACCGGCCGCAAGCACCGGGTGAATCGCGCGGCCGATGTCCTGAGCGGTGGTGATCTTATTCACCGTCACTTCGTAAGTGTCCATGTCGACTTCAACTTCGGCGACCTCCGCGCCCCACGAGTAAACCGGATAAGCATCGCCCGAGTATGTCTCATCGTTCCATTCGATCTCCGGTGGCGAAGCGTACCGAGCGTAAGCACGGAGCTCGCCAAATTGCGCAATGTACTCGTGCGCGATTTCACTTAAGCTCGCCAGATACTTTCCGTTGGCGGTGAACTTGCCGGTGATGAGTTCGGCCTCGGGCTCGCCAAAACGTTCGCCGACGAAATTGATCAGCTTGTCTTTGCATTCGCGAGCCGCAAGCTGCACGACCCTGCCGACGACCATCGTAGTTCTCGAAGCGACGGTGGGTCCGCTGTCAGGCACTCTTGATGTATCTGGATCTTCAATGTCGACATCGTCGAAATCGACTCCCAACTCATCGGCTACGATCTGACAGAAGATCGTGCGCGTGCCTTGGCCAATCTCTGTGGACCCAGACAGCACGCGAGCGCGCCCATTGCCGGTTACTTCGACTCCGGCCTGGGCCTTCATTCGAGCTTCGCCGCTGCCGGTGAACCCAGCCCCGTGAAGAAAGAAGGACAGCCCGACTCCGCGCCGTTTGTTTTGTTTAATCTTCAAATCCTGTCCATCCTGTCTATCCCTGTTCAAGTATCCGGATCGCTCGACCGCCGCGTTCAACACGTCTTCCGATCCAACGCTCCAGGTCAAGCGCTGCCCGGTCGCGGTGATGTCGCCTTCGCGAAGCATATTCATTCGTCGCAACTCGAGCGGATCGATGCCCAACTCGGCGGCGATCTTTTCCATTTGCATCTCGTACGCGAAGGTCACTTGAGGCGCGCCGAAACCGCGAAACGCGCCGTTGGGCGGGGTGTTGGTCACAACGGCTCGCGCGGTGATCCTGACGTTATCGCAGCGATAAGGCCCGAGCGCGTGAATCGCGCCTCGCGAAAGCACGACCGGAGTGAGCGTCACGTAAGCTCCGCTATCGAGCACGATGTCGATCTCCGACGCAGTCAATCGGCCGTCTCGGGTGACTCCGGTGCGGTGACGAATGATTCCCGGATGGCGTTTTGTTGTGGCCGCGATGTCTTCGTCTCGTTCGTAGATTATTTTCACTGGGCGGCGCGCCTTCTGCGCAAGCAATGCCGCGTGCGCCGCAATCATCGATGGGTACTCTTCTTTCCCACCGAAGCCTCCGCCTGTTGTGGTTTGAATCACAATGGTCTTCTCGTCGGCGAGATTCAGCAGTTGCTTCAGGGCTTTGTGTACGTAGTAAGGGCATTGCATCGAGCCCATCACGGTCATCTCACCTTCTCCGGGAATCGCGATCATTCCCTGCGGCTCGATGTAGAGCTGCTCCTGATGTGGGACTCGATATTCGCCTTCAATGATTCGATCGGCGGCCGCGAATCCTTCATCGATGTCGCCTCGCCCGATAAGGAATCGCTTGAAGACATTGTCGTTGCCGAAAAGAATTTCATCGCAGGCAACGGACTGTTCAATTGTCAGAACAGGAGTTGATTCTTCGTATTCGATTTGAATTCTGCCGGCGGCCTCTTGCATCAGATGCCTGGTTTCAGCCGCGATCAGCAAGATCGGTTCATAGCAGTGCCGAACCTCGGACTCGACCAGCAGCGGTTGATCGTTCTCGATCAGCGCGACGTAGTTGTCGCCGGGAATGTCGCGATAGTCGACGACGACGATGCGCGACCAGTCGAAAGCGGGATCCATCTTGATCGATTTGATTCGTCCTCTTGGAATGGTGCTACGAATCGTCTTTCCGTAAAGCATGCCGTCAAGCGTGATGTCGTCGATGTAGCGCGCCGCGCCTGTAAGCTTGTCCAGGCCCTCTTTGCGTAAGACGTTTTGCCCGACTGACATGAAAGCGCCCCCGAAATTTGGCATAGTTTACTCGCCGGTCTATTTAGTGACAAGCAGACAAGATCGAACGCCCGTTGTTGCGCGCGAATCCCCGCTTCGCCATACTCACATATCACAGGCCATGAACATCGAAGCATACCTGAAGCGAATGAACTATCGCGGGCCGCTCGATACTACGTCAGAGACGCTGCGCGAGCTGCACAAGGCGCACCTGCTGTCGATTCCATTTGAGAACCTCGACAATCATCTTGGCCGGCGAATAATCCTCGATCAGGAGAAAGTGGTGAGTAAGATCGTCGATCAGCGGCGTGGCGGCATCTGCTATGAATTGAACGGCGCCTTCTGCGCGCTGCTTCGCGCGATGGGATTTGAGGTGTCGATGCTGTCGGCGGGAGTCGCACGCGACGAAGGAGGCTTCGATCCGCCGTTCGATCATATGACTTTGATGGTTCAACTCGAAGATCGATGGCTTGCCGACGTCGGTTTTGGAGATTCATTTCGCGAGCCGCTGCTGTTAGATGATCGCGGTGAACAAGTGCAAGGTGAGGATGCTTATCGCCTGGTGGATTCAGATGGTCATGTAATCGTAGAGCGCCGTAAGGGCGATGAGTGGAAACCCGAGTATCGGTTTACGCTCGACCCGCACGAATACTCCGACTTCGCAGATATGTGTCACTATCATCAGACCTCGCCTGAATCGATCTTCACTCAGCGCCGCGCGTGCACTCGAGCGACCGAAGATGGACGAATCACCGCAAGCGATATGCGATTGATCATCACCGCACGCGGCGATAAGCAACAACGCGAGCTTCGCACTGATGAAGAATGGAAGGCGGCGTTGCGCGAACATTTTGGAATCGAATTGGAGTGACGAAAAAGGTGGCTGGTTATTCAGGAACGCCGCTGGTCAAGAAACTGGGAATAAAGCAAGGCTTCCGCGTGGCTATGATCGACGCGCCGCCTCGCTTTCGAAGCGAGCTGATCGGACTGCCCGAGGGAGTTGAGTTCGTCGCGAGCACTACGAGCAATCTCGACTTAATTCTTTTGTTTGTGAAATCGCAACGCGAGCTTATTCGAAATTTTCCGCTGCTCGCTTTGAAGCTCGCGCCCGCAGGCATGTTGTGGATTGCGTGGCCGAAGAAAGCCTCAGGCGTCAACACGAATTTGTCCGACAACTCGGTTCGCGAGATCGGACTCAACGCTGGGCTCGTCGACGTCAAGGTTTGCGCAGTCAACGAAATCTGGTCTGGCCTGAAATTCGTCATCCGCGTGAAGGACCGCAAGCGAATATAATTGGGCGGTTGAGCCGCACTCAATCGCCCGATGCAATTCAGTTTGTGTGCGCGGCCGCGCCATCCCTGGCCGGCGCGTTCTTAACATACTTATCCAGCCAGTTGATCATCTCCGCCAGCGTGTGAAACGTGGACTCGCGAGCGGTATAGCCGTGGGCCTCATACGGCAACGTTACATATCGCACGGTAGCGCCGTGGCCCTTCAGCGCCATATAGAACCGCTCGGACTGAATCGGAAAAGTCCCCGCATTGTCATCTGCTTCGCCGTGGATAAGCAGAATCGGCGCCTTGATTTTGTTCGCGTAGAAAAAAGGCGACATCTTGCCGTAGATGTCCGGAACTTCCCAGAAGGTACGGCGCTCGTTTTGAAAACCAAACGGAGTAAGGGTGCGATTGTATGCGCCGCTGCGCGCGATGCCTGCGCGAAACAGATCCGAATGCGCGAGGAGATTCGCGGTCATGAACGCGCCGTAGCTGTGACCTCCAATAGCGATGCGATCGCGATCGGCGACTCCCATCTCGACTACTTTGTTGACGGCAGCTTCGGCGCTTGCGACCAGTTGTTCGACGTAGGTGTCGTTGGCGGTCTCTCCCGGTCCCACAATCGGCATCGTCGGGTTGTCGAGTATCGCGTAGCCCTGAGTCAGAAGAAACAAATGCGAAATGCCGCTGACTCGAGTAAAGCGATAAGCCGACCCCGAAACCTGGCCGGCGGTGTCGGTGTCAGTGAACTCGCGAGGGTAGGCCCACATCAACAGCGGGAGCCGCTCGCCGCTCTTATGACTCGGGGGCAGATACAACGTCCCCGACAGCTTCACTCCATCCTTCCGCTGGTAGGTGATGAATTGCTTCTCAACGCCCGCGAGCTGAGGCGCGGTGTCCTTGAAATTGGTTAACGCTCTTCTGGCGCCGCTTGTGAGATCTCGCACATAGTAGTTAGGCGGATCGCTCGGTGTTTCATATTCAGTGAGAATGCTCTTCGCATCGGGATCGAGCGGAGCCACGATCGATTCATAAGTCTTCTCCGCCGATCGGAAGAGGCGTTCGGTCTTGAGCGTTTTGAGATCGAGACGATCCAGAAACGGGCGATCGCCGTCGGGCGACGAACCGATGCCGATCAGATAGATGGAATCTCCATTCTGCTGGACCAAGCCTGCGCCTGCGCCGCCGAAGCCTCCGCCTCCCGCGCCGCGCGAGGCGCCGCTGTCTCGCTGAACAACCGGCGTGCCCGGGTTCGTGTAGGCATCCTGCTGTCTGCGGTCCCACAGCTTGCGCGGCTCAGCGCCCGCTTCCAGAATCCACGTTCGCGTGCGACGCGACGCTCGATCAGACTCGCTCAACAGCGCTATGCCCTTCTCGGTGTAAGAGAGGCCACCGAATCGCCATTCGGTCTTGGCTACTTCAACAGGCGCACCTGAAAACGGCGCCGCGAGAGCCAGCACACGATCGCGGAAGGGAACCTTGTTTCGCGGATTGCCTCCATCAAGCGCCTCAACCCATGTGATTGTCGCGGGTTGATCGAGTCGCCAGCGGCAGTTGCGGGGTCCGGTTTCGACTCCGCTGATTGGGACGCCTTCTGATGACGGCAGATCGGCGATCTTCCTCACAATTTCTCCGCGTTGATTCCAGATCTCGATCTCTTTTGGAAATCCACTCATGGGCACGAGTCGCGAGAACGGCCGCTTTATTCGCGACACCAAAATGAACTCCCCGCTCGGTGACGGCGTTACGTTCTCCAGGATGCCTGGCCTGCCGACCATCGTCTTGCGCCCGGTAGCGGCGTCGATTAGCGCGAGTTGGCTCGTGAAATAGTATTCAAACAAGTCTTCATCATGAGTGCTCTTGATCATGTCCTCGTAGGTTTCGGCGGGAGCGGCCTTGCCTTGATTTTCCTGAATGTTCGGGCCGGTTGGAACTCGAGGCTCCTCGGGCGCGGGTCCGCGGCCCGCAGGCACGAGTTGAACCAGCAGCGTTGTCCCTTCCTTCAACCAGTCAACCGGATCACCTCCGGTTGCATTGAGACGCTCGGGCCCGCTCACCAGCTTTGCCTGACCAGTTCTTGCGTCTGCGATCCACAACTCAATTCCGTTGTCTCGTGTGTTGGTAAAAGAGATTCGCTTGCCGTCGGCCGAGAAGCTTACATTGCCGATGTTCGCATTGGCCGGAACGGCTATCTTCGTCTCCATGCCGTCAGCGATGGACTTCACGGTGACAGCGAAGACGCGTCCAGTGCGCTGCTGTCTCCCGTTGGTTTTGGGATTTATACGTGCGCCGGCAATTCGATGAATGGGTTCGGCAAGGTCGGATATTGTCGGCATGCTTCGCCGGTCGAGCAACGCAATCACCCGATGATCGGGCGAGACTATCACCGTAGGCGGCGGCGCTGCGTCGAGTATGTCTACGATAACTTTCGGCGGAGTCAGATAACCGGAAGCGGGTGAGCTTTGCGCCCGCTTCTGTGCCAACTCAGTAGTCGACGCTACAACGACGAGCGCAACCGCAAAAGCAAATGCCTTCGCTTTCATAGCGATCCTCCTGGATTTCCAGTGGGAATGAGTTGTTGGAAGCGCGTATTGTAACAGCAGAAAAATGATCCAGCCATGCGAGTTACGGTTCGCTATTTGATCGAAAGGTCATTGGAGCTCAGGACTAGAAACGGGCGCGCGGAATCGGGACCGGCATTGCCGTCTTCGTGGTAGTTCTTATCAACGTAGTCGACCAACTCGGGATAAGGCAACGCCCTGAAGTTTCCTTCAACGTCCAATATCACTTTCGGTTTTGAATGTTGGAGGTCTGCAAGCAAATTGGCCGCGGCTTCGCGTCTGAACTGTTCCCCGGATGATGAGACCGTCGCTTCAGCGTCGGCGAACCGACCGTCGATGAAGTACGGTGTCAAATAACGCGAGGCCGGCCGGCATTGAGTGCGCCAAAACACGTCGTGCGCGTAGCCCCAGATGTAGAGCGGCTCTCCCGGAGCAATCCTCTGGCGCACATACTCTGACACGACCTCGGCTTCCTGCTCGCGCCGGGTCATCCCCCAATCTGCGCTCCAATGTGTGCGAGTTCCGGTGATCGTTTCGTACGCAAGAACTGCGGTGCGATGATGAGATCGAATCAGACCGACAATGAAGAACACGCTCAGAATGGCGAGCCCGACCCGCGCCTTGCTCCTGCAAGCCGGATCGCGCAGTGCGATCGATAACAGTCCAGCTCCGCGAGCGGCGAGTACCGAAAGCGCGGGAAGCGCCGGGATGAAGTAGTGACCGTAGAACCTCCCGCTGATCATCACTGCCGCAAGAGTCACCGCTGCCCACAACGCCAGCGCGCGATCCATTTGCGCTGCCTGATCCGATCCTCGCGCTTCATACCCGTTCGATCTGATCGATCTCCAGAGCGCCCAGCCCGCAAGAACCCACAGCACTGCGTTGAAAAGGATAAAACTCACCCCGCGGCTGCTCATGAACTTGAACCAGAGACCGGCCGGCTCGGAGTCAATGTAAAACATATTGAGCACAACCGCGTTTCGCCAAAAGTCTTCAAGCGCGTTGAGTGACGTCAGCCACAAAACAAACGCGGCGATGATCAGCACAAAACCGGCCCCGACAACCATCAGCCGGAGAATCGCTCTTCTTATCAACGCCCATGAGATTCGTTCGCGCACTCTCCAGAGCGAGAGCACTTCATACATTGCGAAGAATCCCAGATTGAGAACTCCGATTTGTTTGAACAACGCGGCCATCGCGGTCAGGAGTCCGGCGCCGAACAGCGCAATCATAGAAACATCGCCGGCTTCGGGCTCGACGTTCCCGGAGGCGAGGTGGCATCCTCGCATGAAGACGTAGAAGGCCGCCGTGTAAGGCAAGGCCATCAACAACTCGGTATTCGCTGCCATCGTATCCTGAGTGAAGTAGTTGGTGCTGAAGTAAACAAATAACAACGCCGCCCACAATCCCAAACGCCTGGTGTGGAAGCGAGCGGCTATCAGGTAGACGACAACACTGGTGGCAAAATTCCAAACGATCGCAGCAAGATGCACGGCTTTCATGCTGCGGCCAAACACGACGAAGACTGCCGCATAAAACAACGAAGCACCGGGCGGCTTGTCGGTCACCACGTCTGCGTAAAGCCTGGCGCCTTCGAGCATTCGAACTGCAGTGAGGGCCCGCACTCCTTCATCGCCGTTCACAAAGTCGTAACGAATGTAGAAAACTCGCAACAGGAGGTTCAGCAGGAACAGCCCGGCGAAGGCGAGCATCAACTGCATCGGCGTGATTGCTGATTCCGAATTCGACCCGAATGTTTCGTGCTTCTTCACCATCAGCAATGCTCCTCGGCCGAGCCGTGATGCTAACATCAAGACGCCGGCCCGTAACAGAGGATTCAGGTCGGAGAGATCTTGAAGGAATCATCACGTAAAGATACTCTGAAGATGAGCAATGCCGACGCTAAGCGTATTCTATGGAATCGTGATACAAATGTTCTGGCGGGAGCATCCTCCGCCTCATTTCCATGCGCTGTACGGCGAATACGAAGTGCAAATCGATCTACGCGATCTAAGTGTACTGCGTGGCACGTTGCCGCGACGTGCGATGGCTCTAGTCCTCGAGTGGGCAACAGAGCATCGTGATGAACTGATGGAGGACTGGAATCTATGCAGTCAACTGCAAACACCGAGACCGATCGAACCGTTGAAGTAGTGCCCGAGATCAGCCATAGGGTTCCCTGGCGAGTGACCTCGGTGGTCGTTCTTCCTGATGCGCAACTCGATGTGAGTTTCGTCGATGGCACAACCGGGAAGGTGGATATGCGGGCATTTCTCAGTAGCCCAACGGTTGACGGCACAATCTTCGAATCACTGCGAGATCCAGCATTGTTCGCCGAGGCACGTGTTGTCATGGGCGCGGTCCAATGGCCCCATGGTGCCGACCTCGCACCGGACGCGATTTACGACGCAGTTCGTGAGAGTGGAATTTGGGTGGTGAGCTAGTGTTTAACTGGCCTTGCGCATATTGGAGAACGAACCAGCCTTCGTCACGAAGAAGGGAGAGGTAGAAAGGTAGTGATGCCGACGGCGGATTACAGCAAGCTTCAACTCAAGCGAGAACTCTTCAGCAAGCTCGCCGTGGCCCAAGCTCAACGAGCTAGTGGCGACAAAGGAAGAATGTTCTCACAAGTGATGAAGGACCTCCGAAAGACGATTCGTGAAACGGCGGCAGAGAGGTGTGTTAAGACGTAGGGGCTAGGCCGCAACGCAAAATCCGTCGGCTTCCCCGAGCGCAGACTGAGCACGAATGCTCCGACTGCTCATCGGTCAAGATTTCAACCAACACATATTGCGCGGACTCAGTGCCTTCGGCAAGCTGCCGGTTTCTGCTAGGATTGGGCAGGCTTTCGGGTGTAGGATTCAGCGTTTTTACCGTTCACCACGCGCCTAATGCGAGACACGTCAGCCGAAGTGAGGAGATGACCTCCCGTGTATCAAGACATCAAAGGGTTTCTTCGCGGGCTATACCTGGAAGACGAGCGGCCTTGGCTCGTTGGGTTCAGCGGCGGCAAGGACAGCACGATGGTTGCCTCTCTCATCTTTGACACCGTTCTGTCGGTTGATCTTGAGAAGCGAACCAAACCGATTTCAGTTGTGTGTACGGATACCCGCGTCGAGATTCCGGCAATCGTAGAGATGGTGGAAGGCACACTCGATCAGATGCGCCGAGTGTCGATTCAGCATGGTCTCAACATCGAGGCTCATTTGTTGAAGCCGCCTCCCGAAGAGACATTTTGGACCAACATCATCGGTCGTGGTTATCCGCCGCCGAACCGCACCTTCCGTTGGTGTACGCAGCGAATGAAAATTGACCCGGTCAACGTTTTTGTTAAGAAGCGAGTAGGTCATTGGGGCGAAGCCATCCTTCACTTGGGAGCTCGCCGCGCTGAAAGCTCGACTCGCGCTCAAACAATGGCGGGCCGTGAAACACGAAACAATCTGCGGCGGCATCCTGACTTACCGCGCGTCTGGGTCTCCAATCCCATTGAGTTCCTAACAACAGAGGAAGTCTGGGCGTATCTGTTGCAGCAACCAAATCCGTGGGGTGGAGACAATCGCGCGCTTTACCGACTCTACGCCAACGCTAGCAGCGGTGAATGCCCAATTCAGATCGACACCAGCACGCCAAGCTGTGGGAATAGCCGCTTCGGTTGTTGGACCTGCACCGTGGTTGATCGCGACAAGGCGAGCGAAGGTTTGCTGGCTAGCGGCGATGAACGCATGGAGAAGCTAATCGAGTTCCGGCAAACCTTGTTGGTTTACCGTGACCCGGCCAACGGCAAACGCGACAACAAGCGAATGAACGGCAACGAAGGTCCGGGCCCGCTTACAATAACCGCTCGGCGCGAACTGCTTTCAAAACTACTCAAGCTTCAGGAGGAAACCGGCCTCGAACTCATCAGTGAGGATGAGCTTTTTCTTATCCAGCAATTTTGGAAGGCGGCGCGCAAGCCTGACGATGGTGGCGGCGTCGCGCGAATAATAAACCGGCAGAAGGGGATCCTCATGAGCGACTGGAAAGAAACGAACCGGCTTCGTGATATCCAAGAGGAAGTGACACTCGAAAAGGGCATCTCCGCAGACACGATGCGCCGCTTGCTTGCCAAAGTCGAGGAGTTCAGTGAAAGCCATCGCGCCTTCGGGCTACCCGACGATCTGTTAAGAATCCTTAAGGACGATTTGGACCAAGAACGAGCAACGGAGACGAGTGGCGATGCCTGAGGTCTACATTGACTCGCTTACGCTTGAGAACTTCGGGCCGTACTACGGCGAGCACAGCTTCAACTTCGGCCCGCTTGAGGGTCGATGTGGCATCCTTGTCGGCGGCAAGAATGGCGCGGGCAAGACACATCTGCTTCGAGCGCTCTACCTCGCCGTCGTTGGTGAGGCCGGTGTTGTCGACCTCAAGAAAGTTGAGCCGGCTTCTGAGGCTACTCGATTTGTTTTCGAAAAGTCTTTGAACCGTCGCGCTCTATCAGAAGGTCAGGATACGGTGCGTTTTGAGGTTGCGATCTCGCAGCGTGATGAAAAGGGCGGAGCGAGCAGAAAGGCAACACTCGTCCGCGAAATTCGCCATCGGCCAAACTCTGCCCCGGTATGGCGTTCTTTCGCTGAGCGAAACGATGGCTCTGGACGGATCGAAGATGAGAAACATCTTGAGAAGTTGCGCGATGCGCTGCTGCCCCGACATCTTGCGCGCTTCTTTTTCTTCGACGCAGAGCGCGGTCAAAACTTCAGTCTTGGACAGCAGGACATAGTTGAAGGCATCAGCCGGATTCTGGGTCTGTGGACCTATGGCGAACTCGAGGTAGATCTTCGCAGCTTAATTCAGAACAAGATTCCACGAGTGTTCAACGCATCCGAGGGCCACGAGGCGGCAAAGAAACTTGCGGAACTCAACGGCAGGATCGTTACTGCCGAGGGAGAATTGAGCGCACTGCATGAAGAGCTGAGCAGCATCGACCTTAAGCTTCACGAATCGAAAGCGGAGCTTGCTGAAGTCGAGGAACGACTCAAGAGCCTGGGTGCGATTGATCCCGAGGAATTGCAGCGAGCGCAGGATACTAGATCGAAGCTTTCAGAAACGAAAGCAAGACTCGAAGCGGAACTTACGGCGGCTTGGGAACAGGCAATGCCGGTGGCGCTGCTGGGCGAGTATCGGCGTGAACTGCATGACTGCCTGATTCAAGAGGAGAAACGGCGAGAGTGGGAAAGCAGCAAGGCCACAGTCGAGCCGAAGATTCCTCAAGTGAAGCGTGACGTATTCGAGGATGTCGCGAGTGAATACCGGCTCTCAGACGACGCACACGCTTATTACGCCGCTCGCTTGGAACGAGCTCTTCACAGTCTGTTTCATCCGCCGCCGGATGGTATGGCGGAGAGCGTCTTTGTGACAGACCGCAACGATCGAAGCGCTCAGATTCGAATCCGAATGGCAGACGCAAACAAGCTGAATGTCTGAACTCCTCACTAGCACATCCAGTGAATGCACACGATGGCTGAGTGTCTTGAGCTCGCTCAAGTACGACCGCACGAAGGGCGTCGCTCCACACAAACCGCTCTTGCTTCTAGTCGTGTGCGATTTGGTGGAGGATGGCAGTCTCAGCGGAGCAATACTTCGACGCGATGGCGATCTGGCGTTTCGTTTCTCATCGTATTGGCGGATAGTCGCAAATCGACGCGGAACCAGGCCCGATGTCAGACTTCCCTTCTTTCACCTGCGAACTGACGGCGTGTGGAGGGCGCTTGAGGCAGACGGGCGAATCGCGGAGGACAGGAATCGCGCGGTTCTCGCACAAGTCGATGTCTCATTCCTGCTTTGCCTCAACGATCCCGACTTTCGGACACTTGCTAGGCGAACACTCATCGCAAAATATTTTGAACCGCCGGAACGCGCAGAACTATACGAGGTAACAGGATTGGAAGCCCCACCCGATGACATCGTTGCGGCCGACGCCACACGGTTTCTTCTTACCGAAGAGTCGCAAGCAAAGCGCGATGCTAAGTTCGCCGTTCGGGTACTCCCGGCTTACAACTACACCTGCCCGCTTACGCGTTATCGAATGATTTCGGTGGATGGGAAGACACCACTTGATGCAGCCCACATTCACCAATTCAAAAAGGGCGGGAGCAACCATCCGACGAATGGCATCGCGCTATCAAAGAACGCCCACTGGCTCTTCGACCTTGGCTTCTGGTCCATCACGGACGATCTCCGCGTTATCGTGGCCGAGCATCGCTTCGAAGAAGCCGGTGAAGAAGCGTACCTGCTCAAGAAGATGGCGGGCCGTGAATTATTGCGTCCATCGAATCTGCACTTCGCGCCTGACCGAGAATGCCTAGCTTGGCATCGCAAAAACAAGTTTGAGTCAGGCTGATCCGCGCCAACAATCATCGATCGAACCATCAGCATCAATCAACGACTAAACGAGATCCCACCAGAGGGTCGGCGCTCGCAACAAAGCTGTGCTCGGTCGCTCCGCGCTCTTCCTTGCCCTCGGCGAAGGTGTACAGCAGGCGTTCAAACCGGCTGACTCTCAAGGGAAGGATCTCGATGACGAGACAGTCATCGGCGATGAACTACGCGACGTGATTCGAGCGGCGTTGAATCACCGCACGGGCAAGGAGTTGGACGAGACCGGTTACCGTCACGCGTTCCGGCAGCATTTCGAATACGGATGCCATCGTTTGAAGGAAATATGGGAGGACTGCGGCAACGACCAGACGCGCTTTGTTTCGGCTTTGCTGAAGCTGACGGGCGACGACTTTGAAGGCAGCAAATTAGCGTCTCGGGTTGGAACGATTCCGGTAGTCGAGAAGGAAGTGAAACTCAAAGTCTTGACCGAGGGACCAGACTGGAGTTTGAACGGCCACGGCACTAAGAATGGCCTGCTTGTCATTTCAGGCGAACCGGGTTCGGGCAAGAGTCAGCTCGCGCTTGATCTGCTCGCGCAGTTGACGGGCCAAGGAGTCAGGTTCGTTTTCTTTGATCTGAAGGGCGAGTTGGAAGACGATCCCAACAATCCCGCACAGAGGGGAAACCGGACGCGATTCTTGGAGCAGACGGGAGCGCGTTACGTGAGGTTGATCCGCCAAGACCTGCCGATCAATCCGCTGATTCGCGACCCGAATCCGACGATGAATACGCAGATAGCCTACGAGATCGCGAATCTGATTTGCTGCTTTGCCCCGCAGCTTGGTGCGAAGCAGGAGCGAAACATTTGCGACGCCTACCAACGGCTGACGGTTCCCGACTTTCCTTCACTCTCAATCGCGATAGAAGAAAGCGGAGCAACGGGCGTTGACCTTGCAATCATTCAGAAGGTCGAGCGCTTCAACTTGTTTGCAAGCGCCGCGACAGCAGTGAGCCCGGAGGAATGGCTGAGTAGCTCGATAGTAATAGACTTGAAGGAATTCGGAACTGACAGCGAAACGAAGGCGCTGACAGTCGCGTTGATACTTAACTTTCTGATCAAGCGCATGAACCGGAACCTCGCGATCGAAGACGGCATTCAGCCATTGAAGATGGTTCTGTTCGTGGACGAAGCTCACCTTCTGTTGCCGAAGGAAGGAAAGGCCGGACTACTTGGCTCGCTCGCTCGGCAGGGCCGTTCGTGGGGTTTCCCAGTTTGGCTCGCGTCGCAGGATGCGGACGCCTTTGTCACTACCGGCGACAACGCAACGAATTTCGCCGAGCTCGCTGAATGTGGCGTGCACTTCTCCCCGCAGAGCTTGAGCGATGCCGAACAACGGAGGGTTCTTGGCGGAGTAATCAACCGCGAGCTTCCGAAAGCTGAAGCCGCATTACGCCTACAGGGTAAGTTAATGGTCGGCCCAACGAGGCAGTTCTGGAGGGATGGAGGGTAAACCGTGAGCGATTCCGAGACTAGAAAACCGAAGCGAGCCTTTGACTTCATGAAGAGACAGTGGGAAGGAATGGCCGGGAGCTGGGGCCCGTTTTTGAAGCGAATCCTACGTTTCCCTTGGCGACTATTCCAGAACGTTCGCCTCCTGCTGTACTTTCTGATCGTGATTTGTTTCATCGGCGCTTTAGGGACCTTGATACCCATTGCTCAGATCAAACTTGATAATACGACAGTAAGCTGGATGAGTGTAAAACGGAGCCTTGCGACGTATGTGATTGCAATAGTGGTCACCGCCTTTGCCGACTGCATAGTGAGGGAACAAGAAGAGGACGATGCGACGTTCAAGCTCTTTCTTCTTGGCGTAACCATCGTCTCGACTGTTTGCGCGATTTTTGTCTTGCTGACTGACAAGGCCGATTTCGCATCGACACTGTCGTGGATCGGCGCAATATCTGCAGGAATAGTCTGGCTGATGGTCCATGACGCAGATGTAACATTAACTCAGGGAGGCGCATATTCTACGCTAGGCGGTGAACATCCGGAGTAGAGAGAAGCATGAGCATTTTCCCTCTCAGACTGCGCGCAATAAGAGCCTCACAACCCCTCGGGGATTTCTTTGTTGTCGCGCTCGATGCGGCCACGCTAAGGCAAGTCACGTTTCTGGACCCGACTCGCATTACGAGCGTGGACTCAAAGTCGTTCTGGTACTCATTATTGGGGGCGCAGAGACAGTCATCACCCCGACGCGCAAGGCAGATCGCCAAGTACATCAACACGGTTGAGGCGGCATTTCCCAATAGCATTATTCTTGCCGCAAACTACATCAACTATGGCGAGCTCCAAGAGGACGAGGAGAAACGATGGCGCGTCGAGTGTGTGGGTGACAACCTCTTCGAGCTTGTTATTCCAACTAACGGTAAGATGGCTAGTGTCATTGATGGCCAACATCGTCTGTTGGGGTTCGACTACTGCGACCCGGAGAGGCAGACGATGGAGTTGCTCTGTGCGATTTATATGGATTTGCCACATGCATACCAAGCGTATCTTTTCGCCACGATCAATATTAATCAGCGAAAGGTAGACAAGAGCCTGGCCTACGATCAGTTCGGGTATAACTTGGACGAGGAAGAAAAGGATGGATGGGCTCCAGACAAGCTCGCAGTTTACTTATGTCGCAAGCTAAACCTAGATCCCCACTCGCCTTTCCACGCACGAATCAAGATCGCGCCTCTCAATGCCGACTTGCTCTTTCCAGACGGAAGCCTGCCAGACTGGCAAGTATCTATGGCTTGTGTCGTTGAAGGTTCTGCAAAGCTCATATCTCAAAACGCGAAGAAAGACCGAGATTTGCTGCACCGAAGAGTAATAGGGGCTCGCTCTCGCTCGTTGCTACCGATGGATTCGTCTCCACTACGAATGCTCTATTTGAATAATAACGACGATGATATTTATCGCTTGCTCACTAAATTCTTTGCGGTAGCTGACCAGCAACTATGGTCGATGGCCAGCCTCCAGTCGTACATCAAGAAAACCGTTGGCATTCAGGCTCTGTTCGACGTTTTGCGGCTGAGTATCGAGCGATTAGGCAACAACCCCTCTGTTACGGATTTTGAAGGAATATTGGGAGCATCTTCTAGTGTTGATTTCAGCGACCCTGCCTTCCAAGCATCGGGTAAAGGCCGCGTGAGGATAAAGAACACCCTATTGCTTTTTGCAGAAATGATTTCGGCAGAGGAGCTACCGGAAGCTGACCGACCAATCTATCTTGAGCTTCTCGGCAAATACCCGAAATAGAGCCAAAGCTCAGTCGCTCTCTTCCAGACGTTTATTCAAGTGCAGAGCAAGGCCGTTGCCCGTTCCAAAGCGGACAACGCTGGGTCAACCTCTGCGCGGAGTTTTCAGCATCGAGCGAGAACCGGATCATCTGCCGCGAAGCTGCCGACGCTTGTTTCATTGCCTTGACCACGTGCGATGGTTCGTCTGACTCGGCGAGACAAGCTGACCCTGAAGATGCGCAGATGCCTTCCTGATCAAGCAAGATCAGCAGCGCTTCGGAGTCGATGCCTTGAAATGTTATGTTGCTGGTGTTGGCTAGCCGCAGTGTCGCGTGGCCATTCAACTCGGTATTTGGAATCGATGTGAGGATACGTTGCTCCAGATCATCCCTGAGCGGGCGAACCTTTGTGTCATAATCGGGCAGATGCTTCAGCGCTAGCTCGGCGGCTTTGCCCATGCCTACAATCAACGCGACGTTCTCAGTGCCGCCACGCACACCGCGTTCTTGATGTCCGCCGTGGATGTACGGGAACATCGGAGCCTTGCGCCGAACGTAGAGTGCCCCGACGCCTTTTGGCGCATGAATCTTGTGGCCCGTCAGCGAAACATAATCAACGGGGAACTTCTTGATATCGATCTCGATCTTGCCCGCCGCTTGCACGGCGTCGCAGTGATACAGCACGCCGCGCGAACGGCAAATCTCGCCAATCTCTTTGACCGGGAAAAACACACCGGTTTCGTTGTTGGCCCACATCAGCGAGACAACCGCCGTGTCATCGGTGATGGCGTTTTCGAGGTCGGCGAGTTTCAGCAAACCCTCGCGATCAACCGGAAGATAGGTGACTCGATAACCGTCCTTCTCAAGAGCCATGCAGTAATTCAGCACGGACGAATGCTCGACAGCCGACGTGACAACGTGATGCTTAGCGGGATGCGCGTGGAGAGCCGCATGAATAGCGGTGTTGTTGCTTTCGGTCGCGCACGAAGTGAAGGTCATTTCCATCGGATGGGCGCCGATGAGATCAGCGACTTGCTCTCGTGCGGTCGTAATCACGGTCCTGAGTTTCGAGCCGAACTTGTAGCTGCTTGATGGATTGCCCCATTCAGAAGTGAAATAGGGCATCATCGCCTCCAGCACTTCCGAGGAGATTGGTGTAGTCGCGTTGTGATCGAGATAAATCACGACTTGATGGTAGTCGATTCGGTCGATTGATGCGAGCGGTAATCGTTATTGCGATCAGTGGTTACTAGATACGCCAGACCTGATCTCTTGACGCTCAGCTTGAGCGTTTGCTCTAATCGAAAAGGAACCAACAGATGGATAAGTCTGAGCTGATCTACGATTGGAACACTGTCAGGCGGGCGGAAATGACTGCTCGGACGCTCGAGCTCAACGATGAGACTCTGCGTGATGGACTTCAATCTCCTTCGGTGATCGATCCCCCAATCGATAAGAAAATCGAGATACTTCATTTGATGGATTCGCTCGGAATCGACGGCGCCGACATCGGCCTGCCCGGAGCCGGTCCGCGAGCTGTTTCCGATGTGACTCGGCTTGCAAAAGAAATCGTCGATTGCAAGCTCGATATCAAACCAAACTGCGCAGCTCGAACTCTCCGGGCGGACATCGAACCGATAATCGATATCTCGGAAAAGGTCGGCATTCCAATTGACGCCTGCACCTTCATCGGGTCGAGTCCCATTCGTCAATACGCCGAAGGCTGGTCGCTCGAGATGATGCTGACCGCCACCGAAGACGCCGTTAAGTTCGCCACATCTCACGGTTTGCCCGTGATGTATGTCACTGAGGACACCACTCGCGCGCAGCCCGAAACGATTCGAGCGCTTTACCGAACTGCTATTGAAGCGGGCGCGCGCCGCATCTGCGTCTGCGACACGGTTGGTCACGCGACTCCCGATGGAGTGCGCGCGCTTATCGAGTTTGTCAGATCGATCGTCGATGAAATGGAGCTGAGCGAAGAGGTCAAGATCGACTGGCACGGGCATCAGGATCGCGGGCTCGGGGTCATCAATGCAATCGCGGCCTATGAAGCGGGCGCCGACCGGCTGCACGGGACGGGTTTGGGAATCGGCGAACGTGTCGGCAATACGCCGATGGATCAATTGATGGTGAACCTTCAGCTTATGGGCTACATCGATCGCAACTTGTCGAACCTGACGAAGTACTGTGAGATGGTAAGCGAAGCTACGGGTGTGCCAATACCGATTTCGTACCCTGCGGTCGGGCGCGACGCATTTCGAACCGCTACCGGAGTTCACGCGGCGGCCGTGATCAAAGCTTTCAACAAGGGCGACGATTGGCTGGCTGATACGGTCTATTCCGGAGTGCCGGCGAGCATGTTGAGCCGCGAACAAACAATCGAGATAGGTCCAATGAGCGGCAAATCGAACGTAATATTCTGGCTGAAGCGAAAGGGAATCGAGCCTACCGAAGAGCGCGTCGACCGAATATTCAATCGCGCAAAACAGAGTAATTCAATCCTGATCGATGACGAACTAATGCAACTAATCTGATCGCGTTGCGCCTCGTTGCGGCAGTCAGCTTAATAAGAACTATGCAGAACTACGCGTTGGGCACCGATGAAGTACTCTCGATAACGAGCCTGGCTCGCTCGCCCGCTATTCAGCGAGCCTTTCAATTCATCGATGATATTCGCGATGAACTCGAAGCAGAGTTAGTTCGCCTTTGTGAGATTCCCGCGCCGCCATTCAAGGAAGAAGCTCGAGCTTGCGAAGTGGCGCGGCGCTTTGAAGAGGTGGGACTCGCGCGTGTTCGCACCGACAAGGTCGGTAATGTAATTGCAGAACGACCCGGCTTCGCATTGCAGCCTCGCGTTGTCGTCTCCGCGCACCTGGATACCGTCTTTCCCGAAGGAACGGACGTTCGAGTACGGCGCGAGGGAACTCGTCTTCACGCGCCGGGAATCAGCGACAACACTTGCGGGCTGGTTAGTTTGATTGCACTGGCTCGAGCTCTCGAATTTGCCGAAGTCCCGACCGAAGGCGTGATCTATTTTGTCGCGACGGTTGGCGAAGAAGGGGAGGGAAATCTCCGCGGCGCCAGACATCTGTTCACAGAAGGAGAATTTCGAGCGGGCGTTGATGCGTTCATATCGCTCGATGGGCCGGGGCTCGAGCGGATAACGCAGCGCGCTTTGGGCTCGCGACGGTTTCGGATTTCAGTGGCCGGTCCGGGAGGACATTCGTGGGGCGACTTTGGAATCGTCAATCCGGTGCACGCGCTCGGGCGAGCGATCGCGCGGTTTGCATCTTACCCGGCGCCGTTAGCTCCTCGCACTTCGTACAACGTTGGAATCATCGAAGGCGGAAGCTCGGTGAACTCTATTCCGCAAACAGCGAGCATGGTAGTTGACCTTCGTTCGATCTCGAGCGACGAGATCGAGAAACTGGAGGCCTACTTGAGGCGGGTGGTCGAGATCGCCGTGCGCGAAGAGAACTCGCAGCGAGCGATTAGCGGAACCAGTCTTTCGTATGAAATCGAGAAGGTCGGAGATCGGCCGTCGGGCGAGACTCCGGCTGACTCGACAATCGTGCGATCTGCGATTGAATGCTCGAGAGCACTCGGCATCGAGCCGCGGCTCGATTGTTCGTCGACTGATTCAAACATACCGATTTCGCTGGGGATTCCGGCGATTACATTGGGAGTCGGCGGCTCATCGAGCAATTGTCACAGCCTTACGGAATGGTATGAGCCCGTCGGCAGAGAGCTGGGTATCAAACGATTGGTGTTGCTTACAGCTTTTTTGGCTGGGTGTGTGTAGCTTGACATGACGCACCCTTAGCATTCCGTGTGTGGAAAGCCTATTATTGATAACGTATGAAACTGGTAATGATTGGCGGGCACACGCGAAATATCGGCAAGACTTCAGTCGTCGAAGGAATCATCCGCGCCCTGGCTGAATTCAACTGGACTGCAGTGAAGATCACTCAGTTCGGTCACGGAGTTTGTTCGGTGAATGGTGAAGCTTGTGGTTGCTCGGTAAGCGAGCATCAATTCTCAATCACAGAAGAGCGCGTCACCGATACCGGAACAGACACCGCTCGCTTTCTTGCGGCGGGTGCGCGACGATCGTTGTGGGTGCGCACGAAGCAGGGCGAATTGTTCACGGCGCTTCCGAGCTTCAAACAGAAAATCAACAACGATGAATTCGTGATAGTAGAAAGCAACAGTCTGCGGCGCTTCATGAATCCGACGGTCTATCTTCAAGTGCTCGACGTGTCGAATCCGGATTTCAAAGTTTCGGCTCGCCAGTTTTTTGATCTTAGCGACGGCTACGTCCTCGTAAGCCGTCCCGACGCTTCGCCTGTTTCTGATAATGCTGCTTTATTGATGCATGAGGTTCAGAAACAAAAGCCCTGTTTTATCGTGAGTGAAAGAGATCGATTCATTAACGATGAAGTTATCGAGTTTATCGAGACAAAGCTCGCAATTGGGAACGACGATGTTGAGAGACGCGTACAACCGGCCTGTTAAGGACCTGAGAATTTCGGTCACCGACAGGTGCAACTATCGATGCACGTATTGCATGCCGCTGGACGAGTATGTATGGATTGACCGGCATGAAATTCTCACCTTCGAAGAGATCGCGCGGCTCGCTCGCTTATTTGTGGGACTTGGCGTCAACAAGATTCGAATCACCGGAGGCGAACCGCTGGTTCGAAAGGACCTACATCGGCTCATAAGCATGTTGAGCACTCTGGATGGCGTCGACGATCTTTGCCTTACGACAAACGGATCGCTGTTGTCCGAACAGATCGAGGAGCTCGCCGCCGCGGGCCTGAAGCGTATCAACGTCAGCGTTGATACTCTCGATGCTGAGAAATTCAAACGAATAACCAAGCGCGGCGACCTATCCAGGGTGACCGACGGTTTGCGTGAAGCTAAGCGGCTCGGACTCGATCCGATAAAGATCAATGCGGTGGTCGAGCGAGGCTTGAACGACGACGATATCATTCCGCTGGTTGAGTATGCTCGCGAGAACGGCTTTTCAATGCGCCTCATTGAATACATGGACGTCGGGAATTCGAATGATTGGATTTCAGAGAAGATGGTATCGAAGAAAGAAATCCTCGAACGAATCTCCGCTCGATACCCTCTAAGAGAAGTCGGTAGAGAGGGTGGCAGTGCGCCGGCGATTGATTATGAATTTATCGATGGCCTCGGCGAAATCGGAGTTATCGCGTCGGTGACCGAGCCTTTTTGCTCGAGCTGCACACGCGCCAGGTTGACCGCTGATGGAAAACTAGTTACGTGTTTGTTCTCAGACCTCGGCCATGATCTTAAAACGATGATGAGGAGTGGCGCCTCTGACGAGCAACTGCTTGAAGTCATCCGCTCGATATGGACGAAGCGGACTGACCGCTATTCCGACGAGCGGCTCGCGGCAATGCAATCCCCCCAGGGTTACAAGCCAAAGGCTCATCACAAGATCGAGATGATAACCCTGGGGGGATAAATTAATGGCGACTCGCGGCCGCGGCCTTGTTGTAATCGTCAGCGGTTTGCGGATTTGCTTCGACTGAATCGGTGCCGGCCACCGGGCCTTTCGCCTTGGCCAGCTCAATTACTCCGGAGACCGCATCAGCGGCGTTCACTCTTCCGTATCCGTATCGTGGATCCCACCCGTCATTGGCTGAGGGCTTCGGAGGTGGAGGATTCTTTCGCGCCGCCTTGATCAACAGGCTCTTGATCTGATCCGCTGTAAGCGAGATCCCTCTCGCTGTTGCTTCAGCCATCATCAACGCCACGATACCAGTCACAGCGGGCGCGGAAAGACTTGTCCCGGTTTGCCGATTTCGGCTGACATCCCTCGAATCCGCAACAAGAACTTGTACGCCGGGTGCTGAGACTTCGGGCTTGTTTCTGCCGTCGCGGGTCTTTCCCGAACTCGAGTTTTCGAACAGAGGCTTGTTGTCGCGATGAGCGTCGTAAGCTCCGACAACGATGGTCTTCTGCCCGCACGAAATGGAACCCAGCGTGCAGTCATCGTTGACTTTGTAAGACTCACCCTCTGCGGCGACGAGTCGGGACTGGCGAATTTCGTCACGCTCGATCCATGCGTGAAACGCTCCGTCGCCTTCGATTGAGTCACCTCGCAGTTCGATCGTCCAGTCTCCATCCGGCATATTTCCATCCATGAAAATATCGATTGTATTGTCGCCGTTGTTCGGGTCGTTCAGACGATTGTGCGCGGATATGATCCCTTGCCCGACGTTTGCGGAGCGATAGGCTCCCGGCTCGACGATCATCTGCGGCACGTTTGTCGGATCGATTATATTCAGCGTGAGCCGGTCCTTTCCTGAGAACCACACCTCGAGCTCGTTGCTCGAAGGGTCTTCGGGAGGAATACGCCACTTGAGGCCGACCTTCGCTCCGTTTTTCACGTGACCGAAAGCGTGGATACTTCGGCCCGCGGAGTTTCCGGCGGCTGCTACAACCGCGCGATTCGGTTTATCGCCGATCAATCGATCGATACCGAGTTCGACAAGTGAAGATCCATCGTGAGGACCGCCGTTAGTTGCAAGTGAAACGTTGATTACACACGGCCGGTCGCTCGCGAAATCGAATATGTACTGAATCGCTTCCAGCAGTTGTCTTGTCGCTCCGAAGGAGTTGTCGAGCACCGCGGCGCTTTCAATTGGAACTTCCTTGGTTGATAGCTCGACGAAAACGATGTCAGCCTGGGGAGCTACGCCGGCGCAACTTGTGCCGAGCCCGTTTCCCACTGCTACATCTGTGACAGCAGTTGCGTGCGCGCCCAATTGCAGCGAGCTGTTCTCCGAAGGTGTGTAGCACAGCGCGGCATACGGGTCGTCTTTTTCGAGCGCGCTATCGATCTCCGCTTTTCGATGTTCGACGCCGTAACCGAAGCGCGAAGGACTGCGCGGATTGGCTTGGGCTCGCTGATCCCAGAGCGCGAGTATTCGACTTGTGCCGTCCGAATTGCGAAAATTCTTGTGCACGAAGTCCAACCCGAAATCAATTATTCCGATGATTACCCCCTTGCCTCCTTGAGCCAAATTGCCGGCCGGCAGCAAAGCTTGAGCTGAGGAGGTCTCTTCGCAGGTCTTCTCAAGACAGGGGCTCAAACGCCGAGACGCTTTCAGGCTCTTGACGAACGGATACGCGCGAAGGCCCTCGATGTAATTGTTATCAATGGGGATTCGCGCGGTGACGATCCAGCCATCATCTTTCTGAACCGGGTTGATCGCGGTCACGACGCTGACTCCGCCGAGCGATTTGAACGCGTCAAGGTCGGACACTCGAGCGATTACGGACAGCTCATTCTCGCCTGACGATGAGGATGCAAGCTTTCTGATTCCCTGATCCTGCACCAGCGAAATTACTCGGCGCAGATGCGGGTCCAATTGAAACGGTCCGCTCTCAGGTTTCCCAGCCTTAACATACTCAGGAAGTGGGGCCGCGCAATTTGCGCAGTTCTTCCAATGCGGGACGACAGACCGGCAGTTGTAACAAATGACATCCATATTGAGTTCCTTTCTTGTCGACGACAGGACCGCTTCACGAGCCAAAGTAGATTTAGTCCAATCGATTCAATGCGTCCTTTATCCGAGGGAAATCACGCTCATTGCGCCAGCGCAGCTTTCCATCATGTTCCTGTCGGTTTTGTAACCAGGTTGCACGCTTGTTGGCCTGAGTCCACCGCCAGGTCATTGCGACCGGCTACCCTCAGGCCGTAGGGGTTATTGCCGTGCGGGATAACCTGTCTCAAGTCAAACATTTTTTTTGCGCCGGACACTGGCTCAAGCACTTTTGAATAGATGGTGAAGTCGGTATCCGTTTGATCCTCACTCGGCAGTGTGCACGTGTTATTGATCTTGACCTCGTATCGCGTGTTCGGTTTCCAGCTCAGTCTCTCAGGCTCGCGCCCTCCGTCGCTGATTACCACGGCATTACCGGCTCGAGGCGGACACGTGATATCGGCGGCCACGATGAAGGCAATCTTGCCGAGCAATTTGAATTGGCTCGCCGTAGGTTTGATCTCACCGAGAGCGAAGCTAATCGCCTCCTTCTTCCCGGTGTAGAAAAGCCCGTTTCTAAACGTCAGCTTCGGGCTGAGGCCGAAAGAACCACCGTTCTTTTTTGCCGTGAGGCGCTTCTTGTGAACTTCGTTCTCGATGTCGAGCACCCACCGAAAATCATGCGGATCTCCCTTGTCGTGTTTGCGGTCGAAGCGCGGTTTGGCAGCCAGATACGGCTTGGCATCGCGTTTCACCGAACCCTGAGTCCTTTGTTCGAGATAAATCTCTATGTCATCGCGAAGACTGAGCGAGTGAACGATCCGCGCCGACCGCTCATCAGCATGAGTTGTCGGATCTACCGCAATTTCGAAAATGTCCACAGTGAAATCGTGTTCGGGGCACTTGACGATTTTCACTTCGCACTCGTTGTCGTGATTGAACTCAACGACTGCAAGCCCGGTGAAGAGAAAAGTGGCGAGAGTATTCGGTCTGTCCAGGGGCATATCGATCGTTCTCCTTGCTGTGAGGCGAATCTGAGCGGCACTCCAATCTTGTATGAATGCGCCGCCCGTTTTGTTACATGCCCGGAAAGAATCGACTGCGAGACTACTAGATGGCTCGGCGTCGGTTGGCTAGAAGCTTGCGCTTCCGCCGCCGATCAAGATGAAAGGCGCCCAAAGGTTGGGCCGTCGCAAGCGGGAATCCTGACTGCTGAGCATGTCAAGTTGCGCGCTCCTCAGCGCTGCTGCTGTGGAAAGGGGTTTATGCTTTCGATATTCGTGAAATGCGATCATCAAATCCGCTGTTGAATTCGAATCGACCGGCCAAAGACTTGCGATAACCATTGGCACACCTGCGGCTATAAACATTCGCGACATCCCGATCATGCCTTCTCCATTGTAATAGCGCTCGACGCCGGTTTGGCACCCGGACAGAACGATGAGCCGGGCGCGCAAGGGTTTCTCCTTGTAAATCTCATCTGCTCGCAGCACACCGGTTTGCTCACCAGTTTCGTCCGCGGCGAGGAGCAACTTCGAGAGCATCGGCGATCGTTCGTCTACGACATAGTGTGAAGCGAGATGAACGACGTCGGCGTTCTGTAATTCCGTCTTGACCGCTTTCTTAGTGGCGTGTTCGTCGATCAAAAGTGCGCGCGATCCGTAGCAGTCAACAACCTTTCGTGCTTCCCTGGCAGCGGCCGGGAGGTCTCGCAGCCAAGGAAACGCTGCGGGATCAATCGTGGGATTGCCAACGCTCAGAATCCTTTCGTCGCGCACCGATATCTTCTTCGCGGCTTCTGTCGAACACAGAAGATAAATGTTGGCGCTTGGGGAAAACGTCAACAAAAAATCGTTGATCAGATAACCACCATCCGGAGTTACAAGCGTGTTGAACGGCAGATAATTGAGCGCCTTCTCGGGGATTACGCAAATCTGCCTGTTTCTGTCCAGTTCCGATTGGATCGGGCGGATGAGGAGGTCATACAAACTCTCGGATTCCCGTCGCACATCTTCATCGCTCGACGACGCGGTTGACACAAGCTCGCAATAGTGAAGCACCCTCGTCTTCAGCTCACTGGCAGGTATCGGCACTGCCTGAACATTGAAGTAGCTATCGCGGAGAAGCCATATCAGCAATTTGTCATCCAGCACTGAGTACTCGAGTAGCTGAACATCGGGTGGCAACCCCTTCCTGATCTCCTCAAGCTTCAATGGCTTGGTTACATACGGCAACTTTATCTCAAGCTCGCCGGGCGTATTTGATACTTCCGCCGTGGTTCTCATCAAATCGAGCAGAGATCGGGCACGCAGTGTTTCCGAAAGCTCGAACGCGGCTTCGTTGCTGTGTAAGCGCGAATACTGAAAGTCAACCGCAGCGTCGTACAGACTCTGTTCAATATCAAAGAACTTGTTTCGATTCTCTTCTTCGAGAATTCTCGCACGATAGTCTTCCGCAAACTTCAGCACAACGTCGAGCGCCCCTTTAGCGAGTTGGTCGTCGCCTTGATCGATGTAACAAAGGAATCTTCCTTTGTAGGCTTCGTAGATGACAATGTTGTCCAGATTATCCAGCAGGACTATCGCCCTGTTGTAGCACTGAAGAGCCTGATCGACTTCGCCAGCCTGCTTCTGAATGTTTCCAAGCTCTACCGACGAATAAGCCATCATCGCTTTGCCGCCGGGATTAGCTGACAGATGCTGCACCGAGTCGTAACCGAGTTGCGCGTGATTTATCGCGTCCTGATAACTCTTCAGCTTTGCCTCAATATATCCAAGATGCGAGTAAGAGACGTGAATGAACGCGGGGTCAGGAATTGATTCGAGCGCAAGCAGGAGAGATTCCTTCTCGTAATCAGCCGACGCGGTGTAAAGCCCCATCGCCGAGAGCACTTCGGCCAGCGTGTCATAGTCTCGCCACATCTGCCTTGCGCCCGGCCAAAAACTGCGAGCCGACTCCAGGCAGCGCCGCATGTAATCCAGCGAGAGCTGATAATCATCAATGTACTTGTATTGATTCGCGAGTTGAGCGATGTTCTTGTGCGCTCCGTACCAATCGGATAATCGTTCCGAGATCCTCAAAGCCTCTTTGGTGTACTGGGTGGCCTTCGACAAGTTGTGCGTGTCCAGCATTATGCTGCCCAGATTGTTGCTTACCTGTGCGAGCACCCAAAGAAAACTATCCTCGTTGCAGACTTGCATCAGCCGCTCGAGAGTCGAGCGCCCAAGTTCCGATTGGCCGGTCCGCTGATAGCAGTAACCGATCCAGTACTCTGCAAAACAAGCCTCCCACTTGTCCCCGGCTCTTTGAAATCCTTCTCTCGCGCGGTCGAAGTCAACCAGCGCGTCGGGATATTCGGACTTGAGGCAAAGACTGTGGCCTCGGTCGATGAGCTCGTGGGCTTCGGCGAGGCTGTCAATGTTCGCGTCCGCTCTTTGGAAATAAAAAGCCGCGAGTTCCGAGACGAAGCGATCTCCAGCTCGATCGAGTTCCGTCTGGCCCAGGTGAGACAGTGCTTCAAGACAGGTTCGAGATCGATTGCGGTCGTTCGTTTTCCGCGCATCGAAGAAGGCCGAGATCAATTGCCACCAGATCAAGTTACCGGTTACCGCCTCTCGAGCCTGGCTCGCCAGATTCCATTGCTTTGTATCGTCGCCGATCTCGAAGGCGGCGACGAAATCGTTGAGCAAATCTTCAGGTGCGCGGGTTTCGCTTCGGCGGTCCTCTTCGAGCTGACGCAAATGATCTCGCGCTTCTGAAGCCCATTTCGAGGTTGAATCTTTTTCAAGATACGTTTGCCAATCATCAATGGCTTCGCGACGCAATATCACGAACTCGTGATACAAAGCGCGATTGAAGAGCGCTTCGAGGAGATTAGGATTCAGTTCGAGCGCGCGATCGAATTGCTCTACGCTCTTTGAGAGTTCTTCGATCCCGTTTGATTGCTGCTTTGCGCCGGTTCGGCTCTTTCCTTTTTCAAAAAGCGCTACGCCATAGTCGTTATGAAGCTGTGCGTTATTGGGATCGGTTTCAAGCGCCTGTTCGAACTGCGTTCTTGCGTCATCGAATCGGCCTTCAGCGAGATAGAGCCGGCCCGCGGCGTGATGCGTCGAGGCGTTCGGGTTTTGACGCACCGCGTCCAACAAAATTCGTTCTGCGAGGTCGCGATCGACTGAGCCGTGCGTATCGGTTGCGCCTCCTCGAGTATTCGGAAGTGTAGCGTAGTCGAGTCCTGATATTCTCGGTTCGACAGGACGTTCGCGACTGTAGGCGCGCGCAAGCGCCGCCATGCCTTTTGAGACTTCGGACTGATTGAAGAACGTGCGCCAGATCCCGAACGCAAGGCTGAGAACGATCACGACTGACGCGGCGAGCTTGAGATAAGGGTTCGAGGATGAGAATGTTTGCGTCCAACGCGATGACCGCGGATGAATCACCTCGATCGGGGCCGAGCCGGCCGTCGCCGACGCATACCGGCTAAAAGCGGTAGCAAAACTCACTTTGCTGCGACGTTCATCTGTCGAAAGAAAAGCGGTTTCAAAACGCTTACGCTGTTTTGCCGTGAGCGTGCCGTCAACGTAGTCGTCTATCAGTTCGTCTTCGCACACCAGGAGAAGATCGAACAAATCGTTGTCGATCATCACCCGCTCTTCGAGCGCCTGCATATCGGCTTGATTGAGCTCCTCAAGCAGGTATCTTCTCAGAAAGGGTTCATCGTTCACTCGGTTCCCCATGTTGTTCGCCCCAGTTGTTGTCCCCTCATTTATCTATGACATTCTGCGGCAACATGTTTCACTTATCCGCTCAATTGAAGACAGCTTTCAACGCACGTTTGCAGACCTGCTCTGATTCGAAACGCTCGGAGTCGCAACGCATTAGGCGCGATTCCCAAATGCACGGCCATTTCTTTTCTGTGAACTATTCTTGTTCGCTTTTCTGACTTGTAGTACTCGAGCATTAAATCTCGATTGTCAGCCGTAAGCGTCTTCATACACTGTTCAAGGCATTCATACTCGCGCTCTTTTTCTTCCGCTGGAACTGGGGGCGGAATGTGCGGGATCCGAATTCTCTTGGTGTGGTGCTCGAGACGTACGTTCCGCGCCACGCCGTAAAAATAAAGCGCGGGATCACCGATGTAGGTATCGGCCAGATCTCGCATTTTTCGGATTACTCGATTGATCGTTTCATCCGCGAGGTCTTCGCACAACGAGCAACCGCGGCACTCGAAGATCTTTATTAACTTGCGACGGATATCTTCATAACGTGTGCCGGCTCTTTCGCGATCGGGGTCGAGCCATGCCAGGAATCTGTCAAAGTCATCCTGATTTACGTTCCACTGATTACGCATAGCTAGCCTTCCCCAGTTTGTTGAACGATATCAACGATGAACGGCAAGGAGTCCAATCCCGCCGCAGGAATCCAGCGCTTGCCACCCCCGGCGCCGTCGAGAGGTCGCTAACGGCCTGAGCGCGGCGAAATTTATCATGTCACGCGTTTCGAGGCAAAACGTTTTTGCCCTTGATTGAGTGTGGACAACTGGCGAAGGATGAGTTCAATGAACGGTTAACTCAAGTCAACGAGTCGATCGAGCTACGAACCAGGCATGAGCGCAAACACGACAAGCATCATCAGATAAGCCGCGCCGGATACCGGGTCTCGCGTCGCGATGTATTGAGAAACAGTCAACCCGCGCAGTCGCATAACGAACACAAGCTCCGCGAGGATCAGAAGTCCGAGAGCTACTACTCCGCTGCCGACCGCAACTAGCGTCCGGCCCACACGGAAGCGCTTGATAATCAGCGCTGCGAAGATGATTGCGATCAGCATGAAAGGGGTTTCGATCAACTCGGCGACTCGCTCTCCGAAGCGCGGAACCATCCAAAGCACTTGTATCGCGCCGAACACGAAACCGAAGCCAAAGACGATTGCGAAATAAATCGTTGCGGCTTTGGATATTTCGAGCAACGCGCGAGCACGAGATGCCGGGCTCATCACTTGTTTCCTCACTCGATCAGTGTGAGCCAATCTTGAACCAACTCATTGATGTGTCGCTTCGAAGGCAAGGTGTTACTTTGGGCGCTATCAGAGACGGGAGCTCGATTTTGTTCCTTACGATTGTGGAAAACAGAATCCAGGGTGTCAAAAATTTCGCCCTTTTTCTGTGTTCGCCGCTACGATGGTGCTTTGTTGCGACAAACCGATGAGCGATGTTGTCTACCATCACACCGAAGCCTTCTATCGTCCTCACACCAAGCAGCGTCATGTCACCCGGTTCAGCAAAAACAACTTCATCAATCGTGTCATAACCTTCGGCGCTGAGAATGGCGTAACCAATCTCTCGCTCGATCCTTTGTTGAGTGACGGTAGCAAAGACTCGCTTCCGTCGAGGTGTGATTCCAATGCCTCGCAAGAGGTCCGCGGGAAGCCGCGTAAGTTCCGAACCGATATCGGCAAGCGCAGACAATGGCTGAGTAGCGAGTTCCTCGTGCTTCGGATTGCGAGCTATGACATCGACCTTGAATGCACTCATGGCAGTAAGATAACCGCCGTGATCTGTCGAGGCAAGAGGTCCTTCGAGTGCTTGTGCCTCGGAATCTTGCGCTGATATGTTTGTCCAGAGCGAAACCTATGGGCTTGATTCATGTGACAACTACCGTGCGGGCGAAGGAAAGAGCGCGAAAGAAATATGTCGCCGAGTTCTTAGTAAATACTGAAGCAACAGACAGCCTCGCGCCCGCGAAGGAATTGAAGAAGGCTGGAATCAAACCGCGCGGTCGAATGGCCTACGAACTCGCGGATGGCCGGACCGTGGAATACGATTTCGGCTTAGTAGAGATTGAGTTCATGGGTGAGCTCACGTCTGGTCGGGTGATCTTCGGCCCGGATAACGCCGAACCGCTCTTGGGGGTTACCTCTTTGGAATCAGTCGGGATTTTGGTGGACCCAACCACGCGGACGCTGAAGCGTATGCCGGCCATCCCTTTGAAATAGTCGCCCTACCGGAATTGACTTGGCTTTCATCTTTGGAGTCCCTACTACTCTCCCTCATAAAATTGTAGCCTGCACCGCTCTGGTGGTATTATCGCATTCAGTTGCGGCGAATCGATGTGCGCTTGGCACTTCAGATTAGAGGTTGGGTTTGCCTTTACGCGTCGGTTCAGCCCGAAAATAATTACAGACGTTATCTAAATAGGCGCCGCCCGAGAAGCTAACGACTGGAGGCTCACAGGCGTGGAGAGACTTGTAAAAACTATCTTTGTCGGGACAGACCTTGATTGTTTCGAGAAAGAGAGCGTGTGGGCTGTAGTACACGCGTGTAAGCACCCCTGCTTCGAGCGGGCCCTGCACAATGGAGCCTATTGTCCAGGGCCTCAGTCGAAGAGACTGTCGCGTAGTTGGGAAAATGATCTGTATTTGAACATAGTGGACGGCCCGATGGATTGTTTTAGGCGGGAGGTGTTTTCAGACTTTCTGGATTTCGCAACGAAGCATTTCGAGGCGGGAAAAAAGCTCCTCATTCACTGCAATAGAGGCAGGTCAAGGGCACCCTCTTTGGCGCTTTTGTTTCTCGCGCAACATTCGTTCTTAAAAGATACCCAAACCTATCGTGCGGCGGAGCAACAATTCTTGAAGATTCATCCGTCATTCCTACCGGGCGCTGGAATTCGATCTTTCTTGATACAGAACTGGGACCTACTCCGGGAAGCTAGAGTTTGATGCTAAGATCATCGTGCTCACGATGAGAGATCGACGTCGTAAGCCGGGCGATAATAGACACTCTCACAACATACTGTGGAAAACCAAGTATGACAGACCACTTCACAGCTGCGATTCGGAATGTTGCGGCTTTCGGGGACACCGATGTTCTAGCGTTTCCCATTGAGAACCATGTACTGTCAGATGAAGAACAACTGACTGCCGACCTTCTGCGACGAATCGACGATCAGTTCGAAACCTCCCTAAACAGCTATGGTCCGGTCACCGACGGCAGTCTGATCGCCGCCGGCTATAACGGTTTTCGCTGGGTCGTCCAGATTGATCCGGTCTGGAACGCCTATTTGCTGGGTCTGGTGATTTCTATTGGGGAAGAGATCGAACGAAAAAGAATCCCCGTGAGCGAAGGCATAATTTACTCGTACAGATTCAAGTATGATGAGGGCAAGAAGACGCTTTTCGACACGAACATTGGATGGCGAGAGTTTCAAGATATTTCCAAAGAACGCGCCCGACCCTTCAAGTACGTAGTTGCATGCGATATTGCGGACTTCTATCACCGGATCGATCATGACCAGCTACGAAGCGCGTTGGGAACCGCGACCCCACGAGTGCAAACCGTGGACAGAATAATGAGGGTCCTGAGAGGTATCTCCAACGGTGCTCCGTATGGTTTGCCGGTGGGGGGGCCTGCCGCGCGACTGTTGAGTGAACTGCTGCTTTCTCACATTGACGGACTACTATCCACGAAGGGGATCACGTTCTGCAGGTACGCCGATGACTACCATTTGTTTTCGTCTACACAGGAAGAGGCTTATCGACACCTTCGCTTCCTTGCGGAGAAGCTGATCGAAAACGAGGGACTGTCGCTACAGAAATCCAAGACCCGCATAATGACCGTCAAGGAATTCACCGCAGCCTCCGAGTTCAGTATTGCCGAAGATGCCCGCGAGCCTGGAGAGAAAGAAGGCAAAAGCCTTTTGTCACTTCGTCTCTACTACAATCCATATTCGCCCACAGCGGAGGAGGAATATGAAGAACTTCGCAAGAGTGTGGACGCGTTCCCTATTGAGGAAATGCTCAGCCGAGAGATGAAGAAGAGCCGAATACACCAGGCGCACACCAAGAAGTTGATTAGCGCCTTGCGCTTTGTAAGCCCCGAGAAACGAAACACTGTCTTTAGAGCCCTGATCGAGAACCTTTCTACCCAGAATGATCGTATCCCCTCGCTCTATCCCGTCTTCCCGAATGTAATGTTACTAGTAAAGGGAATACTGAATGATCTCGATCAGGAATTGAGGTCATTCTGTTTTGAAAAGGTGTTGCAGTTAGTTGAGAGCCGGTCTCAGATCGTCAATACTCCCGCAAACCTCTGCTACGCTCTTCGGGTCCTTTCCGATGATCAGTCTCCACGGACTAAGCAGGTGTTGGACAACCTGTATGCGGAGACGAGCAGCATGATGGTGAAGCGCGACATTATCCTCATCATGGGCCGAAGAGGGGCCGACGATTGGATAATGAATCTCACCAAGAGCTTCAAGCGACTGTCCCCCTGGGAGCGTCGCTCGCTCGTTGTCGCTTCGTTCATCCTGGGTCACCAGGGGCGAAGGTGGCGCGAGTTGATTTCGGAAGAATTGTCGCCCATTGACAAGCTCTCTCAAGTCTGGGCGGAGAACAAAAACAACTCGCAGCCTCGAACTCAGCCTGGAGCTCTGTCTCCCGCCAGCAAGGCTCAAGTTTTCCTGAGCTATGCAAGCGAGGACAAGGATAAGGTGAAAGAGCTGTACGGGAAGTTGCGCGCTGCAGGCCTTAAACCCTGGATGGCCCCCGATGACATTACACCTGGTATGAGGTGGCCACTCGCTCTCAAGCACGCGATAGACGAATCTACCTTCTTCTTGGCGTGTTTGTCCGAGCATTCGGTCGCTAAGAGGGGAATCCTTCAGAGGGAGTTCAATCAGGCCTTGGAACTATGGAAGGAAAAACTCGAAGATGATATTTATTTGATCCCGGCCCGACTCGATGCTTGCGAAGTGCCCGAGCGTCTTAAGGAATTTCAATGGGTCGACCTCTATGCGGCTGATGGATTGTCTCGCCTGCTTAGCGCCATTCAACTGGGCCTATCAAAGCAGTCAAGTCAGCTCCCCTCTACCGCAGCACCAATCCAATCAATCCAGTCGAGCGACTGGCGTATACCAATATGATTTCCGACAAGAGGTTCGCTAGCTCTTTCTTTTCCTTTTGGCGAGATTTGATGCCGCTCAGCGCAAAATTGCAGGCCCTGGAGCTTGAGCGCTTCGAGGTTCCGCTGGGGAGGCAGGCTGCTGCCAAGCCATCGGCCGAAGAAGCACGACCTGGCGAAGAAGAACGACAAATCGATTTCATTGTTAAGTACCAAAGCGTTCAGTTGTTTAATGCGTCAGTTCTGGGTGACCTCCGACTCGCTTCTAAGCGGATACCTATGAAGGCCGTTAGAAAGATCTGCCAAAACGATGAGCTTGATCGCATCGAGTGTGCTCAAGCGGTCGAAATCGCGAGAAGGCTCGCAACATTCTTCCGTAAGTTCGAACCAAATCAACGGCTGGTCATCCGACCGCAGTTTCCAGGATGCGGCTTCTTGGCGGCCTCCGAGGGGGACATTCTCTCAGATGAAACTCTTTTTGTGGTAAGCGTGGGCCAGAAGCCCATTTTCAGCATCGGCGATTTGAGACTCTTGATTGTCCATGCGGCGCTTAACAATTGGTCGGACACATTCACGGTCAACGAGGCTGGTCTTTTGAACCCCCGGGTGGGTGTGTATTTTAGATGGGAGATTGAGCGATTGATTCCGTTTGTCTCAGGTAAGCATTCTACCGAGCTTTTCTCCGAGTTGATTGACTTCGTCACGAGCGCAGGCATCTCGCAATGACATCTCGCAATGAGATGAAAAGCGCGCGATTGTTGCTCTGGTTAAGGTTCAGATGAGGCAACCCACACCACAAACAAAGTCAGCCTCTGGTAGACGATGGTTTATGGACGGTGCGACTTGAGCAGGAAGTTGAGACTTACAATCGAACTGGTACCCAGAAGTTGCTGGCATGGCAATATTCGAAATCTATGTCCAAAATCCGTATGGGATGAGATAAGAAAGAACACTTTTGATGAGTACGGGCACAAGTGCGGGATCTGCGATAAGCGAGGAAGTCTCAACTGCCATGAAATCTGGCATTATGACGAACGAAACTATCATCAGATTCTCATCGGCTTCATTGCTCTCTGCGGGCTTTGTCACAATGTGAAGCACCTGGGCTTTGCGTTCGCGCTTGCCAGAAAAAAGGGCACAGGCATCGAGCCAGTGATTGAACATTTCCTGAAGATAAACCAGTGTGATGAGCATTCGTTCGAGCAACATCTTGCTGAGGCTGCGGAGCAGTGGAGGAGGCGTTCAAAACACACCTGGCGACTTGATCTCGGAGAGTATGCCAAACTTGTTACGAAATAGATCGTCACAGCAAGCGTAGCAACTCGGCGAGCCGTGTACCGTATTACAGCCTCTTTGCGATGCAAGGTCGCTTTCGGTCGGCGAGGCGGGAGACCGAAACGACCGGTTCGTACAAACGGTCGCAGAAGGCTCCTTGGTGAAGCTTAAGTTCCGAGGCTCATCAAATAGTCGTGAATCGATCTCGCCGCTCGCTTGCCATCTCCCATCGCGAGAATCACCGTAGACCCACCGCGAACCACGTCGCCTCCTGCGTATAAACCGGGGCGACTCGTGAGACCCTGCTCATCGGTGACGATGTTGCCCCACTTCGTTGTGTTGAGCCCGGGTGTTGTTGATTGTACCAGCGGGTTCGGCCCTTGGCCGACGGCGACTATCACTGTGTCTACATCGAAGCTGTGCTCGGTGCCTTTGATTGGAACAGGCCGACGGCGGCCGCTCGAGTCGGGCTCGCCAAGTTCCATGTCGATCACTTCTATTCCAGTGACCCAGCCGCTCGTGCTGCCGAAGAATTGAGTCGGCGCGGTCAGGAACGTGAACTCGATGCCCTCTTCCATCGCGTGCTCGACTTCTTCAGCGCGAGCCGGGACTTCAGAACGGGAACGGCGATAGACCATGTAAACTTTTTCCGGGCCGAGTCTCATCGCGACTCTGGCGGCGTCCATCGCCGTGTTGCCCGCGCCGAGCACAGCCACGCGCTTGCCGACTCTCACCGGCGTGTCGTACTCGGGGAACTTGTAGCCCTTCATCAGGTTCACGCGCGTGAGGAATTCGTTCGCGGAGTAAATGCCTGCGTAGTTCTCACCAGGTACGTTCAAAAAATAAGGCAGGCCGGCTCCCGTTCCGAGAAACACCGCGTCAAACCCTTCTTCGTCGAACAGCTCATCTACCGTTTCAGTCTTGCCGATCACCGAACTTGTGACGAATTCGACGCCGATGTTCTCGAGTTGGCGAATCTCGATTCCGACGATGTCCTTGGGCAAGCGGAATTCAGGAATGCCATAAGTGAGCACGCCGCCGAGCTTGTGAAGAGCTTCAAACACCGTGACCTTGTGGCCCATGCGCGCGAGATCGCCCGCCGCGGTGAGCGACGCCGGACCCGAGCCGACCAACGCGACCTTCTTTCCTGTTGAAGACGCGATGAACTGCGTCGCGAACTCGCCGCGATCGATTTGATAATCGGCGACGAAGCGTTCCAAGCGGCCTATGCCAACGGACTTGCCTTTGATCGCGTTCACGCAACGAGCCTCGCACTGATCTTCTTGCTGGCAGACGCGACCACAGATTGCGGGCAAGCTGTTCTTATCGCGAATAATGTTCGCGGCTTCAACGTAGTCGCGTTTGAGAATTGACAAGATGAAATGAGGAATGTTGATCTCGACTGGGCAACCGGCGATGCAAGTAGGATTCTTGCAGCTTATGCAGCGTTGAGCCTCCAGAAACGCCTGGTCTTCGGTGAAACCAATTGCTACTTCGCGAAAGTTTCTTCGACGGATTTCTGCTTCCTGACAAGGCATCTCCTGTCGGGGCGCTTTCGGTGTGCGTTTGATTCTGACTTGCTCGGTCGCCAACTGTATTCTCCGTTCTCAGCGTCCTCCGCGTCCTCAGCGGTTGGATCTTTCACCGCAGAGGACGCCGAGGAACGCAGAGGTTCAAACCAATCCCTCTAGCACAGACAGCCGCTGGTTCTCGAAACGTTCCAACGCGACTCTCTCTTCTGCCGCGTAAGCACGATTGCGCAGGATCAGCGAATCGAAATCAACAAGGTGGGCGTCGAATTCGGGACCGTCAACGCACGCGAAGCGAGTCTTGCCGTCAACCACTACACGGCATCCTCCGCACATGCCGGTGCCGTCGATCATCACCGGATTGAGACTCACCAGAGTCTTGATGTTATAAGGCTCAGTGAGCTCCGCGACCGCGCGCATCATTGGCATCGGGCCAATCGCATAGACCACGTCGATGTCCTGACCTTCAAAGATCAAATCGCTGAGCGGATCGACTACGAGCCCCGGCCTTTCATAACTGCCATCATCGGTGACGATGTAGAGTTCGTCGCTCGCTTCTCGCATTTCGTCTTCGAGGATCAACAGGTTCTTGCTGCGAGCGCCGATGATCGAGATGACTTGATTGTCGGCAGCTTTTGCTGCTCGCGCGATTGGGAGGACTTCCGCGGTTCCAACTCCGCCTCCGACGCAAACCACCGAGCCGAAGCTTTCAATCGGCGTCGGGTGACCAAGCGGGCCAATCACATCCGCAAGCTCATCACCGGCATTCAGCGAGTTCAACAGTCGAGTGCTCTTGCCGACGCTTTGAACTATCAGCGTTATACTTCCATCTTCTGTATTCGAGTCGACAATGGTGAGTGGGATGCGTTCGGCATATTCGTTAGCTCTCACGATCACGAAGTTCCCGGCTTTTCGTTTCCGAGCGATCTTCGGAGCTTCAATT